>Ga0194129_10002177_pt1 | contig 29928 bp, 21 predicted proteins | sample TA2KigCa35mmetaG_FD_150862 | JGI IMG/M metagenome (GOLD analysis project Ga0194129, IMG submission 150862) | Freshwater microbial communities from Lake Tanganyika, Tanzania - TA2015038 Kigoma Deep Cast 35m | ecosystem: Environmental > Aquatic > Freshwater > Lake | place: Tanzania: Lake...
CTACGAGGAGCTGATGACCGAGACGGAAGACCTCGTGCGCGCGGTCGCCCTCGCCCATCGGAGCGGAAAGCTGTGGGCGGGGCGCGACATCGACGCGATCGCACCGTTCCTCCGCATCACGGTGGCTCGAGCCTTCGAGCGCTTCGCAGGGCTCTCGCGCGAGGCGATGCTCGCCCTCGCGGCAGCCGACGAGGACCGCTACTTCCGCCTGCTCGTCGAGCGCGTCGAGCCCGGTCTCGCGACCCTCGATCGACCTGTCTTCCTCCACGATTACCCGGCCACGCAGGCGTCGCTCGCGCGATCGAAGCCGGGCGACTCGCAGGTCTGCGAGCGCTTCGAGCTCTACGTGGGGGAGATCGAGCTCTGCAACGGCTTCGGTGAGCTGTGCGATCCCTCGGAACAACGCGCGCGCTTCCTCGCGGACCAGGCGGCGCGACGCGTCGCAGGGAAGCCGGTCTATCCGATCGACGACCGCTTCCTCGCGGCGCTGGAGGACGGGATGCCCGAGGCCTCCGGCAATGCGCTCGGGCTCGACCGCCTCGTGGCGTGCCTCGCCGGTGCGGACACCATCGCCGACGTCATGGCGTTCCCTCACGAGCGGCTCTGACCCGCTCCGCGCGGCTTGGGGTCAAGGCCCGAGGCGAGCCCACGACGCGGCGGCGTTCGCGGGGCACTCCGTCGTGGAGCGCCCCGCCTCGTCCTCAAAGCGCGTGCAACAACACCGGCGGGAGGACGTTGCCCATCTGGTTCGGCTTCGCACCCCGGCCCAACGTGTCGCCGAGCCCGAGCTGCCCGAGTTCGTTCGCACCCCAGCATTTCACTGTGTCATCGGTGAAGGCGGCGCACGAGTGGTAGATGCCCAGGCTCACGTGACGGACGAGCTTCCCGGTCCCGAGGCTGACCGCAAGGAGCTTGTCCCCCATCTGGTCGGGACCGTCGCCGCGCTTGACGTCATCGCCCTGCCCGAGCTGGCCAAAGCCGTTGTGGCCCCAGCACTTGACCGTGTCGTCGTTTAGAACGGCGCAGACGTGGTAGTGCCCCGACGCTAACGACTTCGCGGTCTTCATCGTCCCGAGATCGATCACGGCGAGCTTGTCCCCCATCTCGCCTGGCTCGTCGCCGAGGTGCATCGCGTTGCCCTTGCCGAGCTGCCCATCGGTGTTGTTGCCCCAGCACTTGACGGTCGCATCCTCGAGGCGCGCACACGAGTGGTAGAAGCCGAGCGCGAGCGCTACCGCCTTCTTCGCGCCGAGATCGACGACCGGCAGGTTCGCGCCCATCTCGTTCGCGCCATCGCCACGGTTCGCGGTGTCCCCGTAGCCCAGGCCGCCGAGGCTGCCGTGGCCCCAGCACTTCACGGTGTCGTCATCGAGCAGCGCGCAGTTGTGGAGGCCACCCGCCGCGAGCACCTTCGCGGTCCGGTTCGCGCCGAGGTCGAGGGCGAGGAGGTTGTCGCCCATCTCGCCCGCAGCGTCGCCACGCGAGAGGGTGTCGCCCAACCCGAGTTGTCCCTCGGAGTTGTTGCCCCAGCATTTCAGGGTGGAGTCGCTGAGGATCGCGCAGGTGTGGAACCCACTCGCGGCGATGGCCTTCGCGGTCTTGCCGGTGCCGAGGCTCACCACCGGGAGGTCGTCACCCATCTCATTCGCATCGTCACCACGGCTGTCGGTGTCCCCGAGGCCGAGCTGACCGAACGTGTTCCGGCCCCAGCATTTGACCGTGTCGTTGTCGAGGATCGCGCAGGTGTGGAAGCGCCCCGCCGTGAGCGATTTCGCCACGCGACCCACTCCCAGGCTCACGATCGGCAGCGACTCACCCATCTCTCCCGGGATGTCGCCGCGGTTCAGGTTGTCACCGAGTCCAAGCTGGCCGTAGTCGTTGTACCCCCAGCACTTGACGGTGCCGTCGCTCAACCGAGCGCAGGTGTGCGCCTGCCCGGACACGAGCTGGACGATCATCTTGGACAGCGCCGTGCAGGTCCCGTTGAGGCACTGCGACGAGGTGCCGCAAGCGTTGCCGCACGTTCCACAGTCCTTCGTCGAGGTGTTCGTGTCGACGCAAGCCGCGTCGCACTTCGTCTGGCCCACCGGGCAGTTGAGCGAGCACGCCCCGTCGACGCAGACCTCGTTAAGACCGCAGGAGTTTTGGCACGCCCCGCAGTTGGCCTTGTCGGTGTCGAGATCGACGCAGCCGATGAAGCAGCGCGTGGTCCCCTTCGCGCACTCGGGGACGCACAGGCCGCTCGTGCAGATCTGACCTTCGATGCAGGCGTTTCCGCAGGCGCCGCAGTTCGCGGCATCCGATGCGAGCTGGGTGCATTCGCCGTTGCACGGCGTGCGCCCCGCGCCGCACTGCGTGCCGCAGTTGCCGTTCGCGCAGACCTTCCCCAGGGGGCAGGAGTTTCCGCACGCGCCGCAGTTTGCGCTGTCGAACAGGAGATCGACGCACTCGTTTCCGCAGCGGGTGGTCGTTCCCGCGCACTGCAAGCTGCAGTCACCGCCCGAGCAAACCTCGTTGTTCGGGCAGGTGTTGCCACACTTGCCGCAGTTTTCCGGGTCGAACGTGAGGTCTACACATTCCTGACCGCACTTCTTCGTGCCGCCGTTGCAGGTCGCCGCGCAGGTGCCATTCGTGCACACCTGCCCGGCCAGGCAAACCGCGCCGCACGCGCCGCAGTTCGCGGGGTCGAACTTGGCGTCGACACACTCGGTGCCGCACTTCGTCAAGCCCGCTGCGCAGGTCGGGTTGCACTTGCCGTTCGAGCAGACCTGGTTGAGCGGGCAGACGTTCCCGCACATGCCGCAGTTCAGCACCTCGTCCTGAAGGTTGACGCACTCGGCGCCGCACTTCGTCAGGCCGCCGACACACTCCAAGCTGCAGAAGCCCGACGAGCAGACCTGACCCGCGTTGCAGGCCTCGCCGCACACGCCGCAGTTCGCGGGATCCACCGAAATTTCGACGCACGCCGTGCCGCAGCGGGAGGTTCCACCAAGGCAAGTCAAGCTGCACGCTCCGACCGAGCAAACCTCACCCTCGGCGCAGGCATTCGAGCACGCGCCGCAATTCGCGGGATCCGTCTTCACGTCGACGCACCCGTTGCCGCACTTCGCCGTCCCGGGGGCGCAGGTCGTGCCGCATACGCCGTTCGAGCAGAATTGACCAGCGTCACAAAGCTTCCCGCAGGTGCCGCAATTGCCTGAGTCCGACCTGACGTCGGCGCACTCGTCGCCGCACTTCGTCAGGCCCGCGTTGCACGTGAGACCGCACGCCCCGGTCGAGCACACCTCGTCGAAGGCGCACGCGGTGCCGCACTTTCCGCAGTTCGCCGGGTCGAGCTTCAGATCGGTGCACTCGCCACTGCACTTCGTCGTGCCGCCGGAGCACGTCGTCGCGCAGACCCCGTTGGAGCAGACCTGATTCGCGGCACACGCGGTGCCGCAGCTGCCGCAGTTCGCCGGGTCCACCTTGAGGTCGGTGCACTCGACGCCGCACTTCGCCGTCCCCCCGGCGCAGTTGGAGGCGCACACGCCGTTGGTGCACACCTTGCCGGCACCGCAGTCGTTGCCGCACATGCCGCAGTTCGCGGGGTCGAGGTCGAGATCGACGCACGCATCGCCGCACTTGAACGTGCCGCCGGTGCAGTCCGAACCGCACTTGCCGCTCGAGCACAGCTTCCCGGCGGCGCAGGCCGTCGTGCAGGTTCCGCAGTGAGCCGGGTCCGTCGACAGCTCGACGCAATCGTTGCCACACTTCGTGGTACCGCCCGAGCAGGAAGACGCACAGGCACCGTTCGAACAGACCTCGCCGGCCTTGCAGACGTTGCCGCAGATTCCACAGTTCGACGGGTCCGCCTTGACGTCGACGCAGTCGGCGCCGCAGTTGGCGGTTCCGGACAGGCACGTCAGGCTGCACTTGCCATTCGAGCAAGCCTGGCCGCCCGGGCACACCGTCCCGCAGGTCCCGCAGTTCGCTTCGTCCTCATCGAGGTCGACACACTGGGCGCCGCACTTGGTCGTACCGCCCGAGCAGTTCGCGGAACAGCTGCCGTTCGAACAGACCTCGGTCGCCTTGCACACCGTGCCGCAGCCGCCGCAGTTGGCCGGATTCGACCGGAGATCGACGCAGCTGTCGTTGCACTTGGTGCTGCCACCCGCGCAGTCGACCCCGCATTGGCCGAACGAGCACACCGCGCCGGCAGCACAGGACTTGCCGCAAGCGCCGCAGTTCGCGGGGTCGTTGTCGAGGTTGACGCACTCGTCCCCGCACTTGGCGCTGCCGCCCGCGCACGACAGGCCGCATTTCCCGAACGAGCAGACCTCGCCCGACTTGCACGCGGTCCCGCAGGCGCCGCAGTTCGACGGGTCGAAGCCGACGTCGACGCAGCGGTCACCACACTTCGTGCTCCCTCCCGAGCACTCGGCGGCGCACTTCCCGATCGAGCATACGTTGCCGGTCTGACAGCCGTTCGCGCAGGTGCCGCAATTCGACGGGTCGACCGCGAGATCGACGCAGAGGTTGCCGCACTTCGCGGTGCCGCCGCTGCACGTCGGGCTGCAGACACCGTTCGAGCAGACCTCCCCTGCGCCGCAGGGGTTGCCACACTTGCCGCAATTCGCGGGGTCAAGGTCGAGGTCGGTGCACGCCGCTCCGCACTTGGTCGTGCCAACGACGCACGTCAGCCCGCACTTGCCCACGGAGCACACCTCGGTCGCGGCGCATTCCGTGTCACACTTGCCACAATTCGCGGGATCGAGGCGAACATCGACGCAGCTCGTACCGCAGAGCTCGGTTCCGGCGGAGCAGCTCGTCGCACACTCGCCGTTCGCGCAGACCTCGCCGTCGGCGCACACCTCGCCGCACTTCCCGCAGTTCGCGGCGTCCTTCGTCAGCTCGACGCAGCGGTCGCCGCACTTCGTCGTCCCACCGACGCACTCGCTTCCGCACGTCCCCGCCGAGCAGACCTCGCCCGGGCCGCAGGCGATCGCGCACGTCCCGCAATTCAGGGGGTCGAGCGACACGTCGATGCACTTGCTCCCGCACTTCGTGGTGCCACCCGCACACTTCAAGGCACAGGCGCCGTTGGAGCAGACCTCGCCTACCTTGCAGACGGTCCCGCATTTTCCGCAGTTCGAGGGATCGGACTCGACGTCAACGCACTCCTTGCCGCACTTCGTCGTTCCGCCGGCGCAGGTCAGCGCACAATCGCCGGCCGAGCACACCTCGTCGGTCGGACAACCGAGCCCGCACTGTCCGCAGTTCGAAGCGTCGAACCGCAGGTCGACGCACTCGGTGCCGCACTTCGTCGTCGCACCGAGGCAGTCGACGCCGCACGTCCCGTTCGAGCAGAGCTCGCCCGCACCACAGACCGTGGTGCACGTGCCGCAATGCGCCGGATCGAGGTCGAGATCGACGCACTCACCACCACACTTCGTCGTGCCGCCGGAGCAAGAAGAGCCGCACGTCCCGTTCGAGCAGAGCTCCCCCGCCTTGCAAGCATTGCCGCACGCGCCGCAGTTCGCCGCGTCGAACGCGACGTCCACGCACGCGGTGCCACACTTCGTCGTGCCGCCACGGCAATCGAGCGCGCAGATCGCCGACGAGCAGAACTCGCCGGAGGGGCACGCCTCCCCGCACATGCCGCAGTTCGCCGGGTCGAGCTTGAGGTCGACGCACTTGCCGCCGCATTTCGTCTTTCCGCCGACGCAATCGGCACCGCATTGACCCGCGGAGCACAGCTCGCCGGTCGCGCAAGCGTTGCCGCAGCCGCCGCAATGAGCCGGATCAATGTCCGAATCGACGCATTTTCCGCCGCATTTGGTCGTACCGCCGGAGCACGCGGTCTGGCACGTCCCGTTCGAGCACACCTGCCCCGGCATGCAGGCGTTGCCACACCCGCCGCAGTTCGAGGGGTCGAGGCCCGTGTCCGCGCACTTCGTCCCACACTTTGCCGTACCGCCCGCGCAGCCGAGCGCACACTTGCCTGCCGAGCACACCTCGCCCGGCATGCAAGCGTTGCCGCACATCCCGCAGTTCGTGGCGTCCACCGTCACGTCGACGCACTTGCCGTTGCACTTCGTCGTGCCGCCGACACAGTCGAGCAGGCACGCCCCGTTCGAGCACACCTGGCCGGCGAGGCACGCATCCCCGCAGCTTCCGCAGTTCGCCGGATCGGCCGCGGTGTCGACGCACTTGGTTCCGCACTTCGTCGTGCCGCCGACGCAGCCGAGCTGGCACTTGCCCGCAGCACAGACCTCGCCGGGCGCGCAGGCGGTACCGCACATGCCGCAATTCGCAGGGTCGACGCCGGTATCGACGCACTTCGTCCCGCACTTGGTCGCACCGCCCGCGCAGTCGAGCGCGCACTTGCTTGCCGAGCACACCTCACCCGGCGCACACGCCGTACCGCACATGCCGCAGTTCGTGGCGTCGAGCGCGAGGTCGACGCACTTGCCACCGCACTTCGTCGAGCCGCCGACGCAGTCGAGCAGGCACGCTCCGTTCGAGCAGACCTGACCCGCACCGCACACCTGGCCGCAGGCCCCGCAGTTCGCAGAGTCCGTCAGGATGTCGATGCATTTGTTGCCGCACTTGGTGGTACCGCCGCTACAGCCGAGCTGGCACTTGCCTGCGGAGCAGAGCTCGCCCACGGCGCACGCCATCCCGCATGCTCCGCAATTTCCGGGGTCAAATGTGACGTCGACGCATTTCGTTCCGCACTTCGTCGAGCCGCCCGCACAGTCGACCGCACATTTCCCGGCAGAGCAGACCTCACCCGCGGCACACGTCGTATCGCAGTTGCCGCAGTGAGCAGGGTCGACTTCGACGGCGTAACACTTGGTCCCGCACTTCGTCGTACCGCCCGCGCAATCGGTCGCGCACTGCCCGGCCGAGCACACTTCGCCGGCCGCGCACTTCTGGCCGCATGCCCCGCAGTTGGCGGGGTCGACGTCGAGATCGACGCACGCGTCGCCGCACTTGGTCGAGCCGCCGATGCAGTCGGCGCCGCATTTTCCGGCCGAACAGAGCTCCTCGAACCCACACTTGGTGTCGCAGGCCCCGCAGTTCTTCGGATCGAACTCGAGGTCGACGCAGCGATCTCCGCACTTGGTCGAGCCACCCGCGCAGTCGATGCCGCACTTGCCGGCGGAGCAGAACTCACCTTCCTTGCAGACCGTGCCGCAAGCACCGCAATTTCCGGGGTCGAACTCGAGGTCGGCGCAGGCGCCGCTGCAGTCGACGGTCCCGCCAGAACAGGCCCCGACGCACTTGGCCCCGACGCAGATCTCGCCCTCGCCGCACGCCGTCCCGCAGGCACCGCAATTCTTCGAGTCATTGGACGGGTCGATGCAAGCGCCCGCGCATGTCAGCTTCGGCGCGTTGCAGGTCGCCCCCGGCGTAATCGGCTTCTTGTCGGTCTCCTCGGAGCCGCATGCCTGGAACGCCAGGACGGCGAGGAGGGTCACCCCGATGAAGAACCATTTGCTGTGCGCTCGCTTCGTCATGCCGTCCTCGTTCCCCCGAGAAATGCGAGCGTTCAGGATAGCGACGGCCGCGCGCCGGCTGCAATCGGCGAGTGCGAGCGACCCGACCGCCGTCGGCTGCGGTCGACCCAGCCGCGATTCGCCCAACCGCGATGGGCCTCGCGGGGACGGGCTCAGCCGCGATCGAGGCGGGGCTTCAGGCCGTGCACCTGAACGCCATCGAGGCGGTAGAGGTAGAGCTTCGTGATCCCGCGCGACGCGAGCTTCCGAGCGAGCGCCAGGTGAACGAAGTGCATTCTTCCCTTGCCAGCCGGATGGTCCTCGGAGCGGTCGTCGCCCGGCCCGCTGAGGAGGAACACGCCGTCGCCGCTCGTCACGTCGACGTTGGGCAACGGGCGTAGCAGCACGTCGTCCCGCCCCCAGCGCAGACTCGCCGCGTCCGAGAGAACGAACCGCGAGAGGTTCTCGTCGACGAGCGCGACCATCGGCAGACACTCGCCGACCTCGTCCAGCTCCTCCGGTTGCCCCATGTGGAAATACTTCCGCGGAGGCACGGGCGAGTTCGCGGCCTCGTTCTGGAGTATGGTCAAGCGGCGGAGGAGCGACATCGCGAGGTGCGTTTCATCCTACTTCGGTTTGGCCGCGCGACCACCAGCTTGACCTTGCCGCGCGATCCGACGATAGCTTCGCTCCGTGAGCGCCGACGTGTTCGCCAACCTGAGCCCGGTCGATGGAAGCCCCTTTCCCGAGGTCGTGGCGACCCGGGTCGATGACGTCGGTGAGCTGGTCGCGAAGGCGAGACAGGCGGCGGTGGGGTGGGCCGACGCCTCGCTCGAGTCGCGGGTCGATGGGCTCGCAAAGCTGAAGCAGCGCATCCTCGCCCGCGGGCACGACATCGCGACGCTCGTGCACCGCGAGGTGGGCAAGCCGCTCGAGGAGGCAGCGCTCGCCGAGGTGCTTCCCAACGCCGACCTCGTCGATTACTGGTGCGACGCGATCGAGGAGCTGCTCGAGCCGACCCGGGTCGAGCCCGATCCGCTGAGCTACCCGGGCAAGTCCGGCGAGGTCATCCGCGCCCCGCGCGGCGTGATCGCGCTGATCACGCCCTGGAACTACCCCGTCGCGATCCCGCTCCGCACGCTGATTCCGGCCCTCCTCGCGGGCAACGCCGTCGTGTGGAAGCCGAGCGAGATCACTCCCCGCTGCGGCGAGCTCGTGGCCTCGCTCTTCGAGGGGCTGTTGCCACCGGGCGTCCTCACCCTCGTGCAAGGGGGCGCCGACGTCGGGCAGGCGCTCGTCGCAGCCGAGGTCGACTCGGTGGTCTTCACCGGCAGCGTCCCGACCGGTCGCGCCATCGCGCAAGCCTGCGCGGAGCGGTTCATTCCCTGCTCGCTCGAGCTCGGCGGCAAGGATGCCGCCATCGTCCTCGAGGACTGCAACCTCGAGCGGACCGCCAACGGGCTCGTCTGGGGCGCGTTCACCAACGCCGGGCAAAACTGCGCCGCGGTGGAGCGCGTTTACGTGGTTGCGAGCGTCGCCGACGCCCTCGTCGAGCGCGTCGTCGCTGTCACGAAATCGCTTGGGGCCTCCGACGTGGGTCGCATGACGACCCGCGCGCAGTGTGCCAAGGTGAAGGCTCACTGCGTCGACGCACTCGCGAAGGGCGCCGAGCTCATGGCGGGCGGAGCACCCGCAGAGGTTGGGCACGAGTTCGCTCCCACGGTGCTCAAGATCGCGGGAACTTCGGGCGATTCGAGCGCGATGACCGACGAGACGTTCGGCCCGCTGCTCCCGATTCAGGTCGTCGCCGACGAGGACGAGGCCGTCCGGTTGACCAACGCCTCGCGTTACGCCCTCACCACGAGCATCTGGACACGCGACGTACGACGCGGTCGGCGCCTGGCGAGACGACTGCGAAGCGGCGTCGTCACGATCAACAACCACGCCTTCACGGCGGCGCTCGCATCCACCCCGTGGACCGGCGTCGGTGACACGGGCACGGGCGTCACGAACGGCCCGCACTGCCTTGCGAGCCTCACGCGCCCAAGGCTGATCCTCGCCGACACGAACCGCGCGCCCCGCGAGCTCTGGTGGTACCCCTACTCGGAGACCCTGCGGACCATCGCGTTCGCCATGACGATCGTCAAGGGAGGCGGCAACGTCCTCGCGCGCATCGCGGCGCTCCCGCGTCTCCTCGGCGCCTTGCTGGGCCGCATGCTCGGCGGCAAGTGAGCCTGACCCTGACGAGCCATCGACCATGACCGACCGACCGCTGATCCTCCTCTCGAACGACGACGGCTACGACTCGGCCGGGATCCTGGCACTGCGCGACGCCCTCGACGCGTTCGCAGACGTGGTCCTTTGCGCGCCTCGCACGAACCAGAGCGCCGCGAGCCACGCGCTGACGCTCCACGGGGTGCTTCGCTTGCTGCGCGCCGACGAGCGCACCTTTGCGCTGAACGGGACCCCCGCCGATTGCGTGTACGTCGCGCTCCACTCGAAGGAGAGGATCCTGCCACGCCGTCCCGACATGGTCGTGAGCGGGATGAACCACGGGCCGAACCTCGGCTCCGACGTCGTGTACTCGGGGACGGTGGCCGCCGCGCGCGAGGGTGCGCTCCGCGGGATCCCGGCCGTCGCCGTCTCGTCCGACAACGCGGGAGATCGCACGGCCGCGGCGCGCATCGGCGCGAGCGTCGTCCGCGCAACGTGGGACCTCTGCTGCAGCGCGGAGCGACCGCGACTCGCGACCCTGCTCAACGTCAACGTCCCGGTCGGTGCGCGCGCGGAGCCGATGGCCACGCGGCTCGGTGCGCGCCTCTACGACGACGTCGTTGACTACCGCCTCGATCCACGCGGGCACGAGTACCTGTGGATCGGCGGCTCCGAGGTGCACCACGACCTCACCGAGGGAACGGACACCGCAGCCTGGGAAGCCGGCATCGCGAGCGTCACGCCGCTCGCTTACGATCTCTACGCCGGGCCCGACGCGTTCGAGGTCGCGCGCGCGGTCGTCTCCCGCGTGAAGTGACCGTCGCTGCCAGGGCAGCGCGTCGCCGTTCGCGCTCAGCGGCAAGCGAGCCTGGCGAGGTAGGTTCGCTGCTTGCCGTCGTCGATCGCCGAGTAGCCAACCAGGATCGAGCGGGTCTTCGGATCGAAGGCGAGCTGGGGCGCCGTCGTCAGCTTCTGCGGCGACGCGATCGTGGCGACCGCCTTGGTGTTGGCGAACGCGTCCTTGACGAGGACGTGCAAGCCGGTCGGTCCCGTCGAGGGCGCGTCGTAGAGGAGCAGCGCGATGCCGTCGTCGAGCTGGTCGGCGGCGAACGCGAACGGCTGCTCCGTCACGCTCGCGAGCGGCACGGGCCCACCTGCGATTTGACTAAAATCATTGAGAAGAATGGCCACCAGGGTCGTCGGCCCGGACCAGAAGAGGAGCCAGGCGCCGCCGGGCCGGCGGACGAGGGCGAGTTGCCCCGAGTCGCCGCCGAAGGGGATCTCGGCGCCCGAGACGGGCATGTCGTTCACGATCAGGTCGACGGTCATCGCCTTGGGCGGTGGCGCCGGCGCGAAGGCGCTGCAGGTCGACGCCGCGGGGCTCGAGCGTGCGAGGAGCCATCCGTTCGGCATGGCGAGGGCGTCCGCGATGACGGGCACCGAGCTGCAGCCTGCGTTGTAGGGACCACGCAGGGCGGTGCCATCGAACCACCCGACGCGCAATTGATAGAACGGACCGAACGACGACGTACCGGGGGCAACCGTCGCGGTCATGAAGTCGAGCCCCTTGCGCCGCAGAAAGACCGCGCGATCCGAGCCGCCATCGATCGCGACCTGCTTCTTCCAGCCGCCGAGCGCAGGGTCGACGCTGTCGAGCCAGATCCCCGAGTCGCCGGCGGGCGAAGTGAGGACACCGAGGAGCGGGTCTGGGCCGCGGTCGACGGCGAAGCTCAACCCCACCTGGTCGAGCAGCTCGACCGGCGGCTCCGCGGTGGGCGGCCAGGCGCCCGTCCACGCGAGCGTGGTGCTCCCCAGCCTCAGTCCTGCCACGATGTCGAACGGTCGATGAACGAGGGCGACGCGCTGGTCATCGAGGAAGTGAAACCTCAGGTTGTCCGCGGTCCCGGGCGCGAGCGTCGCGATGGGAACCGGTGGCCCATCGACGATGAGCTCGTCGCACGAAAGCCCCGGTGTGGCCCCTCCGGTGTTCGACGTCGAGGGGCTCCCGGCACCGACCGTGCTCGCCCCGGTGCCGGCGCTCACCTGCGACGCCCCGCCCTCGCCCGCCGACCCGGTGGTGGCCGCGATCGTCGAGGGCGCGTTCGAACCGCTGCCGGTGAGGGCGCTCGCGTCGCCATCGAGCAATCGCGAGCGTGAACACCCCGAGATCAGCAAGGCGACGACGAACGCTCGGCGAACCATCGGCGATAACCATAGCTCATTCTCGAGGCCTCGTAACGCGCGACGCCCTGCGTTCTTCGGGGACCGGAGGCGTGTACGCCCGCCTTTCGCTGCGCTAGAGCGGAGCCCATGATTCGCCGTGCGTTGCTCAGCGTCTCCGACAAGACCGGCCTCGTCGACCTGGCGCGAGCCCTCCACGCGAGCGGCGTCGAGCTGCTCTCGACCGGCGGGACGCTCGCCACGCTGCGCGCCGCCGGCATCGAGGTCACGAGCGTCGAGGCTTACACCGGCTCGCCCGAGGTGATGGACGGACGCGTGAAGACCCTGCATCCACGGGTGCACGGCGGGCTGCTTGCTCGCGAAGGACGAGACGAGGCCGATCTTCAGCGCCTTGGCGCCACCCCCATCGACCTCGTCGTCGTGAACCTCTACCCCTTCGAGGCGACCGTCGCGCGTCGGGCGCCGCATGAAGAGATCGTCGAGAACATCGACATCGGTGGCCCCTCGATGTTGCGCAGCGCCGCGAAGAACCACGCGCGCGTGACGGTCGTGTGCGACCCGGTCGATTACGCGGTCGTCACGGCCTCGCTGCCCGCGCCTCCCCCTAAGCCGACGCGTGCTCGCCTCGCGGCCAAAGTCTTCGCACATACGGCCGCGTATGACGGCGCCATCGCGGCCTACCTCTCCGGCGCCTGCGAGGCCCCCTCGGAACCCGCGGCGAGCACGGTCGCACCCATGTTCTCGCCCGACCTCATGCTCCCTCTCGAGCGTGTCGCGACGCTTCGGTACGGCGAGAACCCCCACCAGCGCGGCGCATTCTACCGCGATCGAGGCGCGCCACGCGGCAGCCTCGCGCGCGCCGAGAGCGTCGACGGCGGCGGCAAGGAGCTTTCATTCAACAACCTGGTCGACGTGGACGCCGCGCTCGAGGTCGTCCGCGAGCTCGACGGACCGGGCGCGGCGATCATCAAGCATACGAACCCGTGTGGCCTCGCGACCCACTCGGATCTCGCGGTCGCGTATCGCCTCGCCCGCGAGGGCGACCCGCTGAGCGCGTTCGGCGGCGTCGTCGCGCTGAATCGACCGTGCGACGAGGCGACCGCACGCGTGCTCGCGGAGACCTTCATCGAGTGCGTCGTCGCTCCCGAGTTCGAGCCGAGCGCGCTCACGCTGCTCCGCGCGAAGAAGAACCTCCGGCTCGTGCGGGTTGGCCTCGAGCGGCCGCCGCGAGGCCTCGAGTGGAAGCGTGTGGGTGGGGGCTTCGTCGTGCAGGACGCCGACGTTACCGCGCCCGAGGAGCTCCGCGGCGCGACGGTCGTCACGGAGCGACATCCCTCCTCCGCAGAGCTCGCCTCGCTCGAGGTGGCGTGGCGAGCCTGCAAGCACGTGAAGAGCAACGCGATCGTTCTCGCCCAACCCGCCGCGGGTGGTCACATGCTCGTCGGCGTCGGCGCCGGGCAGATGTCACGGGTCCAGAGCGTCCTCATCGCTTGCGACAAGGCCGGCGAACGCGCGCGCGGGAGCGTGCTCGCGTCCGACGCGTTCTTCCCCTTCCCCGATGGCGTCGAGGCCGCCGCCGCTCGGGGCATCGCCGCGATCGCGCAGCCCGGCGGCAGCGTCAAAGACCCCGACGTGATCGCGGCTGCCAACGCGCACGGCATCGCGATGATCTTCACGGCCGTCCGACACTTCCGACACTGAGCGCCCCTCTCGGGGGTCACGCGACGCGAATTGTTGGCCCGGTGTGTTGCGCCGTGGTCTCACGGTGGAGCGAGCACTTATCGAGGCTCTCGATAAGGACCTATCGCCCGAGGAGGACCGCGTGGCCGACATCCGTGACATCTGCAGCGTCTGTAGCCGCACGTTCGCCGTGGTCTTCCGCTACCAGATGGAGGAGCGCGACGGCGGGTTCGTCTACTTCTGCTCGCAGACCTGCCTCGCCGAGAGCCACGTCGGTGGTCGCGGGGCCGAGGAGGCCGCTTGCGACGCATGCGCCACGCGCTTCCGGGTCGCGCTCGCCTCGCAGGTGGTCTACCTCGGCGGTCGCCGCAGGTACGCGTGCTCGATGGGGTGTCGCGGGCAGCTCGCGCGTGAAGCCGGGGGCATGCGCCTCGGCGAGATCGCGAGTCAGGTCGCCTCCGCAGACGAGCTGGCCTCCGCACCAAAGACGCCCTCACCGTCAAGACGTCATGACGATGCGGTACCCGCCGTGCGAGCCGCCACCCCGGACGCCGACGGCTCGCCGTGCCCGACTACTGCTGGGTCGCCCGCTCCCTCGGCGCTGCGCACCGCCCTCGATGCGGTTGCCGCACCGCAACGTCGACCGCGCACGATCGCCGTCTTCAACCACAAGGGGGGCACGGGCAAGACGACGACCAGCGTGAACCTCGCCGCCGGGCTCGCGGCGCGGGGTCACCGCGTCTTGCTCGTCGACACCGACTCGCAGGGCAACGTCGCGGTCTCGCTCGGAGCCTCGGCCGAGCGCTCGCTCTACCACGTCCTCGTGATGGGCCTCCGCGCGACCGACGCGATCCAGAAGGTTCGCCCGGGACTCGACCTCCTGCCGTCGAACGAAACCCTTGCCGCCGCGGAGCTGTACCTCGCCGGTCGTCAGGGCCGCGACCGGATCCTCGCGCAGCGGCTCGAGGCGGTCGTCGAAGGCTACGACTACATCGTGATCGACTGCTCGCCGAGCCTCTCGCTCTTGACCCAGAACGCGCTCGTCCTCGCCGACAGCGTGCTCGTGCCCGTGGGCTGCGACTTCCTGTCGCTCGTCGGCGTGCGCCAGGTGATCAAGACCGTAAAGAGCGTCAACACGCTCCTCCGTCATCCGCTGCAGATCTGGGGCGTCTTGCCGACCTTCTTCGATGGCCGCGCGCGCATCTGCCACGAGGCCCTCGCGACCCTCCGCAACCATTTCGGGACGCGCTGCCTCGCTCCGATCCGCGCGACCACCAAATTGAAGGAAGCCCCAGCACAGGCACGCTCGATCTTCGAGCACGCCCCGGGAACCAACGGCGCCGCCGACTACGCGGCGCTCATCGATGCGCTCGTCGCATTCGACCCCGAAGCCCCGTCTCGCCCCGCATTCGACGCGGCGGCGAGCGCTTGACCGACATTCGACCGAGAGGAACTCGCGATGAACAAGCCCGAAGACCTTGGAAACGCAGCGCACCGCATCTTCGAACGTAACGAGGTGGAGACCGTCCTGAACGGCAGCTTCTTCACGCCGGAGCCGGTCGTGCCGCCGCAGGCGAAGGAAGAGAAGCCGACCCACTACAAGGTGATTTGCATCTCGATGTACACCGAGACGCTGGGCAAGCTCGACGGGATGGTGCGGGAGCTGAAGCGCCGCGGCTACACCAAGGCGAACCGCAGCGCGCTCATCCGTCACGCGCTCGACCTCGTCGACCTCGACGAAGTGCCGCGCGGCCTCTGACCGAACCCAGCCTCACGCGACTCGCGCAGGATGCGCGGCTCGCTCCCCGACCGCCTCGTCGCGACGCTGTCCGCCCGGACCCCGGGTGCGAGCGTCAGGTCGAGGCGCTCGGCTGCCCGGCGCCGGAAGGAACCCGCGGCGGTGCGACCGAATCGTCGCTCGGGGTCGTCACATCTGCACCTTCGCGGACGAAGGGCTCGCCGTCCCTGAACTCGATCAGCGTCCGGGCCGGACCGAGGTAGCTCTCGGGCTCGTCGAGCACGAGCGCCTCGCGCAGCACCTCGTCGACGTGGTCGACGAGCACGATGCGGAGGAGCTTCAGCACGCGCCGCGGTACGTCGCGCAGATCCTTCCGATTTTCCTTGGGAATGATCACGGTGTCGAGGCCGGCCCGGTGTGCCGCGAGCAGCTTTTCCTTGAGCCCCCCGATCGGTAGCACGCGACCGCGCAGCGTGATCTCCCCCGTCATCGCGACGTGCCGGCGGACCGGGACGCGCATCAGCGCGCTGACGATCGCGGTCGCCATCGTCACGCCCGCGCTCGGCCCATCCTTCTTCACGAAGTCGGGGAAATGCACGTGGATGTCGACGTTCTGGCAATGGTCCTCGGCGAGCCGGAGCTGCTTCAGCCGGCTGCGCACGAAGCTCATCGCAGCCTGCCCGCTCTCCTCCATGCCCTTTTCGAGGCGCCCCGTGATGATGACTTTGCCCTTGCCGGGAACGACCGTGGCCTCGGCCTCGAGGATCTCGCCGCCGACGGACGTCACCGCGAGCCCCTTCACGAGACCGACCTCGTCGACCTCCTCCTTCTTCGTCAACCGGTAACGCGGGACTCCAAGGAGCTTCGGGATCTGCTTCGCGCCGACCTCGACGGGCTTCCCCTTCCCGTCCTTCACCACCTGCCGCGCCACCTTGCGACAGACCGACGCGAGCTCGCGATCGAGCGAGCGTACGCCGCTTTCGCGCGTGTAGTGATGCACAATCGTCCGGATGGCGCTCTCGGAGATGGTGAGCGGCACCTCCTCGAGCCCGCACTCTTTGCGGTTCTTGGGGATGAGGTAGTTCGCCGCAATGTTCAGCTTCTCGAACTCCGTGTACCCCCCGAGCTCGATCACCTCCATGCGATCCTGCAGCGGAACCGGGATGCCACCGAGCGAGTTCGCGGTCGTGATGAACATCACGTCGGAGAGGTCGTAGTCGAGGTCGAGGTAGTGGTCGCTGAAGGCGTGGTTCTGCTCGCGGTCGAGCACCTCGAGGAGCGCGGACGCGGGATCACCCCGGAAATCGCTCGACATCTTGTCGATCTCATCGAGCAGGAAGACTGGGTTGTTCGTGCCGGCCTTCTTCAGCGACTGGATGAGCTTGCCCGGCAACGCACCGATGTACGTGCGGCGATGGCCGCGGATCTCCGCCTCGTCGCGAACGCCTCCGAGCGCGATGCGAACGAACTTGCGGCCCGTGGCGCGCGCGATGCTCTTCGCGAGCGAGGTCTTGCCGACGCCCGGCGGTCCGACGAAGCAGAGCACCGGTCCGCGCAGCTGCTTCGTGAGCGCCTGCACCGCGAGGTGCTCGAGGATGCGCTCCTTGATCTTGCGCAAGCCGTAATGGTCCTCATCGAGGATCCGCTCGGCCTCCTCGAGATCGAAACGCTCCTCGCTCTTGTCGAACCATGGCAGCTCGAGGATCCAGTCGATGTAGTTGCGTACGACCGTCGCCTCGGCGCTGGTCGGATGCATCATCTTGAGCTTCTTCAGCTCCTTCTTGATCTTCGCCTCCGCCTCCTTGCTGAGGCGCTTGTTCTTGACCTGCTCCGTCAGCTCCTGGAGCTCGTTCTTAAACTCGTCTCGCTCGCCGCCACCCAGCTCCTTCTGGATCGCCTGCATCTGCTCGTTGAGGTAGTACTCCTTCTGCGTCCGCTCCATCTGGCGCTTCACGCGCGTGCGGATCTTCTTCTCGACCTGCAGGATCTCGATCTCGCCCTGCATCAGCTCCATGAGCTTCTCGAGGCGTGCGACCGCGTCGGCAGTCTCGAGCAGCGCCTGGCGATCGGCGAGCTTCACGGTCGGGAGGTTCGCGAGGATGACGTCCGCGAGCCTCGAGGCGTCCTCGATCGACTGCACCGTGGTCAGCACCTCGGGGGCGATCTTCTTGTTGAGCTTGACGTAGGTCTCGAAGGTCCCGTGCACGGAGCGCATCAGGGCCTCGATCGTCACGCCTGCGACCTCCGGCTCGAGCAGCGTCCGCGACTCGACGAGGAAGCACGGCGTCGTCTGCACGGCATCGAGCAGGTGCGCGCGACGCTTCCCCTCGACGAGGACCTTCACCGTGCCATCAGGCAGGCGAATCAGCTGGCGGATGTCGCCGACCGTGCCGACGCCATGGATCTCCTCGAAGGTCGGGTCGTTCGTCTTGGCGTTGCGCTGCGCGGCGAGCAGGATCTCTTTTGACCCCGCCATCGCCTCCTCGAGCGCGGCGATCGAGCGCTCGCGACCGACGAACAGCTGCGAGATCATCCCCGGGAAGACGACGATGTCGCGGAGCGGGAGCAGCGGCAGGACGACGATCTCGGGACCTGCTTCGTCCGTGGCGTTGGAGTTCTTGAACAGCATGGCGCTCCGTGGTGGCTTAGGTGGCGAGGAGCGTACGACGGACGGTCAGCCAGGCCGCCGAGCAGCGCAATGTCGAGCCGCTACGCTCCGTGAGTGGATTCGATCGCCGCGCCGAGCCCCCGGCGCGTGACGGGCGCAACGGCAACGGCGGGGCATTCGCCTCAGGCCGGCTCGGCCTCTTCGACGTAGACCATGACCGGCGCGTCCTTCTTGTCGATGACCTCCTCGGAGACCACGACCTCTTTGACGCCCTTCTTGCCCGGAATGTCGTACATGAGGTCGAGCATCGAGTCCTCGAGGATGGCGCGAAGACCGCGCGCACCACTCTCGCGGGCGATCGCCTTCTTGGCCACCGACTTCAGCGCACTCTTCGTGAACTTCAGCTTCACGTCATCCATCTCGAACAGCTTCTGGTACTGCTTCACCAGGCTGTTGCGCGGCTTCGTGAGGATGTCGATCAAGGCTTCTTCGGTCAGCTCATAGAGCGTCGCGATCACGGGGAGGCGACCGATGAACTCGGGGATCAAGCCGAACTTGAGCAAGTCCTCCGGCTGCACCTGCTTCAACAAGTCGCCGAGGCGCATTTCGTGCCGGGACTTCACGTCCGCTCCGAACCCGAGCGTGCTCTGCCCGATGCGACGCTTGATGATCTGGTCGAGGCCGACGAACGCGCCACCGCAGATGAACAGAATGTTCGTCGTGTCGACCTGCAGGAAGTCCTGCTGCGGATGCTTTCGCCCGCCCTTCGGAGGAACGTTCGCGACGGTACCTTCGATGATCTTGAGCAACGCTTGCTGAACGCCCTCGCCCGACACGTCGCGCGTGATGCTCGGGTTGTCGCTCTTGCGCGAGATCTTGTCGATCTCGTCGATGTAGACGATGCCGCGCTGGGCCGCCTCGACGTCGTGGTCCGCGTTCTGCAGCAGCTGGACGATGATGTTTTCGACGTCCTCGCCGACGTAGCCCGCCTCCGTAAGCGTCGTGGCGTCCGCGATGGCGAACGGCACGTTGATGATCTTCGCGAGCGTCTGTGCGAGCAGCGTCTTGCCGCAGCCGGTCGGCCCGAGCAGCAGGATGTTCGACTTCGCGAGCTCGACGTCGCCCGCGTTCACGCGGCTGTCGATGCGCTTGTAGTGGTTGTAGACCGCCACCGAGAGCGCGCGCTTCGCGGCGTCCTGGCCGATCACGTACTCGTCGAGGATCTCCTTGATCTGGCGAGGCTTCGGGATCGGGGTCGAGCCAGCGACCGGCTCTTCCTTGTCGACCTCCTCTGCGATGATGTCATTGCAGAGGCCGATGCACTCATCGCAGATGTAGACCGTGGGGCCCGCGATCAGCTTTTTGACCTCCTTTTGCGATTTCCCGCAAAAGGAACAGCTCAAATTCCCATTCGAGTCGTCTCGGCGTCGATCCACGTCGATAATCTCTGCGGCGATTCTAGTGTTCGCCCACTTGCCGAGCAAGCAGACGGGTTTCGAGGGGGAGGTCCGGTGGTCGTCGACGCGTGCCGCGCGGCTCCGGTGCCACCCCCGACCTCGAAGGCGTCAGATCTCCTGCCCCGCCTTCTGAAGGACCTTGTCGATCAGGCCATAGTCCTTGGCCTCGCTCGCGCTCAGGTAGAAGTCGCGCTCGATGTCGGCCGAGATCCGATCGCGCTTCTGCCCCGTGGCCGAGGCGAGCATGTCGGTGAGGGTGTCCTTCACCTTCTTGATTTCGCGAGCCTGGATCTCGATGTCGGTCGCCTGACCACGCGCACCGCCGAGCGGCTGGTGGATCATGATCCGCGCGTGGGGCAGCGCGTAGCGATGGCCCTTCGCGCCGACGGCGAGGAGGACGGCGCCCATCGAAGAGGCCTGACCGATGCACATCGTCGAGACCGGGCTCCGGATGTAGTTCATCGTGTCGACCATCGCGAGCCCGGCCGTGACGATGCCGCCCGGGCTGTTGATGTACATCTGGATCTCCTTGTCGGGATCCTCGCTCTCGAGGAAGAGGAACTGCGCGACGACGGCGTTGGCCACGAAGTCGTCGATCTCCGTTCCCACGAAAACGATGCGGTCCTTGAGAAGGCGACTGTAGATGTCCCACTCGCGCTCGCCGCGATGGGTCGTCTCCGTGATGCGCGGCAGGTAGTACGCGGCGCGCTCACGCTCGTGATGAATGTAATCCGACGAGCTGTCGAGGATGTCGAGTGCCTTGCGTCGATTCATGGTGCTCCTCTCGCGCTCACGCGGGGGTGATCGTGGCTTCCTTCTCGATCAGGGTGAGGACCTTGTCCTCGAGGATCATGCCGATGAGCATCTCGCGCTTGCCGCGCTCGCGGTACTCGGCACGGACGCGCGCGACGTTCTTGCCCGACTGCTCGGCGAGCTCCTGGTAGCCCTTCTCGATGTCCTCCTCGGTGACCTCGAGCTTGTTGTCCTTCGCGATCTCGGCCATCAAGAGACCCGCGCGTACCTTCATCTCGGAGTCGACCCGGATGTGCTCGAGGAGCTCCGACGTGCGGCGATAAGGCTGGCCCGCCATCTGCGCCATCATCTGCATTTCGCGCTCGGTCATCCGCGACTGCTGCTCGACCAGCGACGGCGGGACCGGCACGGTGTTCTTCTCGCAGAGCTGGACGACGAGAGCCTTCGCGACCTCTTCCTCGGCGCGCTGCTCGAGAGACTTGCCGAGCCGCTCACGGATCGACGACTCGAGCGCCGCGAGGTTCTCGCTGCCGGCGTCCTTCGCCAGCTCGTCGTCGATGGCCGGGAGGATTCGCTCCTTCACCTCATCGACCTTGACCGAAATCACGACATCCTTGCCGCGGAGCTGCGGCGCGTGGTGGTTCTCGGGGAAGCTCACCGTGACCGACTTCTCGTCACCGAGGTGGCTGCCGGGGAGGGCCGCCTCGATGGAGTCCATCACCTTGCCCTCGCCGATCTCGGTCTCGACGGTCTCGTTGCGCTCCTGGCCTTCGATCGTGAAGCGCAGCGTGAGGTTCGCGACGTCGCCCTTTTGAGCGCCACGGCCATCGACCGCCTGGAGGGTCGAATGCTGCCGCTGGAGCCGCTCGAGCTCGGTCTTCACAGACTCGTCGGTGACGGCCACGCTGGGCTTCGTCGCCGCGAGGCCCTTCCAGTCGACCTTAACGATCTCGGGCCGCACCTCGAAGCGCGCCTTGAACGAGAACGGCTTCTTCGACTCGAGCTGCGCCGGCTCCACCGTGGGCTGGTTGAGCGGCTGGATGCCCTTGTCGCCGAGCGCCTGCTGCAGCGTCGAGTCCATCAAGCGACGCGCGACGTCGGCGCGAACCGCCTGACCGTACAGCTGCACCACCACCTGTCTGGGCGCCTTGCCCGGGCGGAACCCGCGAACGCGCGCGGTCTTCTGGAGCGAGTTGATCGCCCCCTCCACCTCGCTCGCGACCTTGTCGGCCGGGACTTGGATTTGGAGCTCCATGAGCACCGGGGAGAGCTTTTCGACTTGAACTTCCATGGCTTCCACTGGGACACGGGGGGATGCCACGCGACCGGCATGCGGTCAAGCGCTTGCGTGTGCCGTCGCGAGAGAAAAAAGGCCCCGGCGGTGAGGCAACAACCGCCGGGGCCACGTGAGTCCCGGGAGGAGACTCAAACTCCGGTCAAGCGTCGTCGTCGTCGGACTCCTCCTCGAGGAGATCACGATCGAACTCGAACTCGGCGTCGAAGGGACTGTCTTCGATGAGATCCTCGAAGGTCTGACCGACTCGGAAAGCGGGCTTGAGGTATTCGCGCTCGAACTCGGCGAAGTTGCGGTACGACCTGGGCGGCATCGAATCCTCCGAACGTCCTTCGGCTACAACTCTTGACTTCGTCGGCGGAGCACATCTACCGACATGTCGGCGACTGTAGTTCGCTCTCGGTGGTGGGCTAAGAAATCGGCGGAGAAAAAATTCTCGGTGCGCCGACAGCGCTGCGGTAACGACCCTCGTCCCATGCCCCGAGCCATCGTGCTGGCCGTCGCCAACCAAAAAGGCGGTGTCGGCAAGACCACCACCAGCGTGAACCTCGCCGCCGGTCTCGCGACCGCCGAGCGTCGAACCTTGCTCGTCGACGTCGACCCGCAAGGCAACGCCTCGAGTGGCGTCGGCGTGCGACCGAGGACCGTCGAGCGGTCCTTGTACGACGCGGTGGTCGGGCGCGTCCCCCTCGAGCAGACGGTGGTGTCGACCGAGATCGCGACGCTCGACCTCGTCCCCGCGACCCAAGACCTCGTCGGCATGGAGCTCGAGCTCGTCGACGCAGACGACCGTGCGCTGCGCCTTCGACACGCGCTCGAGCCCGCGTGCGACATGTACGACTTCGTGGTCCTCGACTGCGCCCCGTCGCTCGGCCTGCTGACCGTGAACGCGCTGAGCGCCGCCGATCTCGTGATCGTGCCGATGCAGTGCGAATACTACGCGCTCGAGGGCCTCACGCACCTGATGGCGACGATTGACCGCGTGCGCGATCTCTACAACCCGACGCTCGACGTCGCCGGCGTGGTGTTGACGATGTACGACGGCCGCAACTCGCTGACGCATCAGGTCGCGAACGAGGTGCGCGGCCACTTCCACGTCTTCGATTCGATCATCCCGCGCAACGTGAAGCTCTCCGAAGCGCCATCTCACGGAAAGCCTGCCGTGCTGTACGACATCGAATGCAAGGGTTCGCAGGGGTACCTCGGCCTCGCGCGCGAGGTGCTCGCGCTATGCGATGCGCGCTCCGGCGACGCGGATCCGCCCGCAAGAGGGTGACGAGCCCCGCGCTCGTCGCGATGCGGTGACCGCGGGGCGGTTGACGAGGCGGGTACGTGCCCGAGGCTCTGGCAGCCTCAGGCGCCGAGCAACTCGATGAGCCGGTCGAGGTCGTCGAGCGTGTTGTAGGCGATCACGATCTGGCCACCGGGACCCTTGTGCTCGACGGCCGCGCGCGCGCCGAGTCGGCGCGTGATGCGCTGCTCGAGGTCGCGGACGTTCGACGACTTCTGGCCCTCCCCGGCGGGTGCGGCTGGCTTTGACCGGGCGCGGACGAGCGCCTCGAGCTTCCGGACGCTGAGCTTGCCTGCGACGGCCTTGCGGGCGAGCGCGAACATCGTGGCGTCGTCGGAAGCGCCGAGCAACGCCCGCCCGTGTCCTTCACTGAGCTCGCCGCTCGCGACCATCTCCCGCACCGACTCCGGGAGCTTCAGGATGCGGAGCGAGTTCGTGATCGCCACGCGACTCTTGCCGATCCGCGCCGACAGCTGCTCCTGCGTGTACCCGTTCTCGTCGATGAGCCGCGCGTAGGCGGATGCCGTCTCGATCGCGTTGAGGTCCTCGCGCTGGAGATTTTCGATGAGCGCAAGCTCGAAGGTCTCGTCGGAGTCCAGATCCTTGACGACGACCGGGACCTCCTTTTTTCCTGCGAGCTGCGCGGCGCGCCAGCGGCGTTCGCCGGCGACCAGCTCGAAGCGATCGGCATTCCCCTCGGCGCGCCGGACGACCAGCGGCTCGAGGATGCCGTACTGCGCGATGGTCGTCGCGAGCTCGGCGAGCCGCTCGCGATCGAAGTGGCGTCGCGGCTGGCCGCGCATCGGGACGATCCGCTCGATGGGGCACTCGAAATACAAGCGCGAGGGCGCGGACGGAAGGTTCGCGTCGGGCTCCGCCGTCGTCGTCGGGCGGGGCGCAGGACGCGGAGGCAGGAGCGCGTCGAGCCCGCGGCCAAGGGCGCGTCGTGGTGGCTTGTCCGTCATTCGGGAATTTCCTGCGGCGCGCTCGTGAGAGCGACACTGGACATCGAGGGGTGCAGTCCGTGCGAGGGGGAAGATCGGGCTCGCGAGGAGCCGGTCAGCGCTTCTTCACGACCGCGGACCACTTCTCCTTCGCCTTCTTTCCGAACGCGGTGTCGGCACCGAGCCTGATCGCCTTCTCGAGCGCCTCGATGCCGCGCGAGCGCTCCTCGGCGAGCAGCTGCGACATGCCGAGGTAGTACCACGCGGCCTGGTTCTTTGGCTCGAGGTCGACCGCCGCCTCGTAGTCTTTCGCAACCTCGGCCTCGGCGTCCCCGACCTCGTGTCGGCAGAGGCCGCGGTTGACGTGGTAGCCCGCGTTCTTCGGCTGGAGCTCGAGGGCCTTGGTGAACGCAGCCGCGCAGTCGGCGTACGCGCGCACCTTCGCGAAGCGTCCACCGAAAGCCGCCATCGCCTTGGCGTCCTTGGCGAAGGCAGGCAGGAGCGTCTTCATCTCGCCGACCACCTCCTTCGTGTCCCCGGCGTCGAACAGGACGTCGACGAGCATCTGGCGCGTCTCGACCTTGTCCTCGATCGCGAGGCTGGCGCGATAATGCTCCGCGGCCTTCGGCAAGTTCTTCTCGAGCCGGTAGGCGTAGGCGAGGTTCAGCCGAATGTCCGCCGACTTCGGCTCGGTCGCGACCGCGGGCTCGAGGACGGTGATGGCCTTCGCCGGCTGAAGCGGCTCCTCGAGGTACATCGCGGCGAGGTTGACCCGGGCGTTGACGAGCTGCGGGTCGAGCTGAAGCGTCTTCAGGTAGTAGCTCTCGGCCTCCTTTCGGTTGCCCATCCGCTCGTACGCGAACGCGAGGTAGTACGTCGACTCGCCGTCGCCGAGCCCCGACGTCATCGCTCGCTCGATGAGGCGCGCGCCCTCGGCGTAGCGCTCGTTCTGAACGAGGGCGACGCCGCGATCGAGGTCGGTCGTCCCCTGACCAGGCGTCCTGCCATCGAACGAGGCCGGGGGCTCCGCGACGAGGACCGGTGGCGAGAGGGGAGGCATCGGTGGTTCGCAGCCGATCGTCACCGACCCGAAGACGACCGCAGCCACGACGACACGCGGGTCGCTCGCGCTGCGGGAGAGGAGGCGCTGGAACATCGACATGACCTTGTCCTCTAGTCGTTCATTTTCGCGGAGGCGTAAAGTTCGCAGCCGCGCACGGAGTTTAAGTTAGGCCACCTTGTCCGAGATCGGAAGGCACCACCGGATGAGGGCATGCGACCGATGGGCGGTCGCGGTAAGCTGCGGCCGATGTCCGAGGTCGTCCACGACGCGCTCGCGAGGCCGCTCAGATCACTTCGGCTGAGCGTGACCGACCGCTGCAACCTGCGCTGCGCGTATTGCATGCCGGAAGAGAGCTACACCTGGCTGCCGCGGACCGACCTCCTCGACTTCGACGAGCTCACCCGGATCGCGCGGGTGGCGACCGACCTCGGCGTGACGCGCCTCCGCCTGACCGGCGGCGAACCCTTGCTCCGACGGGAGCTCCCCGCCCTCGTCGCGCGGCTTGTGCGCTTGACCGGAATCAAGGAAGCCGCCCTCACCACCAACGGCATCCTGCTCCCGGACCTCGCGCGCGACCTCGCGAGCGCCGGGCTCGCGCGGCTCACGGTCAGCCTCGATACCCTCTCGCCGACGCGCTTTCACGCGCTGACCCGGGTCGACGAACATGCGCGCGTCCTCGGGGGGATCGAGGCCGCGCGTGAGGTCGGCCTCCCGCTCAAGCTCGACACCGTGGTCGTGCGCGGGGTGAACGACGACGAGCTCGTCCCGTTGCTCGAGTTCGCGGCGACACACGGCGCAGAGCTGCGCTTCATCGAATACATGGACGTCGGCGGCGCGACGCGCTGGAGCCCCGAGCGCGTCGTGTCGAGGTCCGAAATCCTCGCTCGAATCGGCGTGGGGTTCGGGAAAATCGCCACCGTGGGAGGGCGCGGGTCGGCACCGGCGGAGCTCTTCGAACTCCCGGGAGGCCAGCGTTTCGGCGTGATCGCGAGCGTGACCGCCCCGTTCTGCGCCACGTGCGACCGCGGTCGGCTGACCGCCGATGGGCAGTGGCTCTCGTGCCTCTACGCGCGCCGGGGGCTCGACCTCAAGGCCCCGCTTCGCAGCGGCGCGAGCGACGAGGAGCTCCGCGCGATACTCGCCTCGGCGTGGCGCCAGCGTCACGACCGCGGGGCCGAGGAGCGACAGGCCCTCCCCGACCGCGAGCCGCTCGTCCCGCTGACCTCCCTCCGCCGGGACCCGCACCTCGAGATGCACACGCGCGGCGGCTGAGGCTCGGAACGCACGATCACTTGACGCCCGCGCACGAACGAATGGAACCTCCGACCATGACCGAAGCGATGTACCTGCGCGTGCTCGAGCGCGCCGAGGCACAGACCCCGAAGAAGGGCCCGGCAAAGCTGCCGGAGGACCGTACGATCACGCTCTACGTCGCCGGAAACGGCGCGTCGATCACCGTCGCGAACGTCGTCGAGCTTGCCCTCGCCGACGGGATCATCGAGGCCCGGAACCGCAAGGGCGAGCTGTTCGTCCTCGGCCTCGCCGACGTGCTGGCCGCCGCGGTACACACGAGCGACGAGCGCGGCACGGGGCGACGCGCGGGATTCGTCGGCTGAGCGCCGGTCGCGAGGCCTCGTGCCGAAGGAGCGCCCGAAGCCACCGGGGTGGCTGACCGCGGACGATCACGTCGTCCTCGACGGGGTGCGAAAATCGTTCGGCACGAAAGAGGTCCTGAAGGGCATCGACATCCGCTTCAAGCGACGCGAGACGGCCGTGATCATCGGTGGTTCCGGTGCGGGCAAGACCACGCTGCTCAGGCTGCTGATCGGACTCGACGCGCCGACGAGCGGACACATCTGGGTCGACGGAGAAGACATCGCTCCCCTCGGCGAGGTCGAGCTGAACCGCATCCGCCAGAAGTTCGGGATGGTCTTCCAGTACGCTGCCCTCCTCGATTCGCTCGACGTGTTCGAGAACGTGGCGTTCCGGCTGCGCGAACATCGCAAGCACCTCACGCGGAGGCAGCTCGACGAGAAAGTCCGAGGCATGCTCGCGACGCGGGGGCTCGCGGGCAAGGAGCGCCACATGCCGTCCGAGCTTTCCGGCGGGCAACGCAAGCGCGTCGGCCTCGCACGGGCCCTGATGCTCGAGCCGCAGGTGCTCGTGTACGACGAGCCGACGAGCGGACTCGATCCCGAGACCAGCCGCCTCGTCGACGACCTGATCGAGGAGACCCGCGAGCGCTTCGACGTCACGAGCGTCGTCATCTCGCACGACATGGCGAGCTGCTTCCGCATTGCCCACCGCGCCTACCTGCTGATGGCAGGCCAGGTCGTCGCGTCCGGCACGCCGACGGAGCTCGCGACGGGCGACAACCCAGTCGCGCGCGAGTTCATCGCCAAGAGCGGCATCGCGCCCGAGCGCCTCGTGCGGCTCGTCGACTGAACGCGCGCCGAGACGGGCACAAGTCCTCCGGTGAAACCGGCGCAGGGAGGCCCCCGACGCCCTCGCGTCCGCGGCCCCCGCCCCGCGCTACCGGAAGTGCGCAGGTCGACCGTCCCCGACTGCAAGAAGGCCCCGAGGATCGCTCCCCGAGGCCTCCGTCATCCGCGCGCGAGCGCCTGCGTCACTGCAGGAGCTCAGCGACGCCCTGCTGCAGATCCTCGGTCTTCTTCTCGATGCCCTCTCCGAGACCGAACCGCACGTACCCGACGATCTTGACCTCGCCGCCTGCGGCCTTGGCGGCCTCGGCCATGAGCTCCTTGATCGCCTTCTTGTGCTGGGCCGACTCCTGGTCCACGAGGGTGACCTCCTGGAACCACTTGGCGACCTTGCCGTCGATGATCTTAGGCCACATCGCCTCGGGCTTCGGCTTCGGCTCGTCGCGGAGCTGCGCCTCGAAGATCTCGCGCTGTTTGGTGACCAGCGCCTGATCGAGATCGGCGCTCGTGAGCGCGAGCGGCTCCATCGCTGCGACCTGCATCGCGGTCTCATCCGCGAAGGTCTTCACCGCCTCGTGAGCGGCAACCGCGTCGGTCGAGGTCTCGAGGACGAGGAGGACGCCGATCTTGCCGCCCATGTGAATGTATCTCGAGCAGAAGCCGGTCTTGCCCGCCGCCACGGCGACCTTCTTCGAGCGGCGCAGCGTGATCTTCTCGCCGACGATCGCGGTGAGCTCGTTCGCGTCGTCGGTGAGCTTCTTGCCCTCGTGCGACATGTCCTCGAGAGCCGTGCCCTCCGGCGAAGCCTTGACCGCCGCGAGCACGCGCTGGACGAGGCCCTTGAACTTCTCGTTGCGAGCCGAGAAGTCGGTCTCGATGTTCACCTCGACGATCGCGGCCTCGCGACCGCCGCCGAACACCTCGGCGACGACCTCACCCTCGGAGGCGACCCGACCCGCGCGCTTCGCGCTCTTGGCCTGCCCCTTCTTGAGGATGATCTCGACCGCCTTGTCCATGTCGCCCTCGGCTTCCGTGAGCGCGGACTTGCAGTCGGCCATGCCGGCCTGGGTGCGCTCGCGAAGCTCCTTGATCGATTCGATGCTGATGGCCATTTCCTGTCTCCTTGGACGGATCCCTTGGTGGCTTGGTGATGGGTCGGTGTGTCGAGGCCCTGGCTCAGCGACCGCCGCCGCCGGAGCGGAAACGGGACACCTGGACGTCGGCGCCGCGAGGACCGCGATCGCCGCGCTCACCACCACGGTCGCCGCGGTCGGGGCCACCCGCGACGTGCTCGGCCGGCTCGTCGTGCTTGCGGCGCATCCGGCCTTCGATGCAGGCGTCGGCGATGCGCTTCGTGATCGTCGCGATCGAGCGGATCGCGTCGTCGTTGCCGGGGATCACGTAGTCGATGAGGTCGGGGTCGCAGTTCGTGTCGGTGATCGCCACGACCGGGATGCCGAGCTTGCGCGCCTCCGAGATGGCGATCTGCTCCTGGCTCGGATCGATCACGAACAGCGCGGCCGGCAGGGCGCTCATGCCCTTGAGGCCACCAAGGAACTTCTCGAGGCGCTCGCGCTCCTTCTCGAGGCGCACGACCTCCTTCTTCGGGAGCTGCTCGTAGGTGCCCTCCTCGCGCATCCGCTCGAGCGAGCGGAGACGCTCGAGACCGCCCTTGATCGTCCGGAAGTTCGTCAGCGTGCCGCCGAGCCAGCGGTTCGTGAGGAAGAACATCTCGGAGCGGCGCGCCTCATCGACGATGATCTCCTGCGCCTGGCGCTTCGTGCCGACGAAGAGAACGGAACCACCGCGAGCGACCGACTGGACGACGAAGTCGTAGGCCTTGCGGAACAGGTTGACCGTCTGGTCGAGGTCGATGATGTGGATGCCCGCCCGCGCGCCGTAGATGTAGCGGCGCATCTTCGGGTTCCAGCGACGGGTCTGGTGCCCGAAGTGAACGCCCGCCTCGATCAACTGGCGAAGGTCGATGCCGTTGTCGCCGGCGGCGTACTCGAACGTGGTGGTCTCGGTCGTGGTCGTGTCGGTCATGGTGCACTTCCTTCCGGTTGTTCCGCCGCTCTCCCCGACGGGTCGCCGCAACTTGCGGCACCGGACCGTCGGAACGTGCTGGAGAGCGTGTGTGTTGTGAAGCGGTGCCCTGCCGCGAAGCAGGGCCTCGGACCCGGAGACAATTCTCCAGGTCGCGGGCGCGCAAGGATACGCAACCGCGGGGCGAAGTCAAACGTGACGGCGCGTGCGCCTCGGTCGGACCTTCGGTCGGCGGAGGGACGGCTTGGCTTGGGGACGGTCGTGGGCGGGCATCGTTGGCTCCTCGATGGCGATCGCCGGCTTCCTGCCACCCGCGCCGCTCGCCGTCAACGTCAAACATACGCGTGCGTATGTGAAGTCAGAGGCCGACGCCGGGCGGTTCGACTAGCCTCCTCCGCATGGGCGATTGGGTGGTCGAGAGCCTACGCGGCGGGCGGCGTGAGACCGTGCACCCCGTCAGCGCGTTCCTCGTCGCGGACGGCCGCGTGCGCTGGTCCATCGGGGATGACGTCGCGAGCTATTGGCGCAGCGCCTCGAAGCCCTTCCAGCTTGCGGTGTCGCTCGCGCACCTCGCGCCGGAGACCGTGGCCTCGCTCGACGACGAGCAGCTCGCGATCGGCGCGGCGTCGCACAGCGGTGAGGCGGGCCACGTGACCACCGTCCGCGGCCTGCTCGGGCGCTTCGGCTGCGACGAGTTCGACCTCCAATGCGGCGCGCACGCGCCGATGCACGAGCCC
>Ga0194129_10002180_pt1 | contig 29904 bp, 28 predicted proteins | sample TA2KigCa35mmetaG_FD_150862 | JGI IMG/M metagenome (GOLD analysis project Ga0194129, IMG submission 150862) | Freshwater microbial communities from Lake Tanganyika, Tanzania - TA2015038 Kigoma Deep Cast 35m | ecosystem: Environmental > Aquatic > Freshwater > Lake | place: Tanzania: Lake...
TATAAAATAATAAAATAAAAATTGAATTAATACTTTAAATACTAATTTAAAGATATAATTAGTATATAAATTTATAAAATGGACAAAATTACTTTACAGCTTACCAATAGAGAAATTCGCGATAATCATATTCGCTTCTACGAAAAAGGCCATAAATATGAGATTATTAGCGACCTCAAATCTAAATACACATCTGTCACTACTTGGAATAAGTCACATTTTCCTAAGTTTGACGCCGATGCTGTGATTGCGAATATTATGAAGGGCAAGAATTGGAATCCCGATAATAAATATTGGGGCCAGACACCAGAGCAAATTAAAGCATCTTGGATGTCATCAGGCACATCAGTCGCAGATGCCGGCACTAATTTACACGAACAAATAGAGCATTTTATGAATAACAATGTATTAGCGCCAGGTTATACACACGCCAATTTATTAGAACATTACAGATTGGTTAGAGAACAAGGTCAAGATAGTGTTACAAGAGGACCTGAATGGGAATACTTCTTGAAATTTGTTGAAGACTATCCTGAAATGAAACCATATAGAACTGAGTGGATGATTTATGATGAAGATGTGAAACTAGCGGGTTCTATTGATATGGTTTATGAGAATCCAGATGGCACATTGTCTATTTATGACTGGAAACGCGCAAAAGAGATTACTAAGGATAATAATTGGAAGAAATATGCTTTGAATCCGATTATAGGTCAGATGCCTGATACCAATTATTGGCATTATTCGCTTCAATTGAATACATATAGACACATATTGGAGACAAAATATGGTAAGAAAGTAACACATTTGTGTCTTGTTAGAATACACCCTGACCATCCTGAGCAAACATATGAATTACTACCAGTGCCTTTACTAACAAAAGAAATGGTTGAGTTATTTGCCGAGTTGAAGAAGAAATATGAGTAAATATATAAAACAAGTATATAAAAAAGACTTAAATAAATTTAGATTATATAATAAATATAATCCAAATGGCACCTATTATTAAAGTTATAAACACAATATGTTTTTTATATGTACTAACAAATCCCAAAATGAGGACACTATTGTTTCAAACATTACATAATATATATGTTTTTTTTCAAATGGAAATGGATAAGAGTTTTGCTCGTCAAGATGAATTTATAAAATATTTGGTGGAAAGTATATTTCAACGCAAGACTGATACACAATGTATTACCGAAGAGACTACAAATAATGTAACAGAAAATAAGGATGATAAAAAGGATGACAAATTAGAGGACAAAGATGACAAAAAGGATGACAAATTAGAGGACAAAAAGGATGATAAATTAGAAGAAAAGTTTGAAGACAAATATTTACAAAAGTTTAAGGCTTTTAAAAATGAGTATGTATTTACTGATGTAGAGCTAGAATTACAGCAGCAAAAGTATAATGAATTAAAACAATCATTTGATAAAGAGAAACATAAAGCAATTGAAGATATTAATATTAAGATAAACAAAATTAAACGAATTATAACTTGCGTCGTATTTGATGAAAATGGTATTCTATTAGATGTTACAGAAGATGGAGTCAAACGTCTGATTAAATACTTCAATATTGAATATGAATATAATGAAGATCCTGATAGCTATGTATTGGCTGATTTGTTTGCCGAATTATCCGAGATTTTAGATGAGAATTATCAGCAATTAAAGACTGAAGAAGAGAAAACTGTATCGGATGATGATTTTAAGCAGCAAGCATATGATTATATGCTTAATAAAAAACTGGATGGCTACATAAATAATTATGTAAATGAAATGACACCGCTTGGTAATGTATATATGAGATATAATAATAGCAAGAAATCATTTGAATATTATAGCAATAACACAATTCCTTACCGATATTTAGAGCCTGTTGGTCGCAAATTTGTTATCACCTATTTCTGTAAGCCATTATTTATTGATATTGAAGATGAACTTAGTAAAGCAAAACTTAAAAAGGAGGCACAAGAAAAAGAAGCTATTAAGAATAAGGAAGAAGCTGAACAAGCAATAAAGAATGGTGAAAATAAGAAAAATGTATTTGCGAAACTAAAGTCATATAATAGTGTTTCTACTGGCAGTACTGGGACTAGTGAAATGATGAAAATGGAAAAGAAGAACGCGTTGCCTCCTCAAATGAAGGTAAACTTACCAAATGTAAATACTACTTCTAATCCTGAAGAGATGTTACTCAAAGAAAACGCAAATAGATATACTTGGGAAGGCAGACTAACAAATATGAGTTTACTGAAAAAAATAGATAGAAAGACAGTTGATAAGAAATATGCGATGACATTTGCTGACTTTAAAAAGTTACAACATAAGTAAATATGTAAATAAATTTTTTTTATTTTTTATTTCTTACCTTTTAACCAGTCATTATATCCATTGCTTTTGACTACATTAAATGATGAACCTAGATGATTGTAGGCAATTTTATATGCTTTCTTTTCTAAATCAGATAGTTGCGTAATATATTCAATAATAGATGATTGTGTGTCTGTATCATAATTCTCAAAATTATTAGGTAATGGGAGCTCAGAGATGAAAGATTGATTCATTTTATAAGTATAATAGTATGATATATTTATTAGTATAATGTAATTATAAGTATATTATACTAATTCAATTTTATTTAGTATAGCAAATATTAGGTTGGTTAATGCCATAATATGTTGCTGAGCATACAATACGACTATTTGTTAGTTTAACTGGACTGTTATTCATCATATTTGTTAGTTGTGTTTCTATTTGATAGCCATTTGCTGTTAAAAATGAAAACAAACCTGGTATTTCATTTGGTGACATATAGTTGTCACATTTTTTACCGCAGTTATTTGAATATGAACATAGATTTGGAAATGGATTGATTAAAACTAGGTCACAACCGCAAAATCCATTATAATTATTTACTTGGAACGGTGATAAACGTGTTGGTTTCAGTCTTCTAACAAAATGCTGTAATGGGCCTTCTGGAACTAAATTAATTGTTAGAATATTTTTATAGCACTGGTTATTATCTAAATATGGCTGTGTTGTAATTGTAAATGTTGTGGCAAATTTCATTTATTTACTATTTTATTTTATTTTTTAATTTATTTCATTATTTATTTCATTATTTATTTTATTATTTATTTCATTATAAAATAAAAAAATTGAAAATTTTAATAACTTATTGAATTTTGGTATAATAAAATACAGATAAACTAACAAATAAAATAAATAAAATGGAGCGCTCAATTTATCGTTACAAATTTACCGAGGAATTTATGGAAGAATTGTATAACTTTTCTAAAATACATCAGTACGATCACAGAAAAGATTTTAAGGAAGCGTGGGAAAAATGGAGTGAAGAAAATGCTGAAATTATTACAAGAGAATCAGAAAGACTTGTAGCATTAGGATACAAAGATGAAGAAAATATTGAGACCAAAATGTTCAAAAGTGCGCGTTATTATTTTAGAAAGAAGAGTCCTGTGAAGCCTGAACCAAAGCAACGCAGACAATATATTAGTGTAGATCACGATTTATTAACAGCAATGGACCGCCATATTATTAATAATAATAGCAAACCTGAAGCAGCATTTTTACAATTTTGTAAGGACAATGAAGACGTTTTGAGGCAGTCTGTTGCTAAAATTTGCGGACAAGGTATAAATGATTCTCAACAAATACAAGAAAAGATAAAAAAGACATATAAAAATCGTTATTTCTTACTCATAAAACAATAATGAACTAACAAATATACAAATATACTAACAAATATGAAAAATAAAGTAATAAAAACTATATATAATTATATTTAATGTATAAATGTGTTTATTTTTTCTTGGATCCGGAAACAGATAATCCGGACTTAGAATCCGGACCCAAACAAAAGTCTCGCTATATTAAATATGATTTTTTTGGTAGGAATGAAATTGATATTGTAAGACGTATTAAAGTGCTGCCAAATTATGCGGCATATTTTTATGTATTTGACAGTGCCGAGTCTGTAAAAATTGCCGAGTTAGGCACAAGTAGTCACAATTTACAGACAGTAAATTTCATAAAAGATGACCATAATATGCTGTTGCGATATAATGATGAGAAGCTATACTTTTTAGATGGCCACTTCCGGTCTTTAAGTTGTTCTAGAAAATATATATATTTGCTTTGCAACTATTATTCAAGATTGTTGAATTCTATTCATTTGTTAGTTGGTAGCAATATTATACACAATAATATTGGATTTAAAACAATTGTTGTAAACAGTTTTGAAATACCTGTACTAACAAATTTCCGATTTTCTTTAGATTTAAATAGAGAAAATATTAGTGAATGTATAAAACATATTTTTATACAATACAATCCACGTTACACATATTGGCCACCTGAAATTCACTTATTATGTTTTATATATACTAACAAATTGAGTAGTTTATCTAATTATAATGTTGAAACTGTATTAAAAGATATTGGGATTCAAGGTGATGCTAATATTGTTAAACATTTTTCCAAATATGTAAATAAAAATTGCGACGTAATTGTAGCCGATATATTACATTCTAGTAATACTTGGGACCAATATGCGCTTGGAATGTGCTATATAAAAATGATTGGAGATTTACAAAAGAACATAAAAACAAGCAATAATTTTGTTGTTATGTTTTTAGATTTGTTGCGAACAACTGTTTCTTATACAATGCGACCAAGTGTTTCGGAGACAATAGCAAAATATCAACAACTGTTAGACGGCTGTAATGTAAATGAATTATATGCTTTGGTTAAGAGCATTTAACTTAACGTCTGTGGCGTCTACTACGTCTGCCACCAACTTTGCCATATTGTTTCCAATCACTGTCAAAATCAGCAACATTACCGCCGCGTTGCTTTCTGCTTCTACGGCGTCTACTGCGTCTGCGTCTGCCACCCATCATTTGCTCATCAACTTCTTCTTCTTCAACAACTTCGCCTTCGCCACCTCTTTGCTTTCTACTGCGTCTGCGTCTGCCGCCCATCATTTCCTCATCAACTTCTGTATCTTCTTCAACAACTTCGCCTTCACCACCTCTTTGCTTTCTACTGCGTCTGCGTCTGCCACCCATCATTCCTTCTTCATCCTTAACATCTGTGTCTTCTTCAACAATTGTCTCACCATCACCACCACGTTGCCACTCACTCTTTCTCTTGGAAGCGCGCTTCATAGCCTCGGGGTAAGTAATTTTCTCTTCGTGCTGGATTTTCTTTACAAATTTGACCCAGGATTTGAGCGCAGGGTTCACCTTTCGGCTCTTCTTTCTGCCACCCATCTGTTGCTTTTCAGGAGTTACAGTAGGAGTTTCCATAGTTTTATCAGGAGTTTCCATAGTTTTATCAGGAGTTTGATTTTCAGGTGCTGGATTTGATTTGGTAGGGGTTTCCATTTTCTTATATTATAACCAAATATAATTTTTAAAATTTAAAATTGAATTTAAATTCCTTAAATAAGTTATTGTTATAATAAAACTAACAAACTGATAAACTTATGGGCAATTATTTTCAAAGAATGTCAAACAAAGTTAGGGATGAATCATTTTCAATAGACTTACCAGGTTCAAATATGGTTTTTACGCGATATTTGTATTTAAAAGATGAAGTTAAATTGGCTTTGTTAGTTAGCATATTAAATAAAAGTGACGATGCTATATTTTGGGCTTACGAATTATATTACAGTGGATTTAAAATAGAATTTTATGACTACATTTGGCAAATATATTATGACTTCTTTGCCACATTAAATCCCAGTTTTGAGTTATATTTATATAAAACGCTAAAGAACCCAAATGATTTGTTAGAAAATGCGAAACTTGTTAGTACAGTTGTTCAAAATTTGCTAATAAGACCATTTAATACTGATATATTCTTTTTAAGAACAATTTGTCAGACATTTGAAATTGATTGTAATCTTGTAAATCCTAAATACAAACTTATTACACTAATTAAATCCACATCTAATTTCTACGAGCAACTAACAAATTGGATTGATAATAAAGATTATAAAAGTATTTCTCAGTATATCTTAAATATTGTATCTCTTATACCTGAAAATGATACTAGTGATGAAATATTATATAAAATTTATGGACACACAATAGATGTATTTACTAATATATATAATGTAAAATTGGTAAAATCTAAATTGTTAAAAGAATTTCAAATGGCTCAAGATAGAATTAATAATCTAGCAAATTACAATAATATTATTTATTTAAAACGACTAATATTGCTAATAAAAATTTTAACTCTGGTTTCGGTAAAAGAGAAACTTATTAAAGGTAAGAATTTCTATGTTATTGTAGAGCCTGAAGATATTATTCCATATGAGACTATAGAACTAACAATGAGTGAAATAGGAATGAAGCACTATATGGTTCTAAGCACAGCACGAATTTGCGGCATAGATGACTTGAAATATTTGTCACTATTTAAACTAGAACGCCATAAATTGGGTAAAGAGAAAATTGAAGAACTGTATTTTCATAATTGGCTATATCACGCATCATTTTCACCATTATGGTTTAACCGAATTAAAAAATATAGAGGATGGGTAGATTATCAGAATCAAAAGGTAGAATTTGTAGATGATGATGTATTAGAGCTGTTTTATAAAAAGTATGGTTATGAACCGGATGAACAGAACCAAATTACTCACGATAAATGTTTACTTATTCATACAGATAAAAATATAAACTGGACAGCGTTTCACACTAAATTTAAAGCAAACAATTTATTTATGTTAGATGATGAAATTTTAGATGAGATGAATAGTGACAGGATTAAATATTAGTTGTTTTGATTGTATAATTTATAATTTATAAAAAAATTGAAATATTTAAAACTATTATAGTTTTTTTTATAACAATAAGTAAATAAATAAAATGGTAAAGAATACAACTGGAGGAAATAGGTCTAAGGGCTTTGCTCGTAAACATAATAACGGAAATAAGGATAATATCTTGCGCATTGCGGAAGAAGAAGGTGAAATATATGCGATTGTCATTAAGATGTGTGGCAACGGAATGTTTGAATGTTATTGTATAGATGGTGTAACACGTCTGGGACAAATTAGAGGTAAATTCACAGGAAAAGGTAAGCGAGATAATATAGTAAATTCTGGCACTTGGGTATTAATTGGTGTCCGAGAGTGGGATATTAAAAAGGAGGAAGAAACTAATTTTAAAGCTAGTAGCAGTGCTTTATCTACAGGAAAGAAAGAGAAGCTACCGAAATGTGACTTGCTAGAAGTTTATAATGATAATGATAAGGAAAAATTACAATATGAAGTGGATGTAAATTGGAAAATACTGATTAAGCGTGACCCAAGTAGAATAGGTGAACACGATGATTATGACGATAATAATGATAATAGTCTTATTGATGGAGGCTTTAAATTTGCTACAGATAAGGATATTGATAGGGAGCGATTATTGAAAGAAGCAAAACAGGCAACTACTGAAAAGATTACAATGGCTGAAACATCAACATCTGCTTCAGCGGCTGATTGGATTTCAATTGATGAGCTTTAAAATAAAATTAAAAATAAAAAAAATAATATATAATATCAAAGCCTACCAATAATAAGGGGATTTGGTATTATACTAATTTGCTGTCTTCTGTAAATATATATAACATTTTTTTTATTGGATGGATATATAACCCTATTATAAAATTGCTGATAGAAGACAATTATAAGACAGCAATTATCTTTAAGTTATTATTATTGTTATTGTATTTATATTGTATAATTTATTTATGAAAATGATTTAAATATTATAATCAATATATATTATACTATCATTATATAAATTATAATATAAAATAAACTATTATGTTTACACTTGTGACCAATAAGAAAAATAAAAATTCTAATAATAATAATAATAATAAAGTTAACAATAATAAAAAAGAAAACACACGATTTAGTTTTGTAAATGAAGAATTAAAAGCGAAAAAGGAGGAAAATAAAGAAAAAAAAGATGATAGTAAACCGAAGGATGATAGTAAACCGAAGGATGATAGTAAACCGAAGGATATTAAACCGAAGGATATTAAACCAAAGGATATTAAACCAAAGGATGATAGTAAACCAAAGGAGAAACAAAGTAATCGGTTTAGTATGGATAATTTAATAGATAAATCAGTAGAAGATAATATTTTACCTATAAGGAACGACCAAAGGAATGACCAAAGGAACGACCAAAGGAACGACCAAAGGAACGACCAAAGGACTATAAAAAATATTTATATACCAGAAACAGCTACAATATTAAAACCAGTCATAAATAATGAACCAAATATTAAAGAAGATGATTTTCCTGATTTAAAAACTACAGCAAAGCATAAATTAACAAATAATAGTAATATAAATGAAAACAGTTATACAAAAGCAATTAAGCACGAAAATGTTATAATAGAAAACGAAGAAAATAATAAACCTATTGTTCCAACTGGATGGGTCTATATTGTAAAAAATAAAACAGGTAAATCGGATATAATTTATGGACCAAAAACTATAATTCAAAAAAGAAAAGATTATTTAAGCACTAATTTGAATTATCAAATGTGTCTAGCTATTTCAAGAATGGAGGAAAATTGGAATAGACATGAACAATTATATGATAGTTTACATGGTGAAAATGCTTTTAGAGAAAGATATGGTTATATTCCAACATACGATACTGATGATGAATATAATTTTGATGAAACAGAATCATCTGAAGATGATTATGATGATTATGAAACTGAATAATGTTATAAAAAATTATAGGTTTGATTTTATAATGTATTATATGGATATAAGTATAATACACTATGACTGATTTTTATAATAATAATATAATTAATAATTCTGAACCAGATTTAGATTATACTTTTGAAGAATTAGACACATCTTGGCTACACGAATTTGAAAAAATAGATAAAGATTATAATACTTATTATAAAGAAGACTTATTATTTCTAAGAATCAATTATCTTTATATAAATACGTCCCAAGAAATTACTAACTTGGCTGAAGACAAATATATATTTAAGACACCTAATATTTTAACAAAAGAAGATTTAATTGGTCTCATTAAACGTAACAGTATTATTAATAATAAGAAATATTCGCTATTGTCTATTCTTAAATATAATATTAATATTGAACCGTATAATTTAAAAACTTTTTTCCGCTCAAAAAATAAACACATTGGTGAAACTTATTTACAATCTATAAAGCATATTGATAATATTGTGTTTGACAAGACCATTTCTATGTTTCATGATTTAAATAATATTATGATTATTTTTATAGAAAAGAATACAAATATAACTAATAACATAGCTCATAATAATTCAAATTCCACTAAACGTATATACATAAAACATATTAATGGATTAGGTTCTGGATTAGGTTCTGAGATAAAATATAAAAAGACTAGACGCAACATATTTAAAGACAACTAAATATACTAATGTATCATTAAAAATGGCAGCACTTATTGAAGCACTTGATAATTATACTTGTAAGCAAATTGGCGAAAAAGGAACTACTGAATACACTTGGTCTAATGATATTAGAGAAAGAATTGTTCAGTTTAGTTTTCAACTAACCAGAACAAAGGATATTTCATATTTGTCTAATCACTTTGAATTATTACTTACTGACTTACAAAAGAGACACAGTGCTAATAAAATTTTTAAAGAAGAATTTGTTGAATATATGACACTTTTATATAAAATGATTGGACACACGCGCGATATTATTGATGGAAAAGGTGAATATGCTTTATCTTATATGCTTTTATATGTATGGCATAAATTTTACCCAGATTTAGCCAAGTTTGCTTTAAAACAGTTTATTTTGTTAGATGATAATCATGATTTACATCCATATGGTTCTTGGAAAGATATTAAATATTTGTATAAATATGTATTAGAACGCACTAGTAAAGAGTTAGTTTTCAGTAATGATTTAGTCGCTTATGGTATTCAGCTAGTAAATGATCAATTAAAAATAGATTTTGAGACAAAAACAAGCAATCCATCACTTGTTGCCAAATGGGTGCCGCGTGAAAAGTCACAGTTTTCCGATTTATTTACACAAATGGCTATGCTTTATTTTTTCCATTATATTTATACACCAAAAACTGATATAGCAAGAAGCAGAGCTATTTCAAAGGCCAAGATGGAATATCGTAAGATTATTTCAGAATTAAATAGAAAATTGGATACTGTTCAAATAAAACAGTGTGCCAATACTTGGTCAGAAATAGTTCCTGAAAAGCAAACTTCAATTACAATGCATAAGCAGAAAAAGGCTTTCTTAAATTTGAATAAAAACGGTTCACAAAGATGTAATACTGAAAACCGCATTTTATGTGCCAAGCATTTTGAGGAATTTGTAGCAAGTGTTTGTCGCAATGAGTGTGAAATTAAAGGAAAACGTATATGTCTTAATGACTTTACAAAGGAAGCTCTTAGTCTTATTAGTTCTTATAATAGAAATGGTATTGAGTCGCAAATTTTGAATGCGCAGTGGGTAAACAATTCATCTCAAACTGGTGCTTTGGGAAAAATGATAGCAATGGTTGATGTATCTGGTTCAATGGCTGGAGATCCATTACACGCAGCAATTGCGTTAGGTATTCGTGTAGCCGAAAAGTCAATGCTCGGAAAGCGTGTTCTAACATTTAGCGCAATGCCTACTTGGGTCAATTTAGATGGTTGTAACACTTTTGTTGAGATGGTAGACCAAGTAAAAAAATGTGAGTGGGGACTAAATACCAGTTTTTCAAAAGCATTAACACTGATTTTAGATGCTATTGTAGAAAATAAAATGGCAGCAAATGATGTGGAAGATATGGTTTTTGCTATTTTTTCTGATATGCAAATAGACCAAGCTAAAAATAAGACTGATGATAATGATGATAATGATACAATGATGGGATACATACAGAAGCAATATCACGATGCTGGTATAAAAGTATGCGGTAAGCCTTATAAGCCACCTCATATCTTATTTTGGAATCTGCGTTCAACCTCAGGATTTCCAACATTATCGCTACAAAGCAATACATCAATGATGTCTGGATTCAGTCCGGCACTTTTAAATTTATTTTGTGAGGAAGGACTAACAGCGCTTCAAAGTTGTACGCCTTGGTCGCTACTAAACAAAGCATTGTCAAATGAGCGTTATAATGTATTAGGTAAGAAGATTAAGGAAACACTATAATATAGAAAATACGTTTATTAATAGTAAAATTATTGTTATTAATATTAATAATAATAATGAGTTTTAACACTAAAATACCAAAGGTAATTTTTCAGACATCTAAGACAGAACAACCACAATATATAATTGAACTAATAAAATCACGGTCTCCTGGTTGGGATTATATACATTTTACAGATGCTGGTATATTTAAATTTTTTGAAGAATATCCATTAGATGAATTTCCAAATATGAAAGATAAATTTCTATCAATAAAAACAGGCGCACATAGAGCTGATTTATTTAGATATTATTATTTATATGTAAAAGGCGGTATATTTATTGATTCTGATGCTATGATAGAACAGGATATAAATATTATAGCTGGAGACTATGATTTTTTCTCTGTTGAATCAACATATGTTCCAAATACAATATTTAATGGATTTATAGGTGCTACTGAGAAAAATATAATAATGTATGAAGCACTAAAACACGCATATAATATAGATCCTATTGAACTAAATAAAAGCTATATGACATTATGTAAACAGTTAAGAGAAATATATGTTACATATAAAACAGAACAAAAAACCTTGTTATATTTAGAGCTTACAAACAACAAAATATCAGCAAAAATGATAAATAATAAGAATGAAAATGTATTAATACATTATTATTTATACAAAGTTATACCCGACATAAATAAATATAAATTACAAATTAGAAATAATAATAAACCTAAAATTGGTATTACACTTGGATTTCCAAAAGATAAAGCAGACCTATTTAATAATGGAATAAAGCAAAATGCTATATATTTTTATAAATTACTTATAAATATAGGTAAATATGATGTTTATTTTGTAGTTGATAAAAGCACAATAGATGAACCTACGTGCTTACAAGAAATGAATTATCAATATATATCATCAGAAAATATTATAGAAACAGGTTTTAATATTATATTTACATTTGACTTTATGTTGTCACTAGATAAATGCTTATTACTTAAACAAATAGGCACAAAAAATATATTTTACAACTGTGGAAACTTATTTATAATGGAATCAGAAACTTGTTTATATCAAGGTAAAGAGCGAGAGTTAATTTATCAGAGATGTAATATTTTTGATGCTTGTTGGAATATACCACAAATGTCTAATACAAACCATTATTATTTGAAAACATTACTAAGATGTAATGATGTAATAGAAATACCGTTTATATGGTCTCCTGAATTAATAGATAAAGAAGAAAACAAATATAAAAAACGTGGTGAAAGCAAATCTATTGCTATATTTGAACCAAATATTAGCATAATGAAATGGGCTTTTCCTGCTGTTTTAGTATGTGAAAATGCTTATAGAGAAGAAGATATGAATAGTAAAATTAATAAAGTTTATATTACAAATATTATAGCTGGTCAAGATACTAAAAAACAGTTTAATCTGGATAATTTTAATAAATTAGTTAGAACTTTGGATCTAAGAAATGATGGTAAACTAACAATTGAAGCCAGACATAATTCTTTATTTATTATGTCAAAGTATGCGGATATAGCTGTTTCTCATACTTGGGAAAATTATTTAAACTATTTATATTTTGATATGGCATGGATGGGCTGGCCAATAGTTCATAATGGCAAATTATGTAAGGATATTGGATATTATTATGAAGAATTTAATTATGAAATGGGTGGACAAGTATTAAAAGATGTTATTTTAAATCACGATGAAAATGCTGATATATATTTATTAAAGAATAGATACTATATGTCAAAATATTTGCCAACAAATAAGGAACTTAAAAGGAAATATGAAATTTTAATAACACAGTTATTAGATTCTTCTATAAAATAAAATTGATTTTGTTAGTTTGTTTATGTTATGAACTAACAAATAATAGGTTACAAATAGTAAATATGTTTTATATAGCATCAACACGTTTTAATAATGACACTTATGAAGAAAATTTAGCATATCGTAAGAAATCTGGTATACCTGTCATTTATGGAACAAGTATAAGGATACAAGAAAAATATGATGTTGGAACATTGATGTTTGTTATAGAGATGAATAATGATGAAAATAATATAGAAGGCATTGGTCTTATCAGGAATACACTAGTTTATGATAAAAAGCATAATATTTATATTAATAGTGACTATAATAGGTATTTATATAAAGGCGATTATTGGGTAAGTCGTAAGACTATTTTAGAAAAGGATGAAGAAATTGTGAAAATATGCGATACTGTATTGTTTAAAGGTAAATCGCATTTGAAACGTGTGTCGGGTATTTCAGTTCTAACAAAGCAGTTATTTAGTAATTGGGATTATAAATTGTCAGTATTAAAAGAAAAAATCCGTGTCCTGTTTTTAAAGGAGTTTTCTTTAAATGGGGAAAATAATATATTTCAAAACAACTTAAAGAACCCCGATGTATCTTATGACTCCGATGACAGCGAAACATTTGAAATTATAGTGCCATCTAAGAATAAGAATAAAAATAATAATAAGAAACGCAAATTATGCGAAATAATACCTGAGAAATAAATATATAAAAATATTACTATTTATTAATATATGTCCAAAAATAATACAAATAATATGAATACAAATAGTAATACTGATACAGATGATTTAGACACAAATATAAATAACTACACGGTGCCAGAAATGTTATCTATATTAGGTCTAGATAGTAATCCAACTGATGAAGATATAACAAACGCAACTAACAAATACATTAGCCAACTTAATAAGACTGGCAACACCGAAATGGTTAATTTTTTTCAGGATATGGAATCAACATTATTATCTTATAATAATCCTGATACTGAAAATAATGAAGATGATGGCGGACAAGCTGATACTTGGTATAAAAATGAAGCATTAACACAAAGTGATTCTGTACAAAAGAATAAAATAACTGACCGTAAACAGAAAGTAGATATATATGATAATCAACACGCACCTATGAACAGAGAACAATTAGGTGTAAGCAATAATTTTCAAGTTCCAGTTGCGCAAGATACTTTGAATCCTAATTTAAAAAATGTTACATCACGATTTGTTATTATTGATAGTCAGTTCAGACAAGCTACTGGTGGAATTGACACGTTATCTACTGATTATACTCTTGATTTATCAGATCCACTAACTAACACATTATCATTGCGTCTATATTCATTTCAAATACCATTTACTTGGTATATAATAGACACTATGTATGGTAATACGTGTTTTTGGATTATTATTCCATACAATACAGTTAATAGCTTAACTTATGAAATTAAAGTGTCTTTTACGCCTGGTAATTATACAAATACAACATTTCAAACAGAATTTGCTGCGGCAATTTTAAGAGCAGGAATTACTAATCCCGGTGGAGGAGCGACACCATTAATAAATATTAATTCAAATAATGCCAAGGTAACAATTAATTTAGATGGCTGGGTATATACAGACCCAGTTACTAGTGATGTCATTCCTATTACCGGTATTACTGAAACTACTGATATTTTTGACGCAACACGCGACCCATTTTTTTTATTTTTTGATTTTGGCGGGCGACTTAATTGCCTTACAAATGGTGCCGGATGTGCTGCGCAAAATATGGCATTTAATGGCACATTAGGCTGGCTAATGGGTTTCAGACTACCAGTTGTGCCTATATTTAAAAGTCCAGGTAATACTGCTCCGGCAACAATTAATTTACAAGGACCAAAATATTTTGTAATTGTTCTTGATGATTATAACCAAAATCATATAAATAATGGACTCATATCTATTACTGAATTGTCAAATAAACTTCCTATTCCATCTTATTATAATACGTCTCAGCCGTCTACTTGTGTTCCAAATGTATCCAATCCATTTTCTGGATTATCTGGTGTAGAGGCATTATCGTTAGGTCTAAATCCATCATCGGATAAGTTGGATGCTGGATATGGACAACGACAAGTAGTATTACCATCTGCGCCAAGAACACTTACTCAAGCACAATTATACACAATTAATGAAATTATTAAAAACAGGGAGAAAAATACGTCATTTAGAGCTAAAGCGCCTACTAATTCAGATACATTTGCTATAATACCAGTAAAACGTGGGTCTATGGGAACTGGTGAAATATATACAGATTTTAGCGGTTCATTACAAGACAATAGTCGTGTCTATTTTGGACCTGTAAATGTGGATAGAATGCGTGTAAAATTGGTTGATGACCGTGGTTATACTGTTAATTTAAATGGCGCTGAATGGTGTTTTACAATTGTAGCTGAGTGTTTGTATCAATATTAGGGTTATATTAGGTTTATATACAAGATTTTTTATACGATGAAGGATACAAAATAATATAAAATAATATAATATAGTAAATGTATGACTATATTATAGACCAAATAAATGATTTTACTGATGATATTAACAATATTATAGATATTAGTTTTACTAGCGTTACAACAAATCTAACAAATGTAGTCCATTTAATTGGATATTTAACACCGGTTATTATGTTAGTTACAACAGGTTTATTATTACGAAACAAGACTACATATTTTAAATTCTTTTTTTACGGATACATAGTAAACATTATATTAAATTCATTATTAAAATGGGTATTAAAAATGCCAAGACCTGTAAATGATTGGAAAATATTAGAGCTTGGAATTACTCATACAAAACGAATTGGATTTGATAAATATGGAATGCCTTCAGGTCACGCACAACATTGTGGATTTATGTTATCATTTGTAACACTTGTATTTGAAAGTCCATTTATTACAAGTATATATTCTATTTTGTCACTTATTTGTTTATATCAGCGCTATTTGTATCAAAATCATACAATTATACAAATTATTGTAGGATTTGGTATAGGTTTGTTAGTTGGTTATTTATTTTATGAATTAGCTGCTAAAAAACTTGTTGGAAATATTAAAAGACGACCTGATGATAATGCGCCTATATAATATTATCTTGTTATTTTTGGCAACTGTATATCATATTTAAATATACTAAAAATATTGTTTTGCTTTAATTCAGGCAGTTCTTCACATACAGTCTTTTTTACGCCACCTATTTGGCTCTGTTTTTGTGTATAATTGCGTCTTTTCTTTTTATTATTATTGCTATTTGTATGCTTAAGTGTTTTTCTCTTACTTCTCTTTCTATTTTTGTTTATATTCATATTATTCTGTCTTATATATATTATAGAATAATATGCTTCATTTATTTCTTATTTTTATTTTATTAATTATTATAATTGTTATATTTGTTAGTATATGTATTTATAAACAGCAACAAATACGAAATACAAAAATACCAATCCAAAATATTGGATTACAAGAGGGACTAACTAACAAAAGTAATGACAGTTCAACTATTATTTTAATTGGCGACAGTATAATAAATAATAATAATTATATTTTTACCCAAGGAAAATCCGTACCTGATTTAATTAAAGCGGAACATAGTGATACATATCTTTTTGCTAAAGACGGTGCTATAATTACCGACTGTTATTCTCAAATTGAGCTTATACCTGAATCTAATAATGATAAAAATACTTACATTTTTGTGTCTGCTGGTGGTAATAATATATTAAGTAGTCGTGGTTCATTATCTAGCGAAATGATTGAAGCATTTTTCCAGCAATATACAACACTAATTCATTCATTAAAAAGCAGTTTTCCTAATACACAAATATATTTATTAAATTTATATTATCCATTAGATAGTAGATTTAAAAATTTATACCAATATATTGATATTTGGAACACATTACTTTCAGAATTTGCTGAAAATAGTATGTTAAAAGTCATACAAACTAACAAATTTATGCTAAAAAGCACTGATTTTACAAATGCGATTGAACCATCTGAAACTGGTGGTAAGAAGATTGCTAATGCTATATTAAGTTCTGTAGTAAATTAAAAGCATATATCCCTTCATAAAATTCCATGTAAGTTTACGTCCATCATCTTCTGAACCTTTAAATTGCCATCTATGTTGTGTATTAATATATTTCTTCCAGTCCATAAATACAAGACGATGATAACTCATACCATCATAAGCCATTTGTTTACCTTCACACGTCAATAATGATGAGAAATGTTGCTTAGCAGTATCTCTAATAACACAACTATCTAATGTATATTTATTATTATTTAAAGAAAAACTAGTTGGTTTGTTAGTTGTCGGCTTTTCATCATCAAAAAATTCAAGTATAATAACGTGTGGACTATGCTTTATTGAATTTTCTTTCATTTGTTCAAGTATTTTATCTTGCCAGTTTTGTTTTAAATTTTGGAAAAAAGAAACTTCTAGATCCTTATTATTTAAATAATTGACAAGTGCCAAATAATAACGCATTGGATTACCTGCTTCGTCAATATCTTTTATATATTTATACTCTTCCTTATAATCTATTGGTAGCGCATCATAAATCTGTTTTATAATAGTATTTGTATTTAGAATATAAGCATATTTATTGCCAGTAAGACACGCATCTATTGAGTAATTTAATAACGCAAATCCATCGCGTAGCTTTTCTGGTATTAATTGATTATTTCTTTGTTTCCCTTCAATCATTAATTGTCTGAAAAAGTGGAAAAATTTGCGTCCTTTGTCACTAACAAAAAGTGTTACAAACATTGTATTAAACCAGCAGTTACCGAGTGACTGAATTGGAGGTATAATTTTATCCGGTTCAACATGTTTGTTAGCTCTTAGACTTTTTAATAAGAATTTTTTAGCTTCTGGTGAGTTATATGGGTAGCAATATTTGCCATATATGTAACCAGGAATGCCAATTTGTAGCGGTGCTTTTAGTAAAAATGCTTGTTCGTTATTACAGTTATATACAGGCTGTCTTTTTACAGATACTAAAGACACTAATTCGTCATTAATACTTGGACTATATGAAGCTACTGGACTCTTATTACTATTATTAGAACTTTTATCTAATTCATCACTAATATCTTGGCTTATTTCATCTACATTTTTAGGTGTATTATTTGGCAGTATTATAATTCCAGCTTGTCTTATCTTTTTATTAGATTTATTAGATTTGTTAGATTTGTTAGATTTGTTAGATATCTTATGTGTCTTATGTGTCTTAGATTTACCTTTAGTTCTAGTTTTATTCTTATTTTTATGTGTCTTATGTTTTTTTATTTTCATTTATATTTTATTTAGATTATAAATTATTATAAATTATTATAATTTGTAATATTATGGGTGCCAGTATATTACCAATAACAGTTCATAATGGCAAAATTTTATTATTATTTGGAAAAGAAAGAGACATTGATGAAAATCCAGGATGGTCAGATTTTGGGGGTGGAACAGATAAAGGCGAGACATTCTTACAAACTGCTATAAGAGAAGGAGGTGAAGAAATGACTGGATTTCTAGGTTCTTCTTCTGATATTAAACAATTACTAAATCGTTTTGGCACTTTTAATGTTGATTACAAATCAGACAGTGGTTATGGAACATATAGATGTCATATTTTTCCTATGGATTACGATGAATTTTTACCTTATTACTATAATAATAACCAGCGCTTTTTACAGAAACGACTTGCGTCTAATATTATTCGTGATACTAAGATATTTGAAAAGACACAAATACAGTGGTTTGATATTAATACATTAGCTAAAAGACGAAGTGAATTTCGCAGTTTTTACCGAAATATTATTGACTTAATACTTGAAAACAAAGATGAACTAACAAAATTTGCTAAGAAATGTATTAAATCTAATATTAAATCTAAACATAATGTTAGAACTACTAGAAATGTTAGAAAGACTCATTTTAAAAAGACTAGACGTAGATAACTAGCAACTAGTAACTAGTAACTAGAGAAGGTATAATATGGAAAATAATAATTATAATAATATAAAAATAATTTTATATTACTATATAGAAAATATATAATGAATATGTTATTAAATTTTTTTTTATTTTTCCAGCTATTTATATTAACAAATGCATTTAATCAGCTGTCATTATCAGGCGGCGGTTCATTTGGTGCTGTTGAAATTGGCATTTTAAAGCGCATTGTAGAAACTGATAATAAGCAATATGATTTATACACTGGTATTTCTGCTGGTGCTCTTAATGCCGGTTTCTTGTCTTACTTTTCTAACTTAAAATCCGGTATATCTGCTGCTGAGAAAATGTATAAAAGTATACATAATTTATTAATATACAATGTTTTGCCTCCAACTGGCGTGTCTGTTTTAAATACAGAACCACTATTTAATACACTAACAAAGGTAATTAATAGTATGCCTGGTAAACCAGTTGTTCACACCCTTATTGGTGCTACAAATTTATACAGTGGTAATCTAGACGTATACACGTTTGAAGATAATGATAATGCTAATAAGGTTTTATTACTTATGTCATCATCGGCAATTCCTGGTATTTTTCCACCAATTAATTATAATGGACAATTATACGCCGATGGTGGCACATTAAGCAATGAATTATTACAAGTAAAAGGCCAAAATGATTATTTAAACATCACATATATTACACCATATGAAGGTTATACATACAATGATGAACCAATTAATTCATTAAAGTCTATGATTAAACGCACATTAGATATTGTATTCAGCAATTTTAATAACCCTTTATCTACATTAAATCAAAATTGTAAAAATCCTATTGGTGAAATTAATAAGTATTTTGTTAGTCCGCAATATTTAAAAGATTATAATTCATTGAATTTTGACACTGGTCAAGAATTGATTGATATTGGATATAAATATGCTACAAGTAAGAAATATAAGATTTGTTAGTTTAGCATAAAAGTTTGTATTTTGTGTTTTAGGGGAAATAAATATAAAATATATTATTTAATTTTATTGTCATTTTTTTTTGTTCAGTATTATTATAATGGCTCCTCCTACGATTATGTATAATAATACAGCCGCTAAGTATACTAAGTATGAGCAAACTAACTCTGGCTTAATAGGTCAGACAGAGGCTGCTTTGGCTAAGGCTATGTTGTCACAGGACATTACAACATTTAATACTAATGCTCCTAGTGGAAATATGGAAACAAATTATTCTATTATTACAGCTGGAAGTGGAAGTACTCAACAGTTATCACATATTGTAATTGATCAACAACAAGGCGATTTAGGCTCTGTTTTTGCCATTGCTGCTGAACACAATTATGATAATACCCAAGGTGTTTCTGGAAGCGATGCTCCTTCTCATTTGTCTTTTTCAACTACAAGTGGTTCTATTGGAACTAATTTAGGAACAGATGCGTCTGGTTCTGTTTACGTAACAAACGATTCCGCTTCATTTTATGACTCTCAGGTAGTTATTCAAACTGACAATTCTAGTGGTACTTTCGGAGTTAATACTCAAGCTGCAGGTAAATATACTGTCTATTTTCACGAATCTTCTGATAATTTTAATGCTGAGAAAGCAGTTAATAGTCGCTATTCTAACTATTTAAACGGTGGTCTTGCTACTGCTAATCCTGATTCAAACTTTACAGATCCTTTAGCTATTGCGGAACATACAGAGTTTAATACTGCTTATTCTTTGTATTCAGAAAATATTGTAACTCGTAATGCCACAACTAATATGTTAGATACTACTTCAAGTGTTACTAGTGCGCCTAGTTCTGTTCAAAATGGAACTGGTCAATATATTTTTGGAGAAAATCCTGGTTTTGGAACTGGTTATGTTGGTATTTCACAAACTAAAACAAATACTACTAATAATGAAGTCTTTTTTGGTGCTGTTAGATTAACCCAACAAGTTAATACTGTTATAATTACTGGTTCTGCTGCCGGAAATTCTGATACAACATTGGCAATGGTTCCTTCTGATCCTGGTTCTAACTTACCAACATCTCTCAATTATTCTCAATTTGAAGGATTATTTACTTCAACTGAATTACCTTATGCTGGTACTAATTATTCTTTAACTGTCCGTGAAAGTAATTATGATGGTGCCGGTGATGGTGTTACTGGCGGTTATTACTTAAATGGAACAATGGCTACTAATGAGTTTAGAGGATTTAGTGTTGATGATACTGATGTTAAACGAAATACTATTTATATGCGTAAGTGTGCCGAAGAAGGTCAGAATTTTGAATTCTCACACCAAACTGTTGAAATTGATAATGGTGACCTTGTTCCTAACCGTTCATTTACAGGCGCTAATGCTGACCTTTTGTGTAATCGTGTTGACGCTGCTGCTTTACCAACTGTTCCATCTGGAACATCAACTCTTTTAACTGCCAGCGACCCTAATGTTACTTTTCCTACTAACAATAGTTTTATTAAGAGTTCAGGAGATAATAGTACATTCCACAGAGTTTATGGTTCTAGAACACACCCTTACAATTCATTTTATTTTAGTTTTACAGTGCCTACTATACCTTTGTCTGTTTTAGATCTTCAAATTAGAAATACAACTGAGTCTTACCAAATATTACTAAATGGTTCTAATTTTAGTTTTAAAGGTGGTGCTTCAGGAACTTTTACCGCAGGAACTTCTTTTGCGTTTGAGGCAACCCCTAGCGGTGCTAAATACTACAAAAATGGTGTTTTAATGTCAACAGTTCCATTATTTGTTGGTTCAAATAATGATGATTTATACTTATATTTAGGTGTAATAGCTGTCGGTGATGGTTTAACAAATATTCAATATGGTACTAGTCAATCTACTACAAATATTATAGTTGGCTCACCTATACCTCACGATACTGATGAGAATTTAAATGCTTCTCAATATCAAAATGATTATTGGGTTAGAACTTACTTTACTGAACCCAGCACAAGTGTTTCTGCTACTTATAAGAGAGCTGAAGGTGCTGTTGGAAATAATAGTAATTTTACTGATTTCAGAGTTGTTTATGATTCAAGTGAAGGTGTGTTAGGCGCATCAGTTTTATCTGATGATAGACGCAGTCGTTATTATGAGAACTTTGATATTACAACTATTTTCCCTAATACTAGTGTAGCTGGTGATGTGTTTAGTGGTCCAAATTTTATTGGAATAGATGACGGTTTTGCTGCTGTTTTCCAAGATACATTTGCTGGTATTAATGTTAACTCTGACTATACTTTTACATCTAGTTCTGCCGCTGCTGGATTGATTGGTTCTAATGAGATTGCTATTATGCACTTAGTCAATACAAAATATTTGAGCAATGAAGATTCTCTTTATGTTGATGGTGCTACTGGTCCTCTTCCTTATACAAATGCTACTGTTATCGGAACAAATATTAACTTTGATTCTATAGCTAATCCTTCTAATTCTTCTTCTACTGATTTGCGCATTAAATTAGTTAATAAGACTGGTTTATCTTCATCATTTACAAATGATTGGGTTTCTAGTCTCTCTACTGGTTCTGTCTTACACACTGATTTAGATATTGCTGGTATTTTTGGAAATTCAATTAGTGATATTATGACTAATATTTCATCTGTCGCTGGAAATACAGGTGTTATTCCCATTGATTTTGAGTTAGAAACAAATGGAACATCAGAAAACCAAGATAGTTTGAATATTTTTATGAGTTATAACTGGACTTATGGTTCTTTATCTGGTTCAGGTGCTATTCTTGAATCCGATATTAGCTTAACTGGAACAAATCCTGCTCCTTCAACAACTACACTTACTTTGGGTTCTGATTGGTCACTTGTGTCTGGATTATCTACTGCTGTACAGAATTTGTTAGGTAACTACAATTTAGTTAGAAATGTTGAGACTAGAATCACAACACCTAGTTTTGACCTTAAGATTGGTGCTTATAGTAATATTCATATAACTGGTGATGAACTTACTATTAGAACTGTATACCATACTCTAGTTCATAAAACAACCGGTGCTCTTTTGGCTGATAGTTATCTTAAGAATATTAGTTTGTCTTCTTCTTATTTAACTGCTCTTACTGCTTTGGGTTATGGTTCAGCAAAAGCCAGTAGACAAATTATTGGCTCAGGTAAAGTATCTACATTAAGTCTTGCTGTTAATGATTTGTATAATTTTACTGCCACTGTTCAGAAACGTGATGGCACTGCTGTCGGCGGCTGGTCTGATGTTAGTCCTTCATATAATTTTGATGGTGCCCACGGTAATTTTACTACATTCACATTAAATAGCAGTGCTGGTTCTATTGATGCTTCAATTGATATTACTACAGATTCAAATAATAATGTTGTATTAGATCAATCAACTTATTATATTGAATTAAGCACTGGAGAAGACAATACCAGTTATTCAGTTGCTGCTAAAAAGTGGAATATCAATACTTTGGCTGACGCTCAAGCAATTTCTTCTTGGGCTGATTCTTATAACATTGGCTCAAGTGTAATGCCAAGTGCTGGTACTAGTATAACATTGACTGCGAATGTCACATCTGACCCTGTAACCGGACAACCTTCTACACAACCCGATGTTACTATCACAGTTACTGATACTGATGGCAACGTTTGGGCTAATTTTGTTACAGGTGGTGTAAAAGCAACATCTAGTTTTAATGTTTTATTTTCTAGAAGACCTGTTTTTGAAATTGTTGAGAACTATAAAGAAGTTACAATCACTGTTCCTGATGCTGATGGTGCTGCTTGGTCTGAGGCATCAACTATTAGCTCTATCACTTCATACAAGATGGCTAATACTTCCACTAAATTACAAGTCATTAATGGTATTGAATTAACATTTAATAATGATACTGCTATTCTTGATAATGCCAGTTATACATTGTTGGGTGATTATTTGAGTGCTTCTTTATATACTGGATATGCTGGTCCTTATAGTAGTATTTCTGAAGTTACATTTGCTAATGGTTTAGTTATTGGTGATGCTTATGCTCGTGATATTGATATTAAATTTTACCGTGGTAACTCTGTTAGAACTGCTGTTTCTCCTGCTACTTATGAAGAATTTAGATGGACTCGTACACCCACTCAAATTTATATGAAAATTGTAAATACATCTGATGAAAACAGTGGGACAATATATACTGATACTGCTGATGATTTATATAATGGTTCTACACACATTGTTGATGATTTAAGTGGAACTATTGGTGATTTGAATCTTAAATTTTATGGTAATCTTTCTAGATTTAGAACTGTTAACACTTCATACACTACTCAAGATGTAGTGATGAGTCAGCCAATTACAATTCTTTTTGACGCATATGAATGGGAAATTAATAACCCTTTTAACACTACAACAAATGGTGAACCTAATGCTATTAGTGGAAGTGGCACAGTATACACTAATTACTATTCTATTAGAAACTATACTGGAGACAATTATCCTATGAATATTGTTGCTTCCAGAGTTTGGATCAGACATTCCGAAGAAGAAGTGTTTAGTTTATTCTATGGAACACCTCCTTTATATGTAGATTATCTTGCTGAACAATTTGTTGGTAATCCTTCTACATTTAACTGGGGTTCATCTCAGAGAATTGATTCTATTACATATGCTGATATGACTTCTGGAAGACATATTGCCCATCCTGATGGAGATAATGAGTCTCATATTTTTATTCAATATGCGCCTGTTGTCGTTAATGACTTTGTTGCTTACTTCTTGTTACCTAGACCTCAAAATTATGTTGACGCAATTGCTACAAATTCTGTTTCTAGTTTGCCCTATAATTTTGATACTGCTACTAGAACAAGACGATATTTTGATCTTGATTTAGAAACAAATAGTCATTACCCTTTTGCTGGTGGATTTGGAACAGCTGATGGTATTAGTTCAGGTACTCGTGTTGTAAATGATATGAGTATTACATTTTCCGATGGAGTTGGAAACTATACTGAAAGACGTTTTGACTCTGATTCAACCAATTATAAAATATATATTCCTAGTAACTTGGTAACTATTGATCTTTACTCAGGATATTCTGCTCATACTTCATTGAATTCTGGATTAAATATTGCTACTGTCTATCAAGGATATATTCATAAACTTAGACTCTATGATATTAACACTTCTACAAGTGCGGTTACTGATCCTAATACTTCATCTCCTTATGGAACTGGCACATTTAATAATTTTGATGGAACATACGTTGATGGTGGTTTTAATGCCAGAAACGATATGTCTTATGATTTATCATTTACTCAAGATCATACTATTATTTCTCCATCAATAACAGCTGATGATTTATTTGGAGAACTTGGAAGTCAAATTGTTAACATCCAGCTTGAAGGATTTAATCCTTTTATGGATTTATCAGGTGTTACAGTTGGTGATAGACATTTAGATTTATTGCCCGGTGACTCTGTTAAATTGGTGTTATATGGCCATACATTTACTACAAATGGTTCTGGTGATTTAGTTGTTGAATATGTCAAATATACTACAGGAACTGGTTATGATTTTACAACAAATGCTGGTGAGTTTTTAATCCAAAACTTGGGTTTTAATGCTTCTACAAGAGAAACTGCTACAGTTGTGTTAAAAACTAATAGCAACGTTTTAACTTCTACACCTTACAATTTTGTTAATGTATGCAATGATAAGGCTACAGATAATACATTTAATTCATTGAATTGGGTAACTGATAATGTTTGGCCAACTAAGACAGTTCAAGAGAAACAATTAGCATTTAGCATTACTTGTTTGTCAACTGTTGGTCAAAGTAAATTAAATAGCGTTTTTGGTGTTAGTAATTCTTCTCCATTCAGAATACTTGTTTGTAATTATCCTAATCGTGTTGATTTACGTTCTGGCGATGGTTCACCCATATATGTAGTTAATGCTTTTGGTAAATTATTAAATATGTCACTCTACACACAAGCTGTTAAATTAATGCCCGAAACATTTACAACAACTGCTGATGATGTTGAAGCATTTATGGCCTTCAACAATTTAGACCAGAATACTATTTAAATAAACTGGTAACTTGTTAGTTATTAAAGCAGTTAAATGTTAGAAATAAAGTAATTAAATAATTTATAATAATATATTTTAATTATTATAAATGGATTTGAAACATTCAGTAATCATAATGATTTTAGGTAGTTTTGTAATACAGTTTTTCTTGATGAGCACATTAATGACAAATACTGTTAGTAATATTCGGTCTAGTTTAGGTAAATTTTATATGTCTGTAATAATGGCTTTATTAATGGGTGTTATAGAAGTAGGTATGTATGATTATCATATGGGTTCTATTAGTATTTTATATTATTTATGCTTTTTACTTATTATTGCTGTATTTGTTTATTTGTATAAAAACCAAGTATTTATTTATGACAAAGAGTATTTGAACGAAATGATTGAGCACCACTCAATGGCTCTTCTAACAAGCAATGAAATATTACAGAAAACTAGTTCAGAAAAAGTTAAACGCCTTGCTGAAAATATTATTTCAACACAAGAAGCAGAAATTGACTATATGAACCAGTTAATTAATATTGTTTAAGTTTAAGTTTAAATTTATTAATATATTTTCTAAATTAAAAAATATATAAATATGTTATTTTACTTGTCAGTATTTTTATTTACATTTTTTGTAAATCCTGTATTATCTGGTTCTGTTTCAGATTTAGTTAATAATACATTTACAGCTTCGTCAATAACTCGTGACCAAATAATGCAACGAGCTCAAGTCTGGGTTGATAATAAAGTTCCATATTCTCAAACTGCTACTACTGATGGATATAGACAAGATTGTAGTGGATATGTATCTTATTGCTGGGCATCATCTACATCAGGTGGCGGTCATTGGACTGGTAATATGGAGGAGATTTGTACTAAAATCTCTAAAGCAGATTTAAAAAAAGGTGATGCTATTTTAAAGCCTAGTCAGCATGTTCTATTATTTGGGGGTTGGATAGATAGTGATTCTTTTTATGAGTATGCTGAGCACCAGCCCGGTGATGTGTGTCGTAAATCAACTGGTTCTTATAATTATTTTGCTACAAACGGTTATTTTCCTTGTAAATATAATTTAGTAAGTAATTAAATATTTGTATTATTTGTATTATTTGTATTATTTGTGCCATTTATATTGATACCAGTAATACCTTCATAGATTCTTTTTGCCTCCCCGTCTTCCATTATTGCCACTGGCGGAGATTCCCACTCGGTATATGCTTTGGCCTTTGACGTCGGTCGCTCCATTTTTAAGAGCATATCTAGTGCCGTAAGCCGCCTCAAAAGCGGGCACATTTTAGCCGGCAATTTGCGACTAATTTGCTTCCAACGCCATTCAAATTGTAGCGCTGCTTGCCAATCGGGAAACCCTTCAACATGGGCTGCTCTAATCCAGGTCTCACCTTTTTCTACTTTAGCACCTGTTGCGTGTGCGCCACCTTTTAGTTCTTTATTATGCTGTCTTAAACGTCTGTCTAAATCAACTGTGGCACCAACATAAGTAGAATAATCACTTGATAATAATAAATATACATAAGATTTATCATTTTTGTTTATTTGGTTTTTAGACATTTATATTATATTATATTATCTGATTGTATTTCTAAATAATAATATTGTCATATTATAGCAAATATTAATGAGTAGTAGCAGTAGTAGTATCAGTGTAAGTAAGAAATATTTTAATTGTTTACTAGCAACCCATAATAATATTCTTCAATGTACAATTGATAAATTAATGCCTAGACAAGATGGTATAAAAATCCGTTTCAAGAATTGTGCTATTTTATGTTTAACAATAGATTTAGATACAGCAAAAATAGTAGAAGAAACTGGAATAAAAGATTTAAAAGTATACAAATTTAAATTAGAATTAGTATATGACGGCTTACTTAGCGTTGATGAAGACAGTAAGAGGTCTGATGATAAGCCATATTATGTAAAAGATTATAATGTTGGATTCACAGATAATATTGGAAATAGATTTTTTAACCCTATTACAGATTTTATTGGTGAAGACAGAATATTAAATTTGTTACCAAAGGACTTAAATGCTCTTAAAAATAAGTTAGGTATTGATGCTATTAGATTTTATATAGTAAGACACGGACAAGCAGAACATAATGAGAAGAAATTTAATCCAGCAGGAATGGGATTAAAATTAGATACATCTGTAACAACAGAAGGACAAGTTCAAGCCGCTCAAGCAGCACAAGCATTAGGTGCTATATTAACTAAATCAGGATCAAATGAACATATAAGTCTTGTATTTGCTTCTGATTTACAACGAACAAGGCAAACATTATTGCCATTTTTTCAAAAGCCATATGTAATGCCATTGGATACGATTATAATTGATCCTTGCGCCAATGAATTGGCTTCAAATGGTGATGGAACTGGAAACTGCTGGGAAAAAACAGCATCTACACTTTTACAAGCTCGTGAGAATTATCCTGCTTGTAATCCTGAGACGTGTCCAACAATTAAATCTTTAAGTGGTGAAAATATTAATATTGATTGGAGATTATATACATTATTTTATAAATATAGTAAGAATGGTGTGCGTGGTTATCCGACAGCAAAAGACCGTCCTAATTGTGCTGACACAAATATGGTTGCGATGGCTGTATTTTATTTATTGAACTTGTATAATCCATCATCATCAATTGATGAACCTGAATATGATATAGAAGAAGGTGGGCATATAATGCTTGGTGGATCTAAATCTAGAAGTAAAAATAAAAATAGAAAACATAAGAAGAAAACTATAAGAAGGGTTCGTGGTAAAAGACGCAGTAAATCTTATAAGAAATAAATATAAGAAATAAATATATAATTATTTGTCGTCAAAATACGTAAATAATTATATAAATAGAATTCATAAAAATGGGAAATATGTTTTGTAGTGCACCGCCACCGGTTAGTATACCTGTTATAGAAACTATTGAAGAGACAAAAGAGGAACCAACAGAGGTTGTTCAAGAGACAAAAGAGGAGCCTGTTACAGTTATTGAAGAGGTTATAATAAAAGAAGAGCCTATTACAATTATTGAAGAGGTTAAAGAGGAACCTATTGTTGTCAAGGAAGAAATAAAAACAGAAGAAGTTAGTGTTGTTTTAGATTCTAATACTGAAAATAAAATACAAGAAGAAGTAAAAATAGATACTTTAGAAAATATACCAACTAACAATGATTGCTCTTTAAGCGACACATCATCCACTACTTCATCGGTTGATAATACTATTAAGGAGGATGAAGGAGAACCTGCTAAGAAAAAACGTGGAAGAAAGAAGAAAAGCCATTAAAAAATTGAATTTTAATAACTTAAAATGTAAGTTATTAAATTACTATTTATAAATCCAAGATGAACACTTTTATACAGAAGAATGTTAGTTATTTAAAAAATAACGCATTTAAGAAACATTCAAGTGGAAATTATGGAATGTATGGACTTAATTTTATCGGTCCAAATGTTGTTATTAAGATGGATGGTGATCTATGGAAGTTTCTTTATTGGGAAACTGGAACAGAAAATGCCACTTTTATAAATTCAAACAGCAAGTTACACACATTCAATCCAAGATATATTTATTACAGCGATGAAAGAAATACTATTATGCGAATGGAGGAAGAAATAAAAGAAGAAGTTTAAATAATTTTCAGGATTTATACTTTAGTTCTTTAAGTTGTTTTATAATATATATTATTTGCGGCAATTAAACAAATAATATCATAATAAATACATTTATTTAATTAAGAATATGGAGGATATGGAAAA
>Ga0194129_10002182_pt1 | contig 29899 bp, 28 predicted proteins | sample TA2KigCa35mmetaG_FD_150862 | JGI IMG/M metagenome (GOLD analysis project Ga0194129, IMG submission 150862) | Freshwater microbial communities from Lake Tanganyika, Tanzania - TA2015038 Kigoma Deep Cast 35m | ecosystem: Environmental > Aquatic > Freshwater > Lake | place: Tanzania: Lake...
ACGGAGGTCGTTCAACAGGCCCGAGGACAGAGGCCGGTCGTGCTCGGATCTCGGCTCTTCATTACAAACACGGTATGCGAACCAATCAGCGGATCGCTTCGGACAGGGAACGCGCTCACGCCCATCGAGAGATTTGGGCTGCGTTGCGCGAACGTATTGCATTGATGATTGCGGATGGTCTGTTGCCAAAGAATTACAAGCCCTAATCATACGCCGTCTCGACGTTCGCGAGTGTATCTTTGCGATTTCACCATACGTAAACTTAGGAACCGATGTTGGGGTAGTTGGGGTAGTTGAGGTAATTTCGGTACTTAGAGAATAGAAAAGACCCCAATCTCTTTATTCTTTATAAGCAGGGGCTGAAAACACCCCAACTACCCCAACTACCCCAACTACCAATTTACTAAATAACATCGTCAGGCTCCTTAAAGAATCAGATCAGCCAATTCATCAGTTTTAGCACGTCTTCCACCAGTCACCTGCCAAGAAGACTTACCACCATTCTTTGAGACCTGCCTTAAGACTACGCCTCCGATCATTCGATCAGCCACACGTTTGAGGGCCTTACCGATTGAAATCTTATTCAAGTCCTTTTTACCGCCCGAGAACTCAGCCAAGACGGCATGAAGCTCGGCATTCTTTATCATCCAAACATCGCCTTGTTTTTCACGTTCCTCGGCCTTCTGAAGGAGCTGCAGTGTCGTGAAAGGTTCAGCTCCAAATGCTGCATCAAGTTCAAAGAGCAAAGATTCGTTTCTCTGGAACACAGGATCATTTTCCCGAACCTTATCCATAGATATGCAAGGGTCAGGAAGACCGAGCCAAACCACCAAGGACCGAATGTTTTTTGACCAATCAGGAAATGAACCCAAAATAGGAGCAGATTGTGGTTTACCTGCTTGAATAAAGCCCCGAAAGATAGTCAAACAAGCTGCAACCAATTTTGCTCGATTTTTTCGAACCACATAAGCAGCATCGAATTTGAACTCACGATTTTCTGGCCTTTCAACTTTGGGGTCAAGCGTCACAAGCAATACCCGGCGAGTAAGATCATCACCAAAGCTGATATTGTTACCGGTGGCTACAATCAGCGTCTTGGTTGAAACTTCAGCGTTGATCGATTTACCCAAAATACGGGTCTTAACTCGCTCTTGTGATACTGTTTGACAAAGAAACGCCCCTTGAAGAGTGTCGTTGCAATTATCAAGAGAAATAACAGCATCGCCTGCAATGAGAGCTGCACCAAGACGCTTTTCGAGCTCCTCCTCCGTTTTGCCGGGAGATATAACGGCAGCAATTCTTCCGTGAGTAATGAGACTGATCAAATCAACTAACAGAGACTTACCGGACCCGGCTACAGGAGCGTTAAATCCAAACATCGGCGCGGTCGGAAGGGATGGCCGAACGAAACCAGTCATTAAAGCTGTAAACAATACAGCTTCATCAGTATGGCCCTCGGTATCGGAAAATGGAAATCCCTGAAAAGGTTCCATCACTTCCAAGAGAGCACTTTGCGCGTCAGTCAATGAGACCGTTTCTGAGATTGGTAAAAAATCATCATCATCAAATGCGGCATAAATACCTGTTGCGGTGTCATAGCCAGCTTTATCGATGATGGACCCATCGTCACGAAGGATAGGGCAATATATAACACCCGTGATCACAGGAACACGCCACCCCCCCTGTCTCGCTAAATAGGTACTGGCAATTCGGGGAGATATATCAATCGCAGCTCGATCACCATCCCGATTTTGTTTCTCGTAACGCGCCGACCTCATAAACAATTCAGAGAGCAAATCTTCGGTCACAGGAACAAATTTGATATACTCGCTACTAGAGCCGCTATCATTATCAGTCCTGACCCTTGTCGGCCTGACAAGCTGACCGTCCCGTTGATAAATCTCAATTTGAGCAGCAATAAGAGCTTCTTCAGATTGATCAACAATCTCAGGAAGAGCACCCCCTATCACGAAAATAACAGGGCGGTCATCTTCAAAATTCGACTTACGCCATCCATTTCGATGAGCAAGCCAAAATAAAGTACCAATCGTAATCGCGCCTTCAGATTTTAAATGCTGCCATGTCTTGGCCGTGGTTCGAGAGTCATATTTGGTAGACTGTTGAGACCAAGCGTCAAAAATTTCAAACCCCTTATCACGCAACCCGCTATGAATTGAAGCCGCCGTTCTAAACCAAGTATCATAATCAAGATCATTGTTTGGAATATGATCGATAGCCTCTTGAACAAGTTCAACAGAAACTTGATCACTATTAAATTTTGCTACCTTTCGGCCAATCTCCTCATTTTTACTAAGTTCCGATTTGGGGACCGCACCATACCGAAGTAAAATCTCTTCGCATTCACTCAGCGCATCATTGAAGAATGTTTCGTTTCGACAAGGGAGCTTATTGAAGGGGCATTCCTGCAGCGATTCGTCCTCCCAAGAATAGGGCTCAAGAGTTTTTGGATGGATACCATCAACGATAAACTGTTGCCCAACACCCAGAATCTCAATTCGGGCTAAAGATCCATCAGGAAAGACGTATTCGGGCGATGCTTTTTTATTGAAAGGTTCATCGGTTGCAAGAACCATGAGGAGCTTCGGCTTTTGTCCGAAGCGAATTGGGAGTGTAAGTCCAATTCGTTTGATCAACATCTCTCGAATTGCGACTGCTGCTTCTTCGTGAAGCACGTCAACATCAAATCCGACAGTTCGTCCTGTCACAATACCTGTATTGTTTTCGCCTCGTCTAGTCTGCCAACTCTTGACCATCTGCTCGTCCGCAGTGCAACAAACGTTTTGCCAATCTGAAAGGTAGGGCTTTTTCCCTGCGTATTTATCGCCGGGCTTCGGATCAGAGACAGGCACGGGGCTATAGCCGTTTTCAAGAAGCTTCAACCGGACTTGTGTCGGAGTAATAATCGTATTCGTCATTTGATGGTCCCTAATATCTAAGGAGCCACCGCTTTCAATTCACAACCAATTCTGCTACATTTCGATTGCTTACATCAAAATACTCAGTAACGGGCTGTCGCTTTGCGGCGGCCCGTTTTATTAAATGATATTTGATGAACTTGAATCCAAGCCCGAACGAACTGAATTATGGGTATTAATAGGTAAACCCATTAGCGAGTTCGAAAAACGATCAATTTCCCGGCTGCTAAAAAGCGTTCTTGATCCGATTTTAACCGGTCGAATATCGCCGACTGCTATAAGCTTATAGAGCTGTGAGCGCGAAATGCCGAGAAAGAAACAGGTTTCAGATACTGAATAGTGTCTGGCGGTGTAGTGGTCCATGTGAGTACCTCCTCGTTTTATGGAGGCCCCTACAAATAACCATAAATCCATAGTGGTCAGGTAGCTGAAATCGCGATTTCAGGTTGGGCACACTTGATGGGATAGAAACCATTCAAAATGCTGATTTTTTATTCCTCGCATCTCTGGGCGTGTAGCCCATTCATTTCGAAGCGTCTCCTCAGTTCGCCCGGGAAATAGCTCAGCTGCTCTGGCACATGCCGTTTCTAGGGTTAGGCCCAACCCACCAACCTGATCGCCGTTCTCGTCTAGTTGGACCGGTTCGATGGCGGTTGAAATCCACCCAAGAACGAGCTGAAGACTTGCAATCTTGTTCCTTTCGGAAAACGAAGTCCGTTTTCCTCTTGCCGCTCTAATACCAAAAACCGCTCTTGGATCCTCGCCTCGTGCAATTCTGATTAAGGCACTACTCAGGTATTCCCTGTCCTTCTGCTTAATTTTGGCATCAGCCTTTCGTGCAATTCTGATTAAGGCACTACTCAGGTATTCCCTGTCCTTCTGCTTAATTTTGGCATCAGCCTTTAGAGCAAAGCCGATCCGCTCAAGTTCTGTCTGATTACGAAAAATTTGGTAATTAACTGAATGTTGTGAACTCATAAAATTCCCGCTCAAGAAACTATTTGCCTCCGAAGCAATAAATCTTCCGCGGAGGAATTGCGATCACGATATCCATTCCTATGCACGCGTATCCCCAGCCTTCTTACTTGACGAATATTTGATGTCATAGAAAAAACCATCAGTTGTTAAGATTGAATCAGCGTTAACCCGGGCAGGATGGTTTTGTCTATAATGATCAATAGGAGACCATGAGAGTATGACGGTGACAACAATATATTGTGTTTAAAAGTGGATAAAAAGTTATGCAGCCATTCGATGAATGTTTTGGACCTTCCAGATTCGTTTGCTTCCAAATCACTAGATCTTGCGCCGCGTATTTGCCACCACGTTGGCCGTGTCCGTGCACGCGTCTCCCCAGTAGTCTTATTTGATAAATATTTGATGTTTTCTTCGCGACACGGACTAAGTCCTTGAAATCATTGGCGCGCCCTACGGGACTCGAACCCGTGTTTTCGCCGTGAAAGGGCGACGTCCTAGACCGCTAGACGAAGGGCGCTTCTTTGCGAAGACGGGCGCTTATAGGCGATCATAACGCGCTAGACAAGCCGCCTGTGACACGGCAGAAGGGCATAAATTGATCAGCTCCCGCGTCAATTCTATCTAAGACATTCTCAAAAAGGCCGAAAACCCCAGAAATGTCTCAAACACCCCCCTCCTCCTCGGACACAGCCCGTCCGCATACGCCGCTTCTAGAGCCCTCAAGCGGCACGGGAGAGGATCTCGGCGACAGTGCGCGGGACGAGGCGACTGAAGCACCACTTCATCAAAACATCCCGGCGGGCATCGGTTTGATGATTCTGGGCATATTTCTCTTTGTCGCCAATGATGTGATGGGGAAATGGCTTGTGGCGACTTACACGGTGGGTCAGGTCTTGTTGATCCGCAGCGCAGCCGGTCTTGTGATGCTCAGCCGCTCGCTTTGGAAGGCGGGCTTAAACACCATTCTGTTTCCGCCGTCGCCAAAACTCAATCTGCTGCGCATCTTTCTCACCACATGTGAGGTCGCGTGTTTTTACTGGGCGGTTTCTTATATTCCGCTCGCCGATATTGTGACACTTTATATGGCCGCCCCAATTTTTGTGACGGCGCTTGCCTATCCTTTGCTGGGTGAAAAAATTGATACACCGCGCGTGATCGCCATTATCATCGGCTTCATCGGCGTCATCATTGCGATGCGCCCTTCAAGCGCGAGTTTTTCACTGCCGGCGCTTGTGGCTCTCTCAGGCTGTCTCTTCTTCTCGTTGATGATGATCATCACACGTCACTTGCGTGGGACGAAAGGCATCGTGCTTGTGACGTGGCAATCGATGGCCGCGCTTCTTCTCGGCGCCGTGATTTCACCCATCGGCTGGGTTACGCCCACACCACGTGATTTTGTTTTGTTGCTTATGCTCGGTGTTGTGGCAACGCTTGCCCATATCGCCGTGAATAAAGCGCTCAAACTCGCGCCTGCCGCCATAATCATGCCCTATCAATATACGCAGATTATCTGGGCGGTGATTTTTGGCATTATCATCTTTGGAGATTGGCCAGATCAAATGATGATCATGGGCTCTGCATTGATTATCGCTGCTGGTCTCTTGATTTTCTGGCGCGAGCAAAAAGTCGGGCGAAAAGAAAAAGACGCTTAATTGACGCGCGCGATATCAACAAGACGAAGTTGAACGCGCTCACCGCCGCCATAGCGATCAACGGTCAGCGTTCCTGCTAGATGAAACGATTCACCGCGTCCGGAGAGCAATGCTTTGCCCATCGGCGTGTCTTCACTTCGAAACGCGATGGCGCCGATCATAGAGCCATCACCTGATTTGAAGCGCGCGCGAACATGGCCTTGGCCAACAATACCGGAATCAACCAAACGATGATTTGAAAAGGCCATCATCGGTTCGGGATGTGAAGAACCAAAAGGGCCCGCCTTCTCAATCCGTTCCACAAGTTCGGCTGTAGCCCCCCCTGCAGTGAGTGTCGCATCAATTAACAAAGCCGTTTCAGCGCGTGAAGCTTTCACATCATTGTGAAGACGCGCCTCAAGAAATTCACGAAACGAGTCAATCCGCTCTGACTGAATCGTAACACCCGCCGCCATGGCATGACCGCCACCTTTGATGATGATCCCCTCATTAACAGCAGCGCGAACCGTGCGGCCGAGATCAACGCCTGTCAATGATCGACCTGATCCCGTGCCCAGCCCCGATGCATCTAGCGCAATGGCAAATGAAGGACGCCGAAATCGTTCTTTCAAACGTGACGCGACAAGACCCACAACGCCCGGATGCCAAGATGGCGATGAAGTCACAATAACATTTCGATTTTCATCTTCATCAAGACCGATCATCGCGAGCGCTTCGGCTTCAGCCTCTTCAACCATGCGCTTCTCGATCTCGCGACGCTCTTTGTTTAATTGATCAAGACGCGAAGCAATCGCTGTGGCTTCCGCTTCATCTTGTGTGAGAAGAAGCCGCGCGCCGAGAGCCGCATCCCCAATTCGCCCGCCTGCATTGATGCGCGGACCGATGAGAAACCCCAGATGAAACGGCGTAATCGGTCCGTCAAGACGCGCAACATCAGCCAAAGCACGTAACCCAATGCGGGCACGCGAGCGCGCAATCGCAAGTCCTTGGCGCACAAAGGCGCGGTTTAATCCGTAAAGCGGCACAACATCGGCAATGGTTGCAAGCGCGACAAGATCAAGTGAAGAGAGAAGATCAGGCTCTTTGAGATGGGCATTAAAAAATTTCCGCTCCCGCAAAACTCTTGTTGCCGCAATGATCGTCATAAAGACAACACCGGCGGCACAAAGATGACCGAGGCCCGAAAGATCATCTTGTCTGTTGGGATTCACAAGCGCATCCACAAGCGGCAATTCAACGGGTGCTTGATGGTGATCAAGCACAACAACATCCATGCCTAAACGTTTGGCTTCTTGTAGCGTGTCATGGCTTGTGGTGCCGCAATCAACCGTCACAAGAAGGCGCGCTCCCGATTGAGCGAGCGTTGTGATCGCTTCTTTGTTGGGGCCGTAACCTTCAACGAGACGATCAGGAATATGTATGGCGCGCTCTAAAGCGAAGTGATCTAACCATTCTGCAAGAAGCGCTGATGAACATGCACCATCGACATCATAATCACCAAAAATAGCAACAGACTCGCGCCGCATCACCGCATCGGCTAGCCGCGCGGCGGCTAGGTCCATGTCTTTTAAAAGAAGCGGATCCGGCATCAAATCGCGCAAACGCGGTTCAAGATAGGCCGGTAAATCGGATGAGCGAACATCACGCCCCGCAAGAATGAGTGCAAGCGCATCCGACAAACCATGCTCTTGTTGGATGGCGAGCGCCTGCGCTTCGCCTTGATCATCAAGACGGTATCGCCACACACGGTCAGATACCGATCGTTCATGCGTGAAAACAGGACGCGTGATCATGCCGCGATACGATCCTTGTTCAGGCAAGATAAGAAAGGCGTCTGTTTTCACAGACGCCTCATCTCAATTATCAGCCTTCATAGGCTTCCACTTTTTGATACTGCTCGCCAAGACCAGCGATACCGACTTTCATCGTGTCGCCCGCTTTGAGATAGACCGGCGGCTTCATGCCCATGCCGACACCCGGAGGTGTACCGGTGGTGATCACATCACCCGGATCAAGCTGCATGAATTGCGAGATGTAAGCGACGAGATGCGCAACACCGAAAACCATCGTCTTCGTTGAACCATTCTGCACGCGCTTGCCATTGAGATCGAGGAACATATCCAAATTCTGAACGTCCTTGATTTCATCTTTCGTGACAAGCCAGGGGCCAAGCGGACCGAAAGTCGGCGAGCCCTTGCCTTTCATCCATTGACCGCCACGCTCGGTCTGGAAAGCACGTTCGGAAATATCGTTACACACGCAAAAGCCAGCGACATAATTAAGCGCGTTTTTCTCTTCGACATAAAGCGCGGTCTTGCCGATGACGATGGCGAGTTCCACTTCCCAATCAGTCTTATCTGAGCCTTTTGGGATCACGATCACATCATCAGGACCTTGCACGCAATTCGGCGCCTTGTTGAACAGGATCGGTTGCTCGGGCACCGGCATATTCGACTCCGCCGCGTGGTCGGCATAGTTCAAACCCACGGCGATGAAATTGCCCGGACGCGCCACGCATGAGCCGAGCCGCGTGCCGGGGGGAACAGCAGGCAAAGTCGCCGGGTCAAGCGCCTTCAATTTTGCCAGTGAGTCGGACGACAGAACCGCACCATTCACATCGGCAATGTGCGAGGAAAGATCGCGGATCGCGCCTGAGGCATCGACCAGACCGGGCTTCTCATGGCCTTTGACACCAAAACGGACAAGTTTCATCGGAATTTCCTTAGTTTCATTCGAGAGCAAGTGGAGCTTGCCGCGCACCATGACGAAGGCAGCGGCCAGAGGCAAGCCCCGGCAAATTTAGGTCTGATTTGCATCGCGCTGAATGGAAAATCAGAACGCCAAGCGCGCGATCCCGCGATCAAAGCGCAGCCAAAACCTCCGCCGTCGTCATCACGCGGGCGAATTCAACCCGCAACGTCGCGATATGTGCATCATGGATCGCACGCGCGGGGATTGTGCCGCCTTTGCCATTGGGCAATTCAAAACAATCACTCGCGTCTTCAACCAGGATCATTTTGAAACCCATATTCGCGCGGACGCGTATGGTTGTGGACACGCACATATCGGTAGAGATGCCGAATACGACGAGTGTATCAGCACCCAAGCGACGAAGGCGCAAATCGAGATCGGTTCCGATGAAGGCAGCGTTGACGCTTTTTGTCATAAGCGCTTCACTCGGCAAAGGCACAAAGCCCGGACGATGCGCATTGCCTGGATGCTCGGGACGCAATGTCGAGCCTTCTTCAACACTGTCATGGCGCACATGAATCAAAGGGCGATTTTTTGCAAGCCATGCATCGAGCAAAGCCAAACCATTTTGATCGTATGCGGTGTTCCAACGCTTGGGCCAAGGTGCAAGATCAAATCCGCATTGCATATCAATGGGCAGCAAGACAGCATCAGACGGCAAGGATGTCATCATAGACTCCAAACATTATCGAACAAAAAAAGAAAATTAGGACGCATGACGCAACGAGACAACGCAACAATACTTTACGCGCGGACTTTCACAAACTCACCCGGCGCATCACCTAATGTGCCGTGATCGCCACCGGGAACTCGCGCATCCACTTTCTCAGGTGCTTGCTCTTCAATCCATTTGATCCAATGAAGCCACCATGTGCCGGGCGTTTCTTGGGCGGATGCCACCCAGTCATCATACTCACCTTTTGGCGCTCCACCGGTCCAATATTGATATTTTGGTTTCGTAGCCGGATTGATGACCCCCGCAATATGCCCTGAGCCAGCAAGCACATAAGTGACATTGCCACCGAAATATTTTGATCCGACGAAAACAGATTTTGCTGGAGCGATATGGTCTTCCTTCGCAGCCAAATTATAAACGGGGATCGATATGCGTTTCAAATCAAGCTTGACATTGCCGAGCGTGATTTTTCCTTTCGACAATTTATTGTCGAGATAGCAATTGCGCAGATAGAAGGAATGATTTGCACGCGGCATACGCGTTGAATCGGAATTCCAGAACAAGAGATCGAAGGGGAAAGGATTTTCACCCTTTAAATAGACATTCACGACATAAGGCCAGATCAAATCATTGGGCCTGAGCATGTTGAAGGCCGCCGCCATACTCGTCCCTTCAAGATAGCCACGCACATCCATTTTCTCTTCGATGGATTTAACTTGCTCTTCATCAACAAAAACTTTGAGATCACCGGCATTTTCAAAATCAACTTGAGTGGTCAGCAGCGTCGCACTCGCGATGCGTTTATCATTTGTTGCCGCCATATAAGCGAGCGCAACAGACAACAAAGTACCACCGACGCAATAACCCATCGCGGTCACTTGTTTTTCGCCTGTAATTTTTTCAATTGTCTCAAGAGCTGCAAAAATGCCCTCGCGCATATAATCTTCGTAACTCTTTTCAGCCTGCCGCTCATCGGGATTGACCCATGAAATCACAAAGACGGTCAGCCCTTGTGATACGGCCCAGCGGATAAAGCTCTTCTCGGGGTTGAGATCGAGAATATAAAATTTATTGATCCAAGGCGGCACAATCAGCAGAGGGCGTTTGAACACTGTCTCGGTGGTTGGCGTATATTGAATGAGTTCGATGAGATCATTGCGGAAAACAACTTTACCCCGCGTGGTCGCAAGATTGACACCAACTTGAAAATCACCAGGCACAGTTTGACGGAGCTTCAAAGTGCCCTTACCGGCCTTGATATCCTCCACCATCATCTTCATGCCGCGTACGAGATTTTCGCCATTCTGCTCAAGCGTCGTGCGTAAGAGTTCCGGATTAGTGGCAACGAAATTCGTCGGCGCCAAAGCGCTTGATAATTGCTTCACATAGAATTGCGCTTTGTGTTTTGTATGCGGATCAATATCGTCAGCCTGTTGAACAAGATCATCCGCCCATTTTGTTGTGAGGAGATAGGCTTGTTTCACAAAATCAAAAACCGGATTGTCATTCCATTCAGGATCGCGAAAACGTTTATCCGTGGGTTCCGGCTCAACAATGGGCGTTACCGCTTCGCCTTGCATTTTTTTAAAATTATTTGTCCAAAGATCGAGAAATCCCTTTGTGAGCGCGGTTTGCGCTATCACTAGACGTTGCGGATCGGACGCAACTTTCTCAATCACCTGCCCGAGTGTTTTGACAACATCACTCACTTCTTCTGACATGCCGGCTTTGGCACGCCCTTCTTCAACAGGCTTTAGTGAGGCGGTTGTTGCGTGACCAAGCTCTTCCATCAACCGAGCAGTATTGCTGGCGAGCGCCTGGTAATTCGGCACGGCGAAAGTTGAGGGGACGATGCCCGGAGCCGGTTTGGCCTTATCCGATGTCATTCCCTGATCCCCCCGCGCTGTCACTCACGTTTTCCTTGCCGGATTTACGACTTCACTGTAGCGCGGAAACAAGGCTCGTCGAGCCAGTAAATTGGTCGTATAAGGACGTTATGACAAAATCTTGGCAGATCCGCAGCTTCTGCGCTGCCTCACTCTTCCTCGGCACAGCGCTGCTTCTTTCGGGCTGCGCCACCACGGCGAGCGAGCGAAAAAGCAGCGGGAACACTTTTAAAGACCTTGCGATCTGGGCGGGATTTGCCACGAATGCCGAAGAACCGGCCGATTTCGTCAAAGAAACCCGTCCAACAGACTTGAAATATATGCCGGTGGGGGTCACGCCGGCTGGACCTAAGAAAAACGCGCGTAAACTAACGCCCGAAGAGTTAAAAGCGCTCGAGGATCGACTCGAAGCCGCGCGCCTTAAAAACGAAGCCGTAGGCGGACAAACGCCTTAAGCCATCTCATTTTCAGAAAAACTTTAGATTTTGCATCTAATTTTCTCATGAATTCGATACTGGCCCATGCTAGAGCCTGTCGTCCCCTCGCGTCTCTGAGCCCTCCGATGAATGAATTTTATCGCATTCAGCGCCTTCCGCCCTATGTTTTCGAACAAGTAAACCGCATCAAGGCGGCGGCGCGTGCGCGAGGCGCGGATATTATCGATCTTGGCATGGGCAACCCCGATCTGCCTGCGCCCAAACATGTGATGGAAAAGCTTGTCGAAACCGTCGGCAAACCACGGACGGACCGCTATTCATCCTCGCGCGGCATTCCGGGGTTGAGGCGCGCGCAAGCGGCCTATTATGAGCGGCGTTTTGGCGTAACGCTTAATCCTGACACACAAGTCATCGCGACGCTCGGCTCGAAAGAAGGCTTCGCCAATATGGCGCAGGCGATCACCGCGCCGGGTGATGTCTTGCTTGTGCCGAACCCGTCCTACCCGATCCATGCGTTCGGCTTTCTGATGGCGGGCGGTGTGATCCGCTCGATACCCGCTGAACCGAATGAAGAGTTTTTCCGCGCGCTCACGCGTGCGGTGGTGCATTCAATTCCAAAACCGATTGCGCTTGTGACCTGTTATCCAGCCAACCCCACAGCCTATATCGCCTCACTTGATTTTTATCGCGAGCTTGTGGCGTTTGCGAAAAAGCATGAGCTTATTCTTCTGTCCGATTTGGCTTATGCAGAAGTCTATTTTGATGATCACGCGCCGCCGCCTTCCGTGCTTCAAGTGCCAGGCGCGATCGATGTCGCAGTCGAATTCACCTCGATGTCGAAAACCTTCTCAATGGCCGGATGGCGCATGGGCTTTGCGGTCGGCAATAACAAGCTTATCGCAGCTTTGGCACGCGTAAAATCTTACCTTGATTATGGCGCTTTCACGCCCATTCAAGTGGCAGCAACCGCCGCGCTCAATGGCCCTGAAGACTGCATTCATGAGATGCGCGCCGTCTATCGCAATCGTCGCGATGCTTTAATTGAAAGTTTTGGCAATGCCGGATGGGAGATTGACCCACCCGGTGCTTCCATGTTTGCGTGGGTCAAAATTCCCGAACCGTTCACGAGCATGGGCAGTCTCGAATTTTCGAAACTTATGGTCGAGAAGGCCGATGTGGCGGTGGCACCCGGCATCGGTTTTGGTGAACATGGCGATGAATATGTACGCATCGCGATTGTTGAAAATGAGCAACGTCTAAGGCAAGCAGCGCGTAATGTCCGACGCTTCCTTGAAACTGCAGACAAAATATTTCACAACGTCGTCCCGATGGTGGCCAAAGGCTGATCACCCGTTTTAGTTTTGGAACTCTCAATGACATCCCCTCTTTGTATTGGTATTATCGGTCTTGGCACTGTGGGCGCAGCGCTTGTCAGCTCGCTTCAAAAAAACGCAAATTTCATCGCGAGCCGCACGGGCCGCCCGCTTGTTGTTGTCGCCGTTTCTGCGCGTGACAAATCACGCGATCGCGGGTTCGATGTTAAAGACCTTGAATGGTTTGACGATCCAGTGGCGCTTGCGCGTTCCAACCGCGTTGACGTTGTTGTTGAATTGATTGGTGGCGCGGATGGTACGGCGAAAGAGGCCGTTGAAGCGGCTCTTGCCAGCGGCAAATCAGTGGTAACCGCCAATAAAGCGTTACTGGCGAAACACGGCAGCCCCCTTGTTGCGCTGGCAGAAAAAAACAATGTCGCTTTGAATTTTGAAGCCTCTGTTGCGGGCGGTATTCCGATTGTGAAAACATTGCGCGAGTCAATTGCGGGCAATCACGTTACGCGCGTGTCGGGTATTTTGAACGGCACCTGTAATTATATTCTCTCGCGCATGGAGCTTGAGGGTCTCACTTTCGAGGATTGCCTCAAAGACGCGCAGCGTTTAGGTTATGCGGAAGCTGATCCGACTTTTGATGTCGGCGGTTTTGACACCGCGCATAAGCTTTCCATTCTCACCTCACTTGCCTTTGGCACCGAGATTGATTCTGAAGCGGTTTACGTTGAAGGCATCGCGTCGATCAAGCCGCTCGATCTTGTGATGGCGGATGAACTCGGCTATCGCATCAAATTGCTTGGCGTGGCCGAGCGCACATCAACCGGCATTGAACAACGCGTGCATCCCACCATGGTGCCGAAGCATTGGGCGATTGCGCAAGTGATGGGTGTTACGAATGCAGTGAATGTGATGGCCGATATTGTCGGCGAGATAACGCTTGTGGGCCCCGGTGCGGGGGGGAATGCCACCGCATCCTCGGTGCTTTCCGATCTTGTTGATATCGCGCGCGGCCTTCATGTGCCACCTTTGGGTGTAAGCTCAAAAGCTTTGACTCAAACCGACCAGGCGCCGATGCAACGCCATGAAGGCGGCTATTATATTCGACTCACAGTGCGCGACAAACCGGGTGCAGCGGCAGGCATTGCCACACGCATGGCTGAACAACAGATTTCGCTTGAAAGCATTGTGCAAAAGCGCCCACCCGCTTCGCGTGCCGCTGATCCTGCAGGAAAAGCGGGCACACCTGTGCCCGTTGTTCTTATTACCTATGCCACAACCGAAGAAGCGATCCGCCGAGCGCTTGACGCGGTGATGGCCGATGGTCATATCGCGGAACCGCCTCAACTCATCCGCATAGAGCGGGGATGAGTCGCCCAAAAAAATAAGGGTTAGGAGTGCTTGATGACCCAGAACACCGAGATCCACGTTCCGCAGAAAGAGGTCATTGAGCGCATTTTGTCGATGGAATTGGTGCGCGTCACCGAACGCGCTGCGGTTTCAGCCGCGCGTTTACGCGGGCGCGGTGATGAGAAAGCGGCCGACCAAGCGGCGGTGGACGCGATGCGGCGCGAACTCAATAAGCTGCCGATTGATGGCACAATCGTGATTGGCGAAGGCGAGCGCGATGAAGCGCCGATGCTTTTCATCGGCGAAAAAGTTGGCAATGGCACGGGCCCGAAAGTCGATATCGCGGTTGACCCTTTAGAAGGCACGACGCTCTGCGCCAAAGACATGCCCGGCGCGATTGCGGTGATGGCAATGGCGCAAGCGGGCTCGCTTCTCTATGCGCCTGACGTTTACATGGACAAGATCGCGATTGGCCCAGGTTATAAAAAAGGCATCGTCGATCTTGATGCTTCGCCTGAAGACAATATCCACGCGCTTGCCAAAGCCAAAGGCGTGAAGCCGCATGAAATCAACGCGCTGATCATGGATCGCCCGCGCCACGCGGATTTGATCGCAGCGGTAAGAAAGACTGGCGCGAGCATTCGCCTCATCACCGACGGCGATGTTGCTGGCGTGATCTTCACAGCGATGCAACAAGAAACCGGCATTGATATTTATCTCGGCATTGGGGGCGCGCCCGAAGGTGTTCTTGCCGCGGCCGCACTTCGTTGCGTTGGCGGCCAGATGCAAGGTCGTCTTATTCTTGACACGCCCGCAAAAATTGAACGCGCGCGCGGCATGGGTGTGAAAGATCCCAAACGTAAATATGATATGGCGGAACTCGCAGCCGACGACGTGATTGTATCAGCCACTGGTGTGACCGATGGCGCGCTCATGCATGGCGTGCGCTTAAAGAATGATGTGATCGAAACGGAAACGATTGTCTATCGTTCAATCACAGGCACTGTCCGCCGCATTCATGGCGAGCATCGGGAGTTGGCGAAGTTTTTGTTGGATTAGGCGGTAGGCAAACTACAACCCTAACATCAACTTCAAATTCTGCACCGCGGCCCCCGACGCCCCTTTGCCGAGATTATCGAGCTTGGCAACAAGTACCGCTTGACGTGCACTCTCATTAGCATAGATGCGCAATTCCAAAAGATCGGTGTTGTTGAGCGACTCCGCTTCCAGCCGACCTGATGTCATTGAGGCATCTGTCATGGTTACAACGCGCACATACTCGCAACCTTTATAACGTTCAACGTAAGCGTCATGAAGATCTTTGGCTTTTGGTTTGCCCTCAAGATGATCAAGATAAAGCGGCACGCTTACCAACATGCCTTGTTTGAGATTGCCGACAGACGGCACAAAAATGGGACGTTGATCGAGATTAGAATAGTTTTGCAATTCAGGCAGATGTTTATGCCCAAGACCCAAACCATAAAGTTCAAAATGCGGCGCGATGCCTGCTTCATAAGATTCAATCATGGATTTGCCGCCGCCCGAATAGCCTGAGACGGCATTCACAGTAATTGGATAAGACGGGAGGATGAAACCCGCATCGACAAGCGGACGAATGAGCGCAATCGCGCCGGTCGGATAGCAACCCGGATTTGCAACACGATGCGCCCCTTCAATCATATTGCGTTGGGTCGGATGCAATTCGGCAAAGCCATAAACCCATCCATGCACGACACGATGCGCGGTTGAGGCATCAAGAATGCGCGGCGCATTCGCGCCCAAGTCATCAGCGAGCTTCACAGCCTCAATCGCCGCATCATCAGGCAAACACAGAATGACTGCATCGACTTCCGCCATCAAAGCCTGACGCGCTTTCGGATCTTTGCGCTTGTCAGCATCGATACTCTTGATCTCGATGCCTTTGACATGCGCGAGACGCTCGCGGATTCCAAGACCCGTTGTGCCCGCTTCGCCGTCAATGAAAACCGTTGCTGTCATAATCTCTGCTCCGCGCTATTCAGACCCTACTGCAACCGTTAAATAATAACATGATCCAATTCTTTTAGTGGTCGCATGCTCTTAGCTAAAAGCCGGAAACCACCTTTTCGCCGCATGCTCCACCGCGCTCATTTATACCCAATCAGACATTTCGTCTCGAGATAATCATGCAGACCAAATGCGCCATATTCGCGGCCATTGCCTGATTGCTTATAGCCGCCAAAGGCCGAGAAAGGATCAAAGGCCGGGTAATTAATCTGCACGGCGCCATTACGCAAACGGCGCGCCACCGCCCTCGCCTTCTCTATGTCAGCTGATTGCACATAGCCCGCAAGTCCATATTCGGTATCATGCGCAATCTCGAGCGCCTCATCAATCGAGCCATAGCCCATGATCATCAAAGTCATGCCGAAGATTTCATTCTTCGCAATGCGCATATCACGCGTGACATTGCCGAATATTGTGGGCTTGGCGAAATAGCCGCGCGTCAATCCATCGGGCAGACCGAGACCACCGGTCACGAGTGTGGCGCCATCTTCAATGCCCATTTTGATGAGGCCTTGCACCTTCTCCCAATGCGCTTTTGAAATCAGCGGACCCAATGTTGTTTTGGGATCATTCGGATCGCCAAGCACGTATGATTCAGCGGCACGTTTCGCAATCGCCATCACCTCATTCATACGATGATGGGGCACCAACATACGCTGTGGCGAGTCACAACTTTCGCCCGAATTGATATAGCACCCTGCAACGCCATTGGTGACAGCCGATTCAAAATCGACATCATCAAGCACGATATTGGCCGAATTGCCGCCGAGCTCTTGCGCGACACGTTTCACGGTGTCGGCCGCAGCTTTGGCAACCGCAATACCGCCGCGTGTTGAGCCGGTGAAGGACACCATATCGATATCGGGATGCGCGGCAATCGCCGCACCCACTGTGGGCCCATCACCTTGCACAAGATTGAACACGCCTTGCGGCACGCCTGCTTCATGCAAGATTTCAGCAAAGACGATCGCCGAGAGCGGCGCGATCTCTGAAGGCTTCAACACCATGGTGCAGCCGGCGGCGAGTGCGGGGGCTACCTTGCAGACGATTTGGTTGATCGGCCAATTCCACGGCGTGATCATGCCCACAACGCCGATGCCTTCATGCATAATCAAAGTTGTGCCTTGCAACCGTTCAAACTCATAAGTTTTGAGAACTTCAATCGTTGACTCAAAATGCGGGGTGCCCGAGCCCGCTTGCCATTCCATTGCGAAACCGCGCGGCGCGCCCATCTCGAGTGTCATTGCGTCAGCCACATCTTGGATGCGGCGTTGATAGACCTCAAGCACACGCGACAAAAGCGTAAGCCGCTCCTCACGCGTTGTTTGGGAGAAGGTCTGGAAGGCTTTACGCGCAGCCGCTACCGCGCGATCGACATCTTTCGTAGACCCAAGCGCGATCCGCGCGCAGACTTCTTCATTCGCCGGATTGATGACGTCGAAAGGATGAAGCGACACCGGATCGACCCATTGTCCATCGATATAGAATTTGAAATAATCGGTCATCTCGTTAAGCCTTTCTTCTCACCCCGTGCCGTCAATTTGTGGCGGCGTGCCCATCGGGCTTAAGATCATGGAATCGATCATAATTCAGCATGGTCGAACCGTCCGAATGCGACTCAATAGAGTCGGCATAACGATGATCGCAACGAATGTCCTTCACATCATACCAGTGCCGCGCCCTCACCTCTTGCGCCATATTCTCGTCATAACCCGCAATTGTGAGGATCAAAGTCGAGAGCGATGCGTCTCGGCCTTGACGTAACTCATACAAGGGCGATGCCTCGTCAATCACATGGAAGATCGACCATGACAAAAAAAGACGAGATTTTCAACGCGCTCCAATTTCAATTCGACGAAGCGACGAAAGCGATGGCCTTCTTTTGATTTACCTTCGGCCAAAATCCACAAACGCGCGGAGGCGTCCAAGACCGCATTATGCCACTCATTGGCGACACCAATCATCAGCGTGGGTTTGCCGTCCATCATCGTCACCACCGGATGACGCGCAAACATAAAACGAGCCTGAGGACGTGCAAAGCGCGTGATCATCAAACCGGTCGTTACCGCGACAAACAACAAACAAAAGAAGTTCTCAATCGAAGCCACGAGATGGCCATAGGTGGTGGCCGGATGCATATCGCCAAAGCCAACCGTTGAAAGCGCTTCAACGGAAAAGAAAAACAACATCGCAAGCGAACCGCCTTGCGTATTCGCGATCACATCGCCGCCGAGCCAATAGATGAAAGCAAACAAAAAATTCGTAGCGATAAAAATTGAGGCAACGGTCAGAAAGAATTTCGGCCAGCTCATCGCCAGGCTTTCATGATAAAGATCACGAAAAGTCCGCCGCTTACCGCCCAAAATGGTAAAAGAGCGCCGCCCGATCCAGACCTGGCACGGCTTTTTATTCGAAGAGGCCATGAGACATCCAATATCTGTCGTTTGGGAAACACCCTAATAGCCGGTTCGGCCTCTGGAAAGCCCGTCAAAACCCCCTCCTGCTCCTCGCAAAAGGAATGGCTTGGCTTTTGCTCTCAAGATTGAAAGAATGAATTTATTAGGTCTAACCGGACGAAATGATGAAATTTCATGCATTCAATGATCAAAGCGGCGGCACAACGCGTCCCTCCGCCGGATTCGATGAGATGGTCCGCCCTGATGGCAGCATTCGTCCCGCCTATCAAAAGCTTGCCGATTGGCTCTCTCAACAATCGCGCGGGCTTATGGCCAAAAAGCAGGAAGAGGCCGAGGCCATTTTCCGACGCCTCGGGATCACCTTCGCGGTCTATGGTGACAGCGCGTCGAATGAACGGCTCATCCCCTTCGATCTCATTCCGCGCATTATTTCTGCGAAAGAATGGCGTTTTCTCGAGCGTGGTATCGAGCAGCGCGTGCGTGCGCTCAATGCTTTTCTTTATGATATCTATCACCGTCAGGAGATCATCCGCGCGGGCCGCATTCCTGCTGAATTGATCACCAACAATGAAGCCTTTTTACCCGAGATGATCGGCTTTGATCCGCCGCGGAAAATCTACTCGCATATCATAGGCACCGATATTGTGCGCACGGGTGAAAATGATTTCTTCGTGTTGGAAGATAATCTGCGCATCCCTTCGGGTGTGTCTTATATGCTCGAAGACCGCGAAGCGATGATGCATCTCTTCCCTGAACTCTTTGCCGCCCATCGCGTGGCACCGGTTGAACGTTATCCGGAATTGCTGCGACAAACTTTAGAAAGCGTGGCACCCGCGGGCTGCAAAGGCGATCCCACCATCGCGGTGCTTACACCGGGCATTTATAATTCTGCTTTTTTCGAGCACTCCTTCTTGGCCGATCAGATGGGCGTCGAATTGGTGCAGGGCTCCGATCTCTTTGTCGAAGATGGCGCGCTTTATATGCGCACCATAGCGGGCAAAGAAAAAGTGGATGTGCTTTATCGCCGCGTTGATGATGCCTATCTTGATCCGCTGACTTTTAGACCCGATTCATCGCTCGGCGTGCCAGGCCTCTTTGATCTTTATCGCGCGGGACATGTTACAATCGTTAATGCACCCGGCACCGGAATTGCCGATGATAAAGCCGTTTACGCCTATGTGCCCGACATCACTGAATTCTACACCGGTCAAAAGCCGATCTTACAAAATGTGCCGACATGGCGCTGTGCGATCAAAGACGAATGTGCGCATGTTGTTCAAAACCTCGATACGCTCGTTGTGAAAGAAGTTCATGGATCAGGCGGTTACGGCATGTTGATTGGACCGCATGCAACAAAGGCGGAACGCGCGTCGTTCGCTAAAAAAATTGCAGCGAAGCCTTCAAACTACATTGCGCAACCAACATTGAGTCTTTCGACCTGCCCTTCCAATGTCGGCAAAGGCCCTTCACCGCGCCATGTGGATTTACGCCCCTTTGTGCTTGTCGGTGATCGCGTGCGCATTACACCCGGCGGCCTCACGCGCGTGGCGCTGAAAAAAGGCTCTTTGGTGGTGAATTCCTCGCAAGGGGGTGGCACCAAGGACACATGGGTTTTGGAGGACTGACGATGCTCGGACGCACCGCTGCCAGTCTCTTTTGGATGTCGCGCTATATTGAGCGCGCCGAAAACATCGCGCGATTGACGGAAGTCGGCTATCGCATCGCACTCACACCCGATATTGGTTCAGGCCATCGCGAAGACTGGCAATCGACTTTGATTGCGGCGGCGGGGTTAAACACTTATCTCGAACGCCATTCCGCGATCACGCCTGAAAAAGTGCAGCATTTTTTGCTGTTTGACCGCGACAACCCCTCTTCTGTGCGCTCTTGTCTTGAAACCGCGCGCAACAATGCCCGCGCCGTGCGCACCGCGCTTACTCGCGAAATGTGGGAAGCGTTGAACTCAACCTATATTGATTTCACCGCCGTGAAAGCGAGCGATCTACGCTCTGGCAAATTGCCGGAATTTCTTGATTGGGTGCGCCAACGCTCGGCACTTTTTCGCGGCTCAATGCTTGGCACTTTGCTGCGCGACGAAGGGTTTCACTTCGGCCAACTCGGTGCTTTCATTGAACGCGTCGACAATACCGCGCGCATTTTGGACGTAAAATATTATGTGCTTCTGCCAACGAATGAATCGGTCGGTGGTGATCTTGATGCGTTTCAATGGGAGACGATTCTGCGCTCGGTTTCCGCACATCGCTCTTACCGACATGTTTACAAAGATCGTTATCGGCCGTGGAACATCGCCGAGTTTCTAATTTTGCGTCAGGAGATGCCCCGCTCCTTCCGCTTCTGTTATGGGTGGATCGAACGATCACTCGAAGGGCTTTTGGAAATTCTTGGACAATCGCCGCAAAGCCGCCATGACGCCTTAGCCATTTTAAGCGATCTCAAGAGCGCGTCCATGGATGAAATTTTCCAATCAGGCCTTCACGAATTCCTCTCGAATTTTATCAAGCGCAATAATGATCTCTCTAGCCGCATCGCGCATGACTTCCATTTCTTATGAGTGAGAAAGTCTGATATCCCCATGTTGATCTCGATCCATCATCGCACGTCCTATCGCTATGATCGGCCCTTCAATCATGCGATCCAGGCCTTGCGCTTGACGCCCCCCACTGACGAGAGCCAGATCATTCGTTCATGGAGCATCACATGCCCTGGCATTGAATACGCGGCAGAGTATCAAGATGCTTTCGGAAATGTCGTTCATCTCGTCACACCGCCGGGCGAAACAGATGGACTCGAGATTGAAGCCTCAGGCGTGATTGAAACAAATGATCGCGCGGGCGTTATTGGTTCAACGCATAAAATCGTTCCGCCTGCAATTTTTCTGCGTCCCACAGCAAAAACAATCGAGTCTCCAGCGATTGCAGCCTTAGCCTTGCAATGCTGCCGCGCAACACGGCTCGACACGCTTCACGCACTCTTGTCATCAATTCATGAAACCGTGACTTATGACACAGATGCGACGCATGCGCTGACTACGGCGGCGGAAGCCTTTCGCGCCAAGCGCGGTGTTTGTCAGGATCACGCTCATATTTTTATAGCCGCTGCACACGTGTTAGGGATCCCCGCTCGTTATGTCACGGGCTATCTCTTGATCGAAGGCGATACAGCCGCCTTTGCTCATCATGCATGGGCCGAGGCCTATACCGACGATCTCGGCTGGATCGGCTTTGATGCCGCCAATGGTGTTTGCCCGACCAATCATTATGCGCGCCTTGCCATCGGCTTTGATGCGCCCACCGCCGCACCGGTTCGGGGCACAATGCGAGGCGCGGGAAGCGAAGATCTTTCCGTAGAGGTTGTCGTGCGGGCAGGAGACCAGTAAAAGCTCTCCTTTAAGTTTCGCTGCCGCGATCCGAAGGAGCCCGTTATGACCTATTGCGTTGGTTTGCGCCTTGATGATGGCATTGTCTTCGCCTCAGACACACGCACCAATGCGGGTTTCGACAACATCGCCGTCTTCCGCAAAATGCATGTCTGGGAGAAAAAGGGCGATCGCGTTTTGGTTCTGTTGTCGGCGGGCAATCTCGCGGTCACGCAAGCGGTGATCTCCAATCTCAATGAGCAGATCGACGCGGCTGAAGAAAATGGCGGTGCTTCGCTTGTCAATGTCACCACTTTGTTTCAAGCCGCTCGCCTGATTGGCGATGCGGTACGCGATGTTCGGCGTGTTGATGGTCCGGCGCTTGAAGCCAATAATGGTGTCTTTGCGTGTTCCTTTATTTTGGGCGGACAAATTCATGGTGAGCCACCGCGCATGTTTCAAATCTATAGTGAAGGCAATTTTATCGAAGCAACCAAAGACACGCCCTTTTTCCAGATTGGTGAGCACAAATATGGAAAGCCCATTCTCGATCGCGTGGCGCGTCCTGAAATGACCATGGGCGAAGGCGCGAAAGTCATTCTGATTTCTTTTGACTCCACCTTGCGCTCTAATCTTTCGGTCGGCATGCCGATTGATCTTTTAATGTATGAACGTGACTCGCTTGAAATTTCCTATCAGCGCCGCATCTCCCAAAATGACCCCTATTTCGAAAAACTCTCGAAGGGCTGGTCGGGCGCGTTGCGTGAGGCGTTTAAGAATATCGATAATTATCGTGATCCGTCCTCGACTGTTGAAACTGTGTCCATCACAACGCGCGATCTCTCTGCAAAATGAACGATCAAAAGACAGCGTTGTTCATTGGTGTTGATGGCGGCGGCACAAAATGCCGAATCCGCATCCGCAATCAGAACGGAGTGATCTGCTCTGATGCCGATGGCGGGCCGGCGAATATCTATTCCGATTCTGATGCCGCGATTGCTGAAATAAAGAAAACGCTTGATCGCGCCCTGGCAAAGCTCAATCGAAATAACGTTTCAAAAAATTATATCGCGCTCGGTCTCGGCTTGGCAGGTATCATCATGCTTGATGATCCCGTGCGTGTGGCAAAAACATTCTCAGAATTCAAAGCGATTCATGTTGACAGCGACGCAATGATTGCTTGCCTTGGTGCCCATGCCGGCAAGGACGGTGCGATTGTGATAGCCGGCACAGGATCGGCAGGTCTTTATCGCACCGAGACAAAAATCTATCACATAGGCGGGCGCGGTTTTCGGTTGGGTGATGAAGGTTCGGCTGCACGCATCGGTAGCGAAGCCTTGCGGCAAACGCTTCTCGCCGCTGATGATCTAAGGCCCGAAACACCTCTCACCAAATATCTTTTGAAAAAATTTGATCAGGATCCTGCCGTCATCACGCGGTTTTCGATTGATGCGAAAGGTGGCGATTACGGCGCGCTCGCTCCGCTTGTTTTTGAGTATGCCTTGAAAGGCGATGAAGTCGGGTTGCCCATTGTGAAACACGCTGCACGCGCGCTTCTCGATTTGGCTCATGCACTGCAAAAGCAAGGTGCGGAACGCGTGGCGCTTACCGGCGGGCTTTCAAAAGTCATGCGGCCTTGGATTGCGCTTGAAGGCGAAGACCCCTTCTCTGATCCGCTTTATGATCCAGTTGACGGGGCCATTCTTCTTGCGGGAGGATCCCTCGCATGAAACAGATTTTCTTAGGAGCTGATCTTTTTGACGGCGAGCGGATTATCAAAGATCACGCGCTTGTGCTCGAAGACGGCTTGATCAAAGCGCTGGTACCGTTCAGCGAAAGACCACATGACAGTGAGATCATTGATTTGGCAGGTGGAATTTTATCGCCGGGCTTTATTGATATTCAGGTCAATGGCGGCGGCGGTACACTCTTCAATGAAGATCCGACGCTTGAAGGCATCGCCGCAATTGCTGATGCGCATCGTCGTTTTGGAACAACCGCCCTTTTGCCGACCGTGATCACTGATCACCAAAAGATAATCGACGACGCATTGCGCGCCACACAGAGTGCGCGCGAAATACGACGCGATATTGCAGGTATCCATGTCGAAGGTCCCTTCATCGATGTCGTGAGAAAAGGCGCGCATCCGGCAAATTATATTCGCGCACTGACACAAGCGGACATTGATCATTTTGCAGAAGCGCGTTCGGGCGTTCTTCTTCTAACCGTTGCACCGAATAAAGTGACGGCTGATCAGATCACTGCACTCACGCGCGCGGGGATCCATGTAAGCCTCGGTCATTCCGACGCGACCGATCTCGAAGCAAAAGCGGCGATCGATGCCGGTGCGCGTGCGGTGACCCATCTTTTTAACGCGATGAGCCAATGTGAAGGCAGAGCCCCGGGTCTTGTCGGCTCAGCGCTTGCCGATCCACGCGTGATCTGTGGTTTGATCGCCGATGGTCATCATGTGGCCCCTACAGCTATTATCGCTGCGCTGGCTGCCAAAGGCGCGGAAGGGATTGCACTGATTTCCGATGCAATGCCTTCAGCTGCGGGGGGCCCAGTCCACTTCACGCTTCAAAGCCGTCTTGTGCGGCGGCAAAATAAGAAACTGACGCTTGATGATGGTACGCTCGCGGGTGCCGACATCACGATGTTCGATGCGGTCAACTATATGCTCTCGCTCGGGATCCCGCTCGCATACGTATTGCAGATGGCCACAAGGACCCCTGCCCGCCTTATTGGTCTTGAGGGACAGATCGGTGCCCTTCGCCCCGGCTATCCGGCTGATATCGTACATCTCGGGCCTGATCATCGGCTCTTGGGTGTCTTTTACGGCGGAAAGCGCCTCGATTGATCCAAAAAGGGGGAGTGAGCCGTAAAGACGGCGGTTAATGGTATATGTTGCACCGCAGCATAAATCTGATATGTTTATTTTCCTGCGAAATCGGCGATAATCGCATCTGATCCCAGTAGAATAAGTCTCTCTTTGAAAGGTCGCGGCGATGAGTGCCGTCTGGAAAACCAAGCAGGGCTATAGAAAAGTCAAACAATCGCCTCCCAATATCAAGGAAGCGATCGAAGCCGCGCGCGATATCAGTGATGACCCTGCAGCGCAGGCTGAAATTGCCGCCGCTTTGATGGGCATGCCGGTCGAGGATGTGAAGCGTGAGGTGATGCGCGCAGTCGCCCACCGCAAAATGACAGAACGTGTGGCAACCATTGCCCGTGGCGGTTCAAAGCCCGCCGTCGTTGTCGAGCGCAACACAAGACGCCGCGTTCGCGTTTTCGACGTTTAGTCGATAAACAAGATCTGACATTTCCGATTCTCTTGACTGAACCAAACGGTCGCGTTCCGAAAGCCAAGTACAATGGATTATCTTTATTCGCTGCTTATTGATCCCCATGCATGGATAGCGCTTGCCGCTTTGGTGACCATGGAAGTCGTGCTCGGCATCGACAATCTGATCTTCATTTCAATTCTCTCAAATAAGCTACCGCCCGAGCAGCAGAAGATTGCGCGACGGATCGGCCTACTCGCCGCCCTAGGCCTGCGCATTGTTCTTTTGGGCGCATTGACCTTCATCATTCATCTTGTCGAACCTCTGTTCTCGATCATGGGAAAGAGTTTCTCTGGGCGCGATTTGATTTTGATTTCCGGTGGTTTGTTTCTGGTCTGGAAAGCGACGCGTGAAATTCATCACGTGCTCGATCCCGAAGAGGACTCTAATCTATTCTCTTCTGCCACCAGAAGTGGTCTTTCGACTACCATAGTGCAAATACTTTTCCTCGATTTTGTCTTTTCAATCGATAGCATTATCACTGCTGTTGGGATGACCGAGCATTTACCTATCATGATCATTGCGGTTATTGCTGCTGTTTTGTCGATGATCTTAGCTGCGGACACCTTATCGAAATTTATCAAAAATAACCCGACAATCGTGATGTTGGTGCTTGGCTTTTTGTTAATGATCGGTATGACCTTGCTCGCCGAAGGTTTCGGTGCAAATGTACCAAAAGGCTATATCTATTCGGCCATGGCATTTGCAGCGGGCGTCGAAGGTTTGAACATACTTTCTCGTCGGTCAGCTAGAAAGCAGCGTGGTTAAGCCTTCATGGCTGAGACTCCGGCGGCAGTTGGTCCGTCCGCATCACGCGTTGGATTGATCCCAAATCTTTTGGGTCTCGGGCTTTTCTGGGGTTTGTCACCCGTAATGACAAAGGCGCTCGCGCAAGTGGGCGTCACTCCGTTGCAAACGATTACCTATTCAAGCCTCGCAGTTGGTGTTGTTCTCTTCGTAATTTGGCGTGCCTTCGGACCTGTGCGTTTATGGGATACACACTTATGGTTCTTTGGACTCGGCTGCGCCATTATGCTCAATCTTCCTTTTGGCTTGAGCTTGATAATTGTCGCGCATGTTCCAGTTTCAACATTCTCGATTGTAACATCAACAACGCCACTCTTCGGTTATCTTTTGGCTTTGATGGTCGGCATGGAAAAACCGAACCGCATGCGCATTCTCGCGATTATCGCTGGATTTTTGGGCGCCGCCTTTTTGATCATCGATGCTAAAATGATCGCTCGTGGTATTGTGATTGATCCTTGGCTCGCCGCCGCTTTTGGTCTTCCTTTTTTCTACGCAATTTATCATCTCTTCGCTGCAAAATTTTGGCCGAAAGATCGCGAGACCAGCGCCGTGGGGATTGCCGAGAGCCTCGCCGCAGGCCTCGCCTTTTTACCGCTTTTGCTCGTGAGCCAAGGCCGCGAGTCAGCGGATATCACGACGAATGGTCTCTATCTCCTCGCAGCGGTGAGCGTGTTGTGGGTAATAGAACGCATCGCCTTTTTCAATCTGGTCCGGCATTTTGGTCCTGTTTCAACCGTTCAAGCTGTCAATCTGGCAACCGTCAGTACCGTGATTATGGGTGCGATGATTTATGGCGAAGAGATTGATGCGCGCATCATTGTGAGCGCGGCCCTCGTCATCATCGCGCTCTGGTTAAATGCCAAAGCCGAGCGACAAAGACAATTTGCCTAACGCCTAAGGATTGCCCGAAAGCCAAGCATTCGCTAGGGATCGGTTTATGAACACGCCTCATACTCTCCCTCTGGCCATCACGATGGGCGATCCGAACGGGATTGGCCCGGAACTCTGCGTGAAACTCTTTGCCGAGGGCGTAACTCACCCCGCTTTTGTGATTGGCGATATTGGTGTGCTCACACGCGAAATCAAAACTCTTGGCGCTTCATTGAACCTGCGCGCGATCCATAACGCACATGAATGTTCTCTCAAGCGTGGGACAATGGATGTGATGGCGGCAAGCAATTTACCACCATCATTGCAAGCGGGCGCGATTGACGCGCACGCAGGACAAGCGGCCTATGATTATGTCATCAAAGCGATTGACCTCACCAAAACCAAAGCGATTGCTGGCATTGTCACAGCGCCGCTTGCAAAAGAGTCTATCAAGCAAGCAGGGATACCCTATCCAGGCCATACGGAAATTCTTGCTGACAAGACGCGAACGAATGATTATGCGATGATGCTCGCAAATGACGAGCTTCGTGTCATCCTTGTTACCATTCATATTGCGTTGAAGGACGTAGCGCCCCTCATCACAAAGGCGCGTGTCCTAAAAACCATCCATCTTGCTGCGACGGCGTGCGCGTCTTATGGCATAATAAAGCCACGCATTGCGGTTTCAGGTTTAAATCCGCATGCAGGCGAAAATGGCATGTTTGGTCAAGAAGAGATTGACCACATCATCCCCGCAATCACTGAAGCGCGCACAGAAGGATTAGATGTCTCTGGCCCCTATGCGGGTGACACGATATTCATGCGCGCGCGTAAAGGCGAGTTTGATATTGTTGTTGCGCAATATCATGATCAAGGACTGATCCCCGTAAAATACCTCGGCATCGAACAAGGTGTGAATGTCACAGTTGGCCTACCCTTCATCCGTACAAGCGTTGATCACGGCACGGCGTTCGACATTGCAGGTCAAGGCATCGCCGATCATTCCTCATTGCGTTATGCGTTTAACCAAGCTTTGCGCATGTTGAAAGCAGCCGCGTCATGAGTGATACCCCGATCATCATTCTTGTCGAACCGCAGCTTGGAGAAAATATCGGAATGACCGCGCGCGCCATGGCGAATTTCGGTTTGCATAACATGCGCCTTGTCAATCCGCGCGAGAATTGGCTCAATCAAAAGACAATCGCGGCGGCTGCGGGCGCAGGCTTTGTAATCGAGAAAGCCACTCTTTTCAGCAGCGTGCGCGAAGCCGTTGCCGATCTTCATTATCTTTACGCAACGACTGCACGTGAACGCGGGCAAGGCAAACCGGTGCATGGTCCTGACGAGGCCTCACGCCGCCTCTCCGATCACGTCAAAAAAGATCATAAAGTCGGCATACTTTTTGGCCGTGAAAGAACAGGTCTTGAAAATGAAGACATCGCGCTCGCTGATGCGATCTGTACCTTTCCCGTTGATCCGGAGTTTGTATCTTTAAATCTCTCGCAAGCGGTTTTATTGATGAGCTATGCGTGGCGCTCCGCGCAAGAAGAAGGGAAAGCTCTGCCCTTCACGCATAAAATAAAATGGCCGCCCGCATCGCGTGAAGCGCTTCTGAATTTTTTTGAATATCTCGATGAGAAACTGGACGAGCGCGGATTTTATCGCCCCGCGAGCAAGAAGCCCCGCATGAGCATGAATCTGCATAACATCTTCATGCGTATCGGCATGGATGAACAGGATCTACGAACCCTGCGCGGCGTGATTGTACGGCTCGTCGATGGTCCGCGAAAACCCTATTCGAAAAAGGCGCGTCGCGAAGCTGAAGCGGCGCTTAAGGCCGCAAAAGAGATCGAAGAGACATGAGTGCAGCGCGGCCAACGATTTTGATTTTTGACTCAGGTGTTGGCGGCCTCACTGTGCTTGATCCTATTCGGACAGCACGTCCCGACGCGCATTTCGTTTATGTTGGCGATACCGCATTTTTTCCTTATGGCGAACGCGAAGAGGAAGACTTGATCGCGCGGGTTGTGAACGTGATCGATCGCGCAGTCGCGCGCTTCACACCCGATCTCATTGTGATTGCCTGCCACACCGCCTCAACGCTTGTGCTTCCAGCACTTCGCGCACGCTTTACCATCCCGATTGTCGGCACTGTGCCCGCAATCAAACCCGCGGCAGAAAGTTCTCAAAGCCGTTTGATCTCAGTGCTCGCCACCAAGGGGACTGTGAAGCGCGATTACACAAGCGCGCTTATCCGTGATTTTGCCGGTGATTGTTGCGTCACACTTGTGAGTGCTTCGCGTCTTGCAGGTTATGCGGAAGATGCACTTCATGGTTGTCCCGTTTCTGACAATGACATCCGCGCGGAAATCGCTCCCGCCTTTGTCGAAAGGGACGGCCGCCGGACGGATCGGGTCGTGCTCGCTTGCACCCATTACCCCTTGCTCCTCGAGCGCCTTGAGCGTGAGGCACCTTGGCAAGTAACCTGGATCGACCCCGCGCCAGCGATTGCCCGTCGGGTGGTTCAGCTCTTGGGGGATGCGCCGACTGGCGCGATCGAGAGCGGTGACGGCGTTGTGGATCTGACCGCGGCCAATGATTGGACGGAGACCTTGCGCTCGGCCTTCGCCACACGCGGTCTGACCCCCACCGTGAATTGACATCAAGAGCGACTGTGAGTATGGACCCGTGAACGTCTGACGGGTCCATATGGGTCCGCTTGTCGTTTAAACGCTCCCGTGACCCTTTTTCATAGAAAATTGGTCTGTCGGCCTGAGAGATTGGGCAGAGGATGGGCGCGTTCCTCGAAACTTCGCTTAAACTTATGAGGAACAGCGATGACAAAGCGTATTGACGCAAAGCATAAAATTGATCGCCGCCTTGGCGAGAATATCTGGGGCCGTCCGAAGAGCCCCGTAAACCGCCGCGAATATGGTCCGGGCCAGCATGGTCAGCGCCGCAAAGGCAAATTGTCCGACTTCGGCACGCAGCTACGCGCCAAGCAGAAGGTCAAGGGCTATTACGGCAATATTTCGGAAAAGCAGTTCC
>Ga0194129_10002183_pt1 | contig 29894 bp, 22 predicted proteins | sample TA2KigCa35mmetaG_FD_150862 | JGI IMG/M metagenome (GOLD analysis project Ga0194129, IMG submission 150862) | Freshwater microbial communities from Lake Tanganyika, Tanzania - TA2015038 Kigoma Deep Cast 35m | ecosystem: Environmental > Aquatic > Freshwater > Lake | place: Tanzania: Lake...
CGGCGCCGCCTCGACCGCCCGCGCGCCGCCGACATTGTCGGATTCGAAGGAGAAGTCGACGCGGGCCCCGGCGGCGAGGGGCACCGCGTTGCCCCCGGTGCGCTCAAACTCGCCCGTGCCCTCCGTGACCTCCACCCCGCACCAGCCGAAGCCTGCCGCGGTCAGTCCCACCTGCAGGCGGGCGGCGCCGCCGTTGAGGCGCAGGACGCCCGCGGGGGTTACCACGGCCATGAAGGAGCCCTGCGCGACCCGCAGCGGCTTCACCGACAGCCGCAGGTCCCCGGCTGCGAGGCGCAGGCGGGTCTGCGAGACGCTCGGCTCCTGGGGCAGAGTCGCCACCTTGGTCCCGGCTGGGAACGGCGCCTGTAGCAATTCCTCGAGCGTGAGCTCCGATGCCGGTCCCAGCTCAAGGCGGGTCCCGTTCGAAAGGGCGAGGGTCAAAAGGGCGCGCCGCTCCGTCCGCACGGTGGCGTCCGCGGACACGCGCTCGTCCGCTCCCAGCGGACGGCGCTGGGCCCCGGCGCTGGCGGTCGCCTCGCCGAGCAGCTTTTCCACGATGCACTGCCCGGGGCGGGAAAGCACAGCCTCGACCGTTCTGGCCAGACCGGCGCTGAGTAGTGCGGCGCAGCCGGCGAGGAGGGACCGAGAGGGGAAGGCGGAGGCCACAGGGGGCAGTTGCCGGCGAAGCGGTGGGGCGGCAAGCCTCTTCCGGGCCGTCTAGCCCGGCTTGCCCAGCCGTCGTTTTTCACTTTCCATTCTTCCTATGCTTGCAAGGTGTGCTTTCCCCGGTGTCTTCCTGCTCACTACCGTCCTCCTCGGGGCCGTACACCCGCACCCGGGCCGGTTGGAGGATCTACGCCCCTTCGCCGCCGCGCCCACGCCGGGAGGCCCCCAGCCGGGCGCGCTGATCCCGAACTTCCGGCTCACCGACCATCAGGGGGTCACGCGCGAACTTTACTACGAGTCGACCGCGCGGGCGGTGGTTCTGGTCTTCACCGCCCGCGGCTCCGCCCGCGCCCTCGCGACGTCCGCCTCCTTGCGAGATCTCCGCGCCCGGTTCCCGGCCTCCGACGTCGTCATTTGGCAGGTGGATGCGACTGCCGGCGCCGACCCCGCCGCCCTCGCGGCCGAACAGACCCTGTTTAACAATGGGACCCCGGTCCTTCGCGATGAGGCCCAACTGCTCGCCTCCGAGTTTGGGGTCACCCGGGAACTGGAGACCTTCGTGCTCACCGCCGGTCCCGCCGCCACGCTGCTCTACCGCGGGCCCTTGGACGACGCCCCGCCTGGCACGCTGCAGTCGCCCGGCCGCCGGTGGGCTGCCGAGGCGGTCGCGGCCCACCTCGCGGGCCGGCGCCCCGAGCCCGCCGCCGTGGAGATGCCCGCGGCCGCCCCCCGCCTCGCCCTGCCGGCCGCGCCGGAGATCGATTACAGCTCGGCGGTGGCCCCGATCGTCCTGCGCCGCTGCGTCTCCTGCCACGTGCCCGACGGGATCGCGCCGCACGCCTATACGCGGCATGCCGACCTTGCCTCCCGGGTGGGCGCGATCCGCAGCACCTTGCTCACTCGTCGGATGGCCCCCTGGTACGCCGACTCGGCGCACGGGGTGTGGGCCAACGGCGTCGCGCTTTCCCCGCTGGAGTCCTCCACCCTCCACGCGTGGGCCAAGGCTGGGGCGCCGCGCGGCACCGGTCCTGATCCCCTCACCACGGTCAGACCCGCTCCAGCGGACGGCTGGGAACTGGGGCCGCCCGACCTGATCCTGACCATCCCCCCCCAGTCGATCCCGGCGGCGGGGACCATCGACTACGTCTACTCCACCGTGAACCTGCCGTTCGCCGAGGAGCGCTGGGTGCGCGCCGCGGTGGTGAAGCCGGGTAACCCCCGGGTCGTCCATCACTCCCTGGTCTTTGAGGGGACGATTTTTGACGTGTTGGCCGCTGCGGGAGGGCAGGGAGGCTTTTTTGCCGGCTTTGTGCCGGGAGTCGCCCAGACCCCGTTTCCGGCGGGCACGGGTAAGCGCCTTCGGCCGGGTTCCGCCCTCACCTTCCAGACCCACTACACGCCGACCGGGCGACCCGAGACGGACGCCACGCGCATCGGCCTGTATTTTCATTCTGCCGCCCCGGCCAGGGAACTGCAGACCCGCTCCGCTTTCGCCCCGATCTTTCCGGTCAATACCATCTCCATCCCGCCGCGGGTGCGCGATCACCCGCGCGAGGCCACCTTCACCCCGTCGGCCACCCGCGACGTGCTGCTCTACGAGCTCAACCCGCATATGCACTACCGGGGCAAGCGGTTCCGCTACGAGGCCGTGTATCCGGATGGGATGGTGGAGACGCTGCTTAACGTGCCGCAGTACGATTTCAACTGGCAGACGAGCTACCTTTTCGCTGAGCCGCGGCGCCTGCCGGCCGGCACGGTCATCCGGGCCCGTGGCGCCTTCGATAATTCCGCGCAGAATCCCTATAACCCCGACCCCAATCAACTCGTGCGTGGCGGGGAGCAGACGTGGGACGAGATGTTCATCGGTTACCTCAACTACGCCGAGCTCCCCGAACGCTCCGCGGCACGCGCCCCGGTGCCCGGACCGAACCTCTCCGCGCGCGCGCAGTCAGGGCAGCCCTTCCGTCTCGCGCTGCCCACTCTGGGCGCCGGGGTCACGCTAGCGGCCCGCGGCTTGCCCGAGGGGGTCACGCTGACCAGCGACGCCCTCATCGGGATGCCCCGCCGCGCCGGCCGGCACGAGGTCGAACTCCGCCTCAGCCACCCCTCCGGCGAGGCCCGGCAGCTGATCGACCTCGCGGTGCTGCCCGCAGCGACGGCCCCTGAATTCACGCGCCAGCCCCGCAGCGTCCGCGCCGCGCCCGGTTCCGCGGTTACTTTCTCTGCCGCCGTCGCCGCCAGCCCGGCCGCGACTTACGCGTGGTACGTTCGCGGCGGCGAGTTCTGCGCCACCGAGGGCCCCGAGCTCACCCTGACCAACGTCGGCCCTGCGCACGCCGGGGACTGGGTGTGCGTCGCCACCAACGCCGCCGGCCGCGCCGCGAGCGCCCCCGCCACGCTCTCGCTGGACTTCGGCGCGCTGGTGAACCTCTCCGCTCGCGCCTCCGTTGGTACCGGCGCCAACGTCGTCATCCCCGGCATCACGGTCCGCGGCACCCGACCCAAGACGCTGCTCATCCGCGCCGCCGGCCCCGCCCTCGCCGCCTTCGGCCTTAGTGGCACGCTGGCGGACCCGGTGCTTTCGATCTTCGATGCCGCGGGCGACCGGATCCTGTTCAACGACGACGCCTCCGCGTTCCCCGATCCCGCCGCCGTCGCCACCGCATCCGCCCGGGCTGCCGCCTTCGCGCTGCCCTCCGCCGGTCGCGACGCCGCCGTGCTCGTCACGCTTCCGCCCGGCGGATACACGGTCCAGGTTTCAGGCAATGGAGCCGGGTCTGCGGCCCAAGGGGTGGCGTTGGTCGAGGTCTACGAGGCCGATGCCGAGCCCGGTACCCTCGTCAACTTGTCCTGTCGGGCCCGAGTCGGGACCGGTGGCGATGTCCTGATCGCCGGGTTCGCCGTCGGCGGCACGGCGCCGAAGCGGCTGCTGCTTCGTGGCATCGGGCCGACCCTGAGCAATCTCGGGGTTACCGGTTCGCTCGCCAATCCCCGCTTGGCCTTGCTGCGTTCGGGAGCGAGCGAGGAACTGGCCGCCAACGATGACTGGGAGGCGGCCCTGGCGCCTGCGTTCGCCAGTGTCGGTGCCTTTGCGCTCACGCCGGGCAGCCGCGACGCGGCGCTCGTGGTTACGCTGCCGCCAGGCGCCTACACGGCCCAGGTGAGCGGCCTCGGCGGCACCACCGGCATCGCCCTAGTCGAGGTCTACGAGCTGCCCTGAGGCGCGAGGTGGGTCGTTGCGGCGGGCGCCTACCGGGCAAGGATTGCCCGGCTGCAGCAGACCCATCTCCGCGCGTGTAGGCCGGTTGAGGTCGATGCTCGACTTGGAGTTGCCAAGGCAAGACCGCGGAATACCAAAATTCTGGGGTTCCCAGATCGTCGGGAGCCGGTGCTCAGAATCGAGGGCTTCGATTCGGTCGGAGACTAAGGCCCGCCTTCGCCAACCCTACGGAGGGCAGCCTCCGCAGGGTTTTTCGCCTTTTGCTGGCTGACGCGAGTCAGCCGCTGGATTCGGCCTGCCAGCCGTAGGCTTGGCGGAGGCTGGCGGAGAGGGGGGGATTCGAATCGCCCCGGACCCAACAACCGAAAAGCCTGATGACAAGGGCCTTTAGGTTGATTGTGAGTGGTTTAGAACGGGCAAAAAGATGCAAACGGATGCAGGGAGGAAAAGCGAAAAACAGGCGGCTGGCAAATCCGTGGCAAATCTCCGGGGCGGTCCACTCGGGGCCCTGAATCCATCAGGTGAATACAGTCAACGCTTGGCGCTGCGTCACTGGAGCGCAGCGATCGCCTGGAGCTTTCTTCGCAGTGCCGGCAGGCGCTGCTGGCTGGCGCGGTCCGGGGGCAGATGCCCGGGCAGCGCTTCGTTGAAGAGAGGCGCGGCCATGAGCCGGCGCGCGGATTCGATCACGTAGCTGCGCAGCGGGGTCGGAGCAGCGTGGTCGACCTCCGCAACGATGTTATCGCGGCCGTCGATTACCGTGATGAAATCCTCGAGGTCGTGGCTGCCGTAATAGTCGCCATCCCCGCGGTCGGAAAAGGCCACGAACTTGGTGGCGAGAAACGCGACGGGTGAAATCAGGCGCAAGCGCGTGTGCGCGAATTCGCGCACCATCACGGTCGCAAGAGCTTCCTTGAACCACGCGGTGTTAAGACCCAGAAACGCGCCGTCCGTCGGCATGATGTCCACCGTCAGATTGCCGAGTACCCAGCGGCACCGGGGAGCACCCTCGCGCATATCGTGATCGAATTTCAGGTCGCGCAGCTTGTTCTCGACGTCAGAGTAGCGCAGCGTCGTCGCCACCTCGATGATGACATCCACGTCATCGGTTGGGCGCGCGGGGGACAGTTCAGGATGATCCAACAACAAGGTGACAATGGAACCGCCGAGAAACGCGTACTCCATTCCGAGACCATCGAGTCGCTCCGCCACTGCGCGGAGGGCGCCGAGATTAGGCTGGGACATGGGCGCTCAGGTGTTCCGTGATCTCCTTCTCCGCAATGCCGCGTTCTCTCGCCCGACCAATCCGTAGCGCGTCCACGAGCGCCAGAAGATCGTAAAGCGCCGGGTCGCGACCTGCGGCGCCAGGGACGCTCGGATAAAGCGGCTGCACGGCTGCGCCCTGCACCGTGCCGTTGGGATCCGGCCACACGGGTGGCAATTGGTCGGAGGTGCTAAACTTGCCAGCCATCGCTGGTGCGGCCCAGGCGGTTGGCATACCGCGAGTGATCTCCTTGGGACTGACGGGAAAAGCGTAGGGCACGCCGTGGACAAGGAAGTTGCGGAGCGCTTCGCCCCTTACGCGTTTGGTCTCAGGATCAAGCAACCGCGCTTCGACTAGGCGGCGGACCCCCGCATGTACTTCCGACGCACTCATGCCCAATGCCTGCCCAAACTCCGCATAACTGCCAAAGCCATCTTTGAGAGTGAGTTTGAGGGCGACAACAACGTCCTGTGGCTTGGTTAACATGGAAATACGGTATTCGCAAACAACGAACAGTCAAGCTGAACTCGATTCCCCGACTGGACGATTGGGTGAGAATCCCGGTCCTCTGATACTCCCCTAACGCGGACTTTTGCTTCGTACGACAGCCGTGCGGCGCTTCTTGGCTGGCCAGTCGCTTTGGAGGAAGTCGTCAACGATGCCGGCCGCGGTCCGGTGGCTGAGTTCCCGGTGGATCAAGTCCTCGACCGTGGGAGGGGCGATGCCGGCTTGGCGTCTCAATTGGCGGACCGCCGAATCGTGTCGGCGGACTACGGCCGATTCGATCTGGAGAGTGATGAAGGAAGAGTTGGTTGGCCGAGGCATCGATTTTTCCTGAGTTGGTCCCACCTCAAATGCACTAGTTTCGCTCAACCGGCCGATGCGCTTCATGGGCGCAACAGGGGGTGGATGAAGGCGAGGCCCTCACGAACGAAAGCGTCGCCGTCTGGGCAAACGTCTTGATACATACCGCGTCGCCATCCGAAGTCGCCGAGTGCGGTGTTGTAGCCCTCGAACGCCACATAATCCGCCGGCGTTTCCTTCAGCGCGGCGAATACCTCGGACCACCGCACCAGGCCGCCGCCCGGCACACCGCGGTCGTTTTCGCAGGCGTGCAAGCCCCACAGGAGGTCACCCGTTTCGCGAATTGCGGCGGCAAAATCGCGAAGTTCGGTCACCATGTGATAGGTGTCGATGAGCACTCGCAGGCTGGCTGGACGTCCGGCCATTTCGATCAGACGCACCGCCTGCGCCGGGGTGTTGACGAGGTGAGAGCGGAATCGGCTCATGGGCTCAATCGCGAGGATGATTCCCGCCGCCGCCGCGTGCGCGGCCAGCCCGCGCAGTCCCTCTGCCGCGCGGGCCAATTCGTCAGCGGGTGGCAGCCGGCGCAGCGACTTGCCCGGCCGACCATACAATGCGCCAGCATAGGCCAAACCGCCGACCGCCACCGTCTGGTCGATGATGCCGCGGTGAAAATCATAGGCGGCCCGTCGATGAGCGGGATCATCCGCCGCCAAGTCGGCATCTTCCGGCCATGCGCCGCCTGGCCCAAGGACCAAGCTGATGCCGGCGTCATTGGCTGCGCGCCGGGTCAATGCGGTATCGAACGGCACGTCGAGCCCCACCGACAGTTCGAGCGTATTCAGTCCAAGCGATCGCGCACGGGCGCACAGGCCAACGTCGCGATCAGACCAGCGCTCGATCCAAAGATAGATGTGGGCGCCGAGATTCATGGAGAAATGCCCAAACCCGGTCGGAGAGCCCGTATCGTCAAGATACTCATGCGGCCCGGCGGTGATGGAATTTCATCAGGCCGCGAAGGCGCTCGCGGGTTCCGATCTTGGTGGATGAACTGCCGATCCCGTCGGCGGCTGCCGGTACCTGGATCACGCTGTCCTGACGCAGATGGTTCCGCTCGTCATGATAAGGTCGGACGTGATTTGAGAGCGTCTGGCGGAGGGACGGCTCGCCAGGTAAAACCGATTTCCAGAGGCACTCTTGTTTCACGGAGCTATTCCACCTTTCCACATGCGTGTTTGGATTCGGACTTCGTGGGGGCAGCGCAGGGGGTTGGACGTCAGCAGAACGCGGGATGTAGCAACATGCCGTGTTATTGCATGATCTGAGGAGACGAAGCGGGGCCGCCCTCATCCAAGGCGAGATAATCGCGCTCGAGAAACGCTGCCAGCTCGGCACGGCTGGCGCTGCGGCCGTTGCGGATGAAGAAGCTGGAAGCTGCGCAACCCAAGGCAAGACGGCCGGAGGCCTCGAGACCGAGGAGCGATCCCAGGCAGAAGCCCGCATTGAAACGATCGCCCGCCCCTGTGCTCTTCTTCGGCTGCGCGCAGTAGGAACCCTTGAGTGTTAACCCGCCCCCTCTCTGCGCGGACACGGCAAATTTGAGGCAATGAACGACCACCTCGGAGATCGCGAGTTGCTGCCGCAATTGCTCCGCTTGCTCGAGCACCGCTCCGGGATCCTCGCCGGTCGCCGGCAGACCGAGGACGCGGGTGAGGATGTTGGCTTCATTGTGATTGAGGCCGAGCGTTAGCGGTCCCGCAGCCTCGAAACCGGCCAGCGCCGCTGTCATGGCCCGAATGTCACCTTCGCTGCGGCTCGAAGGATCCACCAGGTCGACAAAGAACGCCGGCCGGTGCGTCAGCGTCGAGAAGACCCGTTCCTGCAGCAGGCGCCACACGGCGGTCATGTGGGGGAAAAGCGTCCAGTCGGTCAACGCGATCAGACCGGCGCCGGTACAGGCGGCAGCATACGTTCCGTCAGCCAGTTTCCCGGCGACCAGCTGAGGATCGAAGTTCGCGAGTTGTCGGACCGCGCTGAACATCAGCTTTCCGTCGCGAAACTCCATGGCCAGGGTGCGACCGGGTTCCTGGCCCCAGGAATGGCACTGCCGGAATTGCGCGATGACTGGGGTGAATGCGCGATGCGGTGGCTCGCCCAACGTTGCAAACGCCTCCACCGGCACCCCGAGGGCGGCCAATCCGTCGCCCAGATTGATGGCGCAGCCGCCGGGATGGACGGCCGTAACCACAATCTCCCGCAGACTGCTGTGCCCGGCGGCGGCAGTCACCAGACGGCCAAACGTGGCGATGTCTGGAACAGGGAGAAACGCATCCAAACTCTGGCGTTCCGCGACAACGGAGATCATCTCATCCACGAAGCCGTCGAACCCAACCACGACACCCGGGAGCGGCGCGGTACTTTCGTGCAGATGTCGCGCGATCTGTGAAAGCAGTGCCTGCATGGTCAGTGCATCTCCACTTGGCAGGTGCCGAGGCCGCCGCGGTAGAAGTTGAACTGCACGTTGGGATGGTCGGCCAGCAGCGACATGGGCACAGCGCTGTCGACGACGCGCTGGGAAATCATCAGCGTTGTCAGGCGCTGGCCGAATGGGCTGTCGTGTGCGCCGGCCTGCCAGATGGAGACCTTTTCGGCCTGCCACGTTTCAACGGGACCGACGGTCAGAGCGCGCGTGGGCACGAGCGCGATGTTCCCCCCGCCGGAGGTGCGGGCGTTCTGCGCAAGCGTCACCGGGTGCAAATCCACGATCCGCGTGGTCAACTGGCGGAACTCCGTCGGGCTGGGCGGTGCATCCTGGTAGACTCCCGTGCGCCGCACCGGATCGTTGAAAGCCCAGTGCTTGGTGTCGCCCTGCCCACCCTGCATCACCGCACAGTGGATGCCGCGCCAACTAGCGCGATAGGCCGAGAGGTCCGCCTTGGGGAAATGCAGGTTGGCCTCGGGCATAGCGAATTCGCGTCTGATTCGGTTGAAGCACAGTTCGCGATCGGCGCGCTCGAACGAGAGCGGATGCGAGACGGGGACTTCGCGTCCGGTCTTTGGGTCGAACCACTCGTCCATCCCCCAAAAGTGGGCGTGGCGGAGCGACAGGCCGAGTTCGTTCACGATCCGTGCGACGAGCGGCAACTGCTCGGTCGGTCCGATGGGACCGCAGATGCCAACGGGATTGTCCGGCGTCGATTGCCGCCAGGCGGTGATGTATTCGAGCGCCTCGGCGAGGTAGAAATCCTCCAGCGTGTCGTAGAAAACGACTTTGAATCCCTCGCGGGACAGCCCGGCCATCGCCTCCGGTGTGAGCCGGGCGGCTTCTTCAATCAAGGCGTCGTCGAGGGTCGTGTAGTCCCACCAGTCGGGGGCGATGGTGCTGAGTTTTCGTGGCATAGAAGCTCATCCGCCTTCGCCCGCCGCGGGCCTCCACACCCGCCGGACGACCCGGACCAGGCCGGCGCACGTGACGGCGGTGATCGCGGTCAGCCCCCAGGCCAGGCCCATGCGCCCGTAGCAGAAGTTCCCCACAGCGAAGATCGCCGCCCAGATCGCGGCGCAACCGAGCGTCCAGCCGGCGAGCGCCAGCGGGAGGTTGTCGCCGGGCGCCGGTTCGCCAGCGGCTTCGAGTCCGGCCTCGCGGCGGATCGCCGTCCACCCGGGGCCGGGCGGACGCACCCGGCGATAGAACTCCACCAGCGCGGCCCGATCGGTCGACGGGCCGAGGTAGGCGGTGGCCACCCAGCAAAGCGTGGTGAAGGCGACGGTGAGGAGGAGCTTCTGGTGGGTGGAAAAGACCGGCCCGCCCTGCCGTTCGAGCACAAAGAAGACCACCGAGATCGCGAAGGAGCTGACCATCGCGGCGATTTCGCACCACGCCGTGATCCGCCACCAGTACCAGCGCAGGAGGTAAAGCAGCCCCGTGCCCGCGCCGACCTGCAGCATGAGGTCGAAATTGCCCTTGGCGGATTCCAGCACCGTCGTCAGGAGGCACGACAGGACAAAGAGCAGCACGGTCGCCACCCGCGCCACGGCGATGTAGTGCCGTTCCGAGGCGTCGGGCCGCAGGAAGCGCCGGTAGCAATCGTGCACCAGGTAGCTGCCGCCCCAGTTGAGCAGCGTCAGGATGGTGCTCGAGTGCGCAGCGATCATCCCGGCGATCATCAACCCCAGGAAGCCCGCCGGCAGGAACTTGAACATCGCGGCATAGGCGATGTCGTGGTGGATGAGGCCCGGCTCCACCTGGGGAAATTCCCGCTGGATGTCCGCCAGCGTGGGGAAGACGACCAGCGAGGCGAGCGCCGTGATGATCCACGGCCAGGGCCGCAGGACGTAGTGGCCGAAGTTGAAGAGGAGGACCGCGCCGAGCGAGTCGCGCTCCGATTTCGAGGCGAGCATGCGCTGGGCGATGAAACTGCCGCCGCCCGGCTCGGCCCCGGGATACCACACCGCCCACCATTGCACCGCGAGCGGCATGATGAAGACCGCCACGGCGATATCCCAATGATTGGAAAAGTCCGGCAGGAACGCGAGGTAATCGAGCCCGCCCGGCCCCGGCGTCGCGGAGAGTTTCTCCACCAGCCCGGCCAAGCCGCCCACGCCGGGCGCCTGCACGGCGAAGTAAGCGGCGGCGATCACCGCCGCCAGCATGAACCCGAGCTGAATCAAATCGATGACCAGCACGCCCCACAGGCCGGAGTGCGCGGCGAAGATCACGCTCAGCACGCCCGACACCGCGAGCGTCTCCCACATGGTGAAACCGAAGACGAGACCGCCGATCTTGCAGGCGGCGAGATTGACCGACGCCATGACGAGGACGTTGAAGAACAGCCCGAGATAGACTGAGCGGAAGCCCCGCACGGCGCTGGCGGCCTTGCCGGAGTAGCGGAGTTCATAGTACTCGAGGTCGGTCATCACCCCCGAGCGGCGCCAGAGCTGGGCAAAGAAAAAGATCGTCGCCACCCCGGTCAGGGCAAACGCCCACCAGGCCCAGTTGCCCGCGACGCCCTGGCGGCGGACGATGTCGGTCACCAGCAGGGGCGTGCCGGTGGAGAAGGTGGTGGCGATCATCGAAATGCCCGCCAGCCACCACGGCACGGATCGGCCAGAGACGAAGAACTCGGCGGTGCTGGCGCCCCCCTTGCGGCCGAACCACAGCGCCGGCAGGAAACAAATCAGGAGCGAGGCGACAACAACCAGCCAGTCGAGCGGGGCGATTCTCATGGGAGGAATCCTGGCAGCGTGGGAGCGGGCGGCCGGCGACCGCGGTCAGGCCCGCCCCTCCAGCCACGCGAGGGGGTTGCGGCGGCACACGCGGTCGCGCAGGTCCGCCGGCAGCGCGTCGAGGCAGGCCACCTCGCGGCGGTAGGAACTCTGCATCCGCACATGCTCGTAGTGGATCGAATAGTACGGCGCGTCGCTGCCCCAGATCAGCTTGTCCGGATACGCCTCCGCCAGATCGCGCAGCACCCGCTCGGGCGACGCATAGTCCGTCGGGAAACGCTCCGCGGGCACGGCCACCGCCGGGAGGTCGGCGACCGCACACCCGCAGTGGATCACATGGGCGGAGCAGTCGAACCACGCATTGGGCAGTTCCGCCACGCGCCGGAGGCTCGGGTGGTGAAAGCGGCAGGAATGCGCCAGGATGAAGCGGACCCGCGGGCGGGCTTCGGCAACTCGCAGCAGATCGGCGCATTGCGACCACTCGTCGCTCGGCTTGATGCTCGAGTGGATGAGGAGCGGCAGGTTGTGCTCCTCGGCGTAATCGAGCAGGCAGGCGCCTTCATCGAGCAGGCGGATGACCTTCGACTGGATGATGGTGCCCTGGATCTTGATCCCGCGGACGGCGTAGTCGGCGGGGAGCCGCCGCCACGCCTCGACCTGCTGTTGCGGCCGGCGGGCCGGATCAGCGATCAGCAACGGCCAGAGCCGGCGGCGCACGTCCGGCGTCTGCTGCTGGATCTCCTCGTACAGCCGGCGATTCTCGAACTCGTAGGGAACCACGCCGGACGCCGGGGGCAGCTCGATGCGGTTCGCGCGCAGCGCCTCCTGGTCTAGCCCGACATAGGTGATGAAAGGGAAGACGACGAACGCGTCGATGGCGGCGTGCTCGGCCTCAAGCAGCAGCCGCGGAATGTCGAGGCAGTAGGGCGACCATCCCTGCAGGTAGAAGAGATGATCGACGCCGACGTGCGCATGGCAGTCGATGCGGGCGACTGGCGGCTCGCGGGTGGCGGCGGGGGCAGGGGGAAGCGGGTCGTTCATCGTGGACGGGAGGGATTCGGTGCTTGTCGGCTTCGCCCTTCAACATGCCTGCGGCAGCAGGACCGCCTTGATGATCGGCTCGGTGCCTTCGACGATCGCCGTGAACACCCGCCGGGCGTCCCGGACATCGTGGATGTGGCTGACAATCTCGCGGGCGGGCACCAGGCCTTTCTTCAGCAGCTCGATCGAGACGTTGAAGTTAATCGCGGGCTCCGCGAAAAAAGGCTGCAGGGTAATCTTCCGGAAGATGAGGTCGTTGATGTCCACGTTGATCGTGTTGCGGCCGCCAAAATGGAGCCCGAAAAATGTGATGCGGCCGCCGTAGCCGACGATTTTCAGGGCGTCGGCGATGCTTTCGGGCGGGGCGCTCACGATCACGCGGTCCACGCCGCCGGGAAACTTGTCCTTGATCGCCTGCTCCCAACCCGGCTGGCCGGCGTCGATCACGCGATCGATGCCCAGCCGCTCCGCCCGCTCCAGCCGGGCCCGGCCCAGGGGGCTCTGCGTATTCACCTCGGTGATAGCGACGAACGCGGCGCCGTGCAGCTTGGCCACCCGCGCGGTCATCAGTCCCAGCGGGCCGCAGCCCAACACCGCCACGCTGCCCTGGAATGGGATGTTGGAGGTCAAAACCGCGTTCAGGCAGACCGACAGCGGCTCGGTCAGGCATGCCTCCGTATAGTCGAGGCCCTCGTACTTGATCAGGCTGTTGTGCTTCAGGCGCAGGTACTGGCCCAGGCCGGATTGTCCATCGAGGCCGAACATGTGACGGCAGAGATCGGGCCGGCCGTTTTTGCACTGCACGCAGGTGCCGCACATCGTGCAGTCCTCGACAATCACGTGGTCGCCGGGGCGCAGGGTCTTCACGCCCGCCCCCACCTCGACCACTTCGCCGGCCAGCTCGTGGCCCAAGGCCATCGCCGGGCCCGTCCACTGCCGGACAAAGTTGATGTCGGTGCCGCAGATCCCGCAGGCGTGCACCTGGACGATCACCTCGTCGTACTCCGGCGGCTTTACCTCCGTCTCGCGCGCCTCGATTTCGAGGTGCTTCCGGCCGTATAGTCCAATTGTCTTCATCGCAGCTCCTTTTTTCGGCTCATTGTACGATTATGCGCGCATCCAACACCGCGAGGCCCTCGCGGTGCAACTTGACGGGATTGAGGTCGAGCTCGGCGATCTCCGGGTGCTCGCAGAGCAGACGCGATACCTGGAGCAGCGCCTTCTTCAGGGCCCCCCGATCGACGGGCGGTCGGCCGCGGACGCCCGTGAGCACCGGGTAGCCATTGATTTCGCGGATCATTTCGTCTGCATCCACTTCGTCGATCGGGCAGACGCGGAAGGCGACATCCCGTAACACCTCCACAAAGATCCCGCCCAGGCCGAACATGATCACGGGACCGAAGGTGGGATCGCGCAGGCCGCCAATGATGACTTCGATGCCCTCCTCGGTGTCCATCCTGCTCACGAGAACGCCGGCGATAACCGCGGCAGGGTGATGCTGCCGGGCGTTTTCCAGGATCTCGGCGCAGGCGGCTTTAACCTCGGAGGCGCCTCGCAGGCCGAGCCTCACGCCGCCCGCCTCCGATTTGTGGAGGATGTCTGGCGAGACGATCTTCAGCACGACCGGGTAGCCGAGATCCGCGGCGAAGGCGGCCGCCTCGTCGGGACCGCGGGCGAGCTTTTCGGGCGGGCAGGGCAGATCGTAGCGGCGCAGGATTTCCTTGGCCACCGGTTCGAGCAGGTTGCCCACTGGAGACGCCGCTGGCAGACCAGCCAGGCCGGCACTCGCGATGGCGCCGTCGGCGCAGAAGCCGCGCCCCGCCATCCTCGCTCGGATCCGCTCGTGCTGCACCAGCGCCGCCATCGCCCGGACGGCGTCGTGGTGATCCAGGAACAGCGGGACCCCGCTCCGGGCCAGGGTCTCTGTCAACGTACTCTGTAGGTAACCGGTGTAGGAGTAGATTAGCACGGGCTTCGGGGACCGGGCGATGAGATCGCACATGCGCGCGACGTGGCCCGCCTCCTTCTGATAGTCCCGCGCGTTGATGTGGAAATTGCCGGCGAACCCGCCGACGAGGATCACGCCGTCGATGGAGTCTTCGGCCAGCACGAGCTCGGTTGCCTCCACGAAGTTCTCCCATCCGGCCAGATCGATGGGATTGGTCACGGTGGCATTCGGCGGCAGGATGCTGCGCAGGCGCTGCTGGAGGGCCGGAGTCAATGCGGGCAGCGCCAGCCCCTGGCGTACGCATTCATCGCTGGCCAGCGCGCAGTCGCCCCCGCCCTCCGAAATGATGCACACCCGGTTTCCCCGGGCGGGTTTGCCCTGCTGGAACGCGAGGAGCACCGAGGTCAGCCGGGAAAATTCCTCCACGGGGATGGCCCCGCCCTGCCGGAAGGCCGCCTGGTAGATCGCGTCGTTGCCCGCCATCGCCGCGGTGTGGCTGGAGGCGGCGCGCGCGCCCTCCTCCGTGCGACCGCTTTTGACGACGATTACCGGTTTGATTGGCACGGTGGCCCGCACCGCCTCAAGAAACCGCCGGCCATCCCGCAATCCTTCGATGTGGACCGCGATGACCTTCGTCTCCGGATCGTCGCGGAAATAGCGGATGAGGTCGGGCACCTGCACCTCCGCCTGATTGCCGAGGCCGACCACGTAGCGGAAGCCCAGCCCCCGCTGCGCGCCCGGAAACGTCAGCGACTGGGTCAGGTTGCCGCTTTGCGTGACGAGGGCGGTGCTGCCCTTGCGGATGAACCCGGTCATGATCAGGTCGAGGCTGGCCGGCGCGCTGAAGTATCCCAGCGTGTTCGGACCGATAATCCGCACACCCGCCGCCCGCGCCCGCGCCACCAGCGCCTCCTCCTCCCGCCGCCCGTCATCCCCCTGCTCGGCGAAACCCGCGCTGACGATCACAATGCCCTTGACGCCCTTCCGGATGCAGTCCTCCACGGCCGCGCCCACATACTTGCGGCCGGTCATGATCACGGCGGCATCCACTTCGCCCGGGATGTCGAGCACGCTCGGGTGGCATTTCAGTCCCAGGATGGAATCGGCCTTGGGGTTCACCAAGTGGAGCACCCCCGAGTAGCCGCAGCGCTGCGCGATCTCCACGAGCGGATACCCGAAACTGTCGGGATTGCGCGACACGCCGATAATCGCCACCGAGCGCGGATTCAGCAGGTAATGCAGGTTGGCGAGGAGCCGATCCTGTTCCGGCAGGGAGCCGGCCGCGGCAACCGCAGGCAGACGTTCCGGGCGGGTGTCTGGTTCAAGAGCTTGAATCATACGGGTTCGAATTGGGGAAGGCTTACCTCGGGCGTGACCTCGGCGAAGACGACCTTCACCGGCAGGCCCACGCGCACTTGCTCGGGGGCGATGCCGACCACGTTGGCGATCAGGCGCACGCCTTCCGCCAATTCGACGATCGCATACACATAGGGCACGTCCGGCGCGAAACTCGCGTGCAGGACCTGCCGGATGATGGTGAAGCTGTAGACCACGCCCTGCCCGGAAACCGGGGCCCATGCGAGATCGTCGGAGAGGCAGCGATGGCAGAGGAGACGGGGGAAATACTGGCGTTGCCCGCACGCCGCGCATTGCTGGACGACGAGTTCGTGCCGCCGCGTGGCCTCCCAGAAACCGGCGGTCTCCGGGAGAATCTGCGGCAATGGTTTCTGGTAGGCTGCTTGGAAACTCATCGAATGGTGCCCGCGGCGGCGCTTCTCATGGCAGGGTATCGGTTCACGGGATTTCGTTGCCGAGGATCAGGGTGCACTGGTTGGCCATGGCGCCGCCGTTGCCGTTGGCCAGGCCGAAGCGCGCATCGGCTACCTGCAGCGCACCCGCCCGGCCCATCAGTTGCCGGGAGGCCTCGATGACCGGCAGGAAATGACACGCCCCGTACGGCTGCCCGCGCCCGAGCTGGCCGCCGTCCGTGTTGACCGGCAATGTGCCGGTCGAGGACAGATCAGTCCTGGCCACAAACTCGGCGCCTTCGCCTTTTGCACAGCAGCCGACGTCCTCCAGCGCGACAATCACCGTGATGGTGTAGCAGTCGTAGAGCTGCAGGAAGTCCAGATCGGCGGCCGTCAGCCCGGCCATGGCGAAGGCGCTGGCGGCGGATCGCTTGATGGGCGAGGTCGTCAACGAGGCTTCGCGTCCGTAGGCCGGCGTCCACATCCCGCGATCGATGGCTTGACCGCCGCCCAGCAGGTAGACGGGCCGCTGCCGTACGTCCCGGGCGCGCTCCGCCGAAGTCAGGACGAGTGCCGCCGCGCCCGTGCAGGGCATAACGATCTCGAACATCCGCAGCGGGTCGCAGATCATCCGCGAGTTCAAGACGTCTTCGACGGTGACCGGCGTCGTCAGCAGCGCGTTGGCGAAGCGGGCGGCATGGCGGCGGGCGTTCACCACCACTTGGGCGAACCCTTCCTCCCCGGCACCGAACTCGTGCTGGTAGCGCCGTTTGATGAGCGCGTAGGCGGAGTTGTCGCCCATGGGCCCGAAGATGGTATCGAAGTCGCGCTCGAACGACACCGAGTCTTCCACGCCATGCGGTGCGGGCGGGCCGGGCTGGGAGACCGAGCCGCCCACGAGGAGCACGGTGCGGCAGAGTCCGGCTTGGATCGCCGCCGCGGCGTGCAAGATGCCCGCGTTGCCGGCCGCCCCGCCGAAATACGGCGTATCGAGGAAGGAGGGACGCAGTTGCAGGTACTCCGCGAGATCCATGGACCAGCTCGGGCCGTGGTCGAGCGGCCCGATGGCCACGAGGCCGTCGACCTCGTCCTTGGCGATGCCCGCATCCGCAAGGGCGAGCCGGGCCGCCGTGCACTGCTCCCCCAGCGGCGAACGGCCCGCCGAGTGCTTCGCTTTCGCAAAGACCGTTTCCCCGTATCCGATGATGGCACTGCCGCCGCGGAGGCTCATGGATTGGAGGGCGGGTTGCCCGAGGACATCGCAGTCGACTCCTCGGTTGTAGGAGCGGCTTTATGCCGCGAGGAGCGGTAACGAAAAGCCATACGGCGAGGTCGCGGGGTAAACCCGCTCCTACAGGATGTTGGTTGTTTTCCTTTCACCATGAGATTTCCGGGCTACCGGAAGGCGGGAAAGATCTTCTGAAACCAGTGCGCGTCGAACACCACCTCCAGCGTGGCCTCGTGCTCGACCGCGTACCGCGCCAGCGCCTGCCAGGCGGCCTGCTCGTCCTTGACGCGCCGCTCGAGGCGCGCCCGCAGCGCGTCCGCCATGAGCGGCGCGAACCCGGCGTGGATCCGCAGATGCTCCCACGAGAGCCGGCGCACTGGATCGGCGGCCGCGAGATTACGTTCGATGACCGGCCGGAACCGCGCGGTGACCTCGTTGACCCGCGCCAGATCGGCGGCCACGCCCCGCACCTCCTCGACCGGCGTCGCGGGTGGCTTGACGCGGTACATCTGGTAGAAGCGGGCCCAGTGAAACAGGGCCGAAAGCGTTTTCATGTGCTCAAGGGCCAGCTTTCCGTCGCCACCGAAGGCGCCGGCAAAGTAGTCCGCCGCCAACTCCTGGACTGGCGTATCCGGTTTCCAAAGCAGCCGGGCGTGGGCGTGCTGCGGCAGCCCGTGCGGGAAGAACGCCTTCTGGTTCTGGCAGCTCACGAACCCGTCCAGACCCACCTTGGGCAGCCGCCGGATGTCCTCGGCGAGCACGTCGAGGAAACCCACATAACCCTGGTCGAAGAAGTGCGCCCAGACAAAGTGATAGTCGTAGGCGAAGCCCCGGCCGGGGAAGACCTGCTGCCACTCGCGCAGATAGCCGACATTCTCCTGAATGCTCGAGGGGAGGACGTTTTGATTGAGCCGATACGGAGCCAGCTTCAGTCCTGCCGGCGGCGCTTCGTAGGGGATATCGTAGAGCCGTGAGACCGGCGAAAATTGCAGCACAAACCGATCGGGGTTGGCAAACCGCTCGGCCTGCGGTGGCCAGACCGTGTCCTGATAGATGAGGAAGACGAGCCGGGTGGAAAGCTGGCGGCCGGTCAGCTCCCGATCGATTCCGTTCAGGAGGGCGACGTAGTGATCGCTCACGCGCTGTTCCCGGCACCGCGGGCACTCGCAGGTGTCGTTCCGCCGATCATCGAGCCAGAAGTGCAAATAATCGATCTCCGGGTGCGCCTGCGCGTAGTCGGCTACGAGCTGGATCAGGCGGCGACGCACCTCCGGATGGCCATAGCAGAGGTCCACCATGGTGGGGCGCTGCGGTACGCGCTTGCCGCCGGCCAGCGTATGATAATCCCGCTCGCCGTTGACGAGGGCGAGGAACTGGCGCTGCTCTTCCGGCACGATCAACCGGCCGTCGTGGTCGCATTGCGCCTCCGGATTGCCCATGAAAAACGCGTTCCAGCCGTGTCCCACGGCCTGCAGGATCATCCCGCGGCGTTGCACCTCGCGCTTGAGCAGCTCCGAGTACGCTCCCAGCTCCGCGTCGGAACGCGGTGCCGGCGACTGGGCCGAGGGGTAGCGCCGGCTGTACCAGCGATCGAAGTTCATCCGCGGGATGAACCATTCGTTGAAGAAGGTGTTCAGGCCCACCTTGGCGCTCCACTCGATCTTCTGGAGGATGTAGTCCAGGCCGTAGGTGCCCGTATTGTTGTCCCACGGAACCGATACGCGGCGCGATCGGCCAGCTCGACCGTCAGGTCGTCGATCCGGCGGCGCGGCACGTAATCGCCGTCCGGCCCGGGACGGATCCACCGGCAGCCCGCCGCCTCGAGGAACCGGTACGCGGCAAACAGCACGCTGCGCGGATTCGAGCCGGCGATGACGCCCCGGGAATCCCGGACGGCAACGTAGATCGCATCGTCACGCGCTGGGTCCGCCACCCCCGCAACGGACACGCCGAAGTCGCCGAACAACCCGAGTTGCAGCGAGGCGACCGCTCCTTCCGCCCGGGGCAGCACCGCCGCCGCCCGGTTGTCGCCCGCCATCAGGCCAAGGTGTTTCGCCAGTTCACTTGCGGCCAGTTCGATCGCGGAGTGGGGAGATTTGATGCCGATTGTCACACCGCCGGCCGCCGGCGCGGGCGGCAGCGCCGCGAGCACGGCGGCAGCGGCGGCGAAAAGGCGTGCGCGGGACGCCGCCACCCCGAGTGACCAGGAGACCTTCATGAGGTTTCTGGAAGAAGACTCACAATGAGATCTTCATACCCGCGGTGACGAAGATGCCCTTGCGGAGGAAGTCGGCCTTGATGCCGTTCGCCAGCACGAACGTCCGGACAAATTCGTTCGTCAGGTTCATCGCCTCGAAGAACACTTCATACCGACGGTTGATTCGATACTGCCCCTTGAAGTCCAGGATGAACCGCGGGTCGCTGTAGGTCGCCGACTGGCCTGCGCCCGAGCGGTAGAAGCTGTCGTCCCAGTTGCCCAGCAGCCGCAGTTGCCAGCCGTAGGCGACGTAGGAGATGCCACCGTTGGCCGTGCGCGGCCGCTGGTTGGCGAGCTCCCGCTGGAACAGCGTCGTGCCGAAATTGCCCTCGGCCTGGGTGTAGGTGAAATTGGCGAAGGCGCCGAAGCCGCGCCAGAAGCCGGGCAGCCGGGTGAACTGCTGCTGGTAGCCGACCTCGAAGCCCCGGATCCGAGCATCTCCCGTATTGAGCGGCCGGCGGAGAATGTAACCCTCGTAGTTGCCGTCGAAGCCATTGTCGGGACCGGCGCCGATGATCGTCTCGATGGTCCGCGAGTAGTTCGTGATTTCCTTGAGGAAGACACTGCACTCGAAGAGCCCGATCGGGTCGAAGTACTTCTGCACCGCGACCTCGAAATTGTCGGAGCTGAAAGGCTTCAGCTCGGGGTTGCCGGCCGTCACCACGCGCGTGTCCTCGTTGACGGTGTTGTTGGGCAGCACCGAGCCGAGCGGCGGGCGCGAGATGGAGCGGTTGTAGCTCGCCCGCACCTGAAACCGACGGGCCGGCTCGTAGATGAAGTGAATCCCCGGGAACACGTCGACGTAATCGGCCCCGACTGTCCGCATGGGCACCGAGAATCGCTTGAGCGCCCGCGCCCGGTTCTCCCCTGGGGCAAGGCTCGCCACCGAACTCGTTCCCGCCGCGGCCGAGGCGCTCGTCTCGTAGGCCCGGCCCTCCGTTTTGGTCTGCTCCACGCGCAGCCCGGCCATCGTGCGCAGCTTGCCGAGGGTGACCCCGCCCTGAACATACCCGGCCGCAATCTTCTCCACGTAGGCCGAGTCGGAGCCCTTGGATTGGAGCACATCGTTGTAGACATCCGCCGCCGACTGCTGCCAGAGGTCGGGTCTCTGTGCGAGATCCCCGGGGCCGCCCGTGGTGGCCTGCACCAGGAAGGGGAAGGGACCATACTTGCCGTTGGTGAGCCGGTACTTCAGCCGCTCCGGATCCATGAACGCGGCGATGCCGGTGGGCGCCCCAGCGGCGTAGGTGTAGTTGGCCCGCTCGTTATCCACATCCACTTCGTTGGTGTCGTAGCGCAGCCCGGTCTTGAAGTACGCGGGGACCGCCAGCGCGAAATTCTTGCGGAAGTTCACCCGCGCACCGGAGCGCTCCGCTTCCGCGCGGTTTGCCGTGGTGAACATCGTCGTGAGGCGGTAGCTGGCAGGATCGTAAATCGAGGGTCCCGCTGTCTGGGTAAAGCGGGGGAACCACCCGGGTGCGCCGCGACGATCGAGGTTCCAGCCCACGTTGACGACTTCCGCAGAGACGTTACTGCCAACTCGGCCGTCCGAATCGATATGAGAGTAGTTGAGATCCACCTCCAGCAGCCCCGACTCGTCGGCGAACAGGCGGTGACTAATCCCGGCGGACGTCGCATAGGTGGTATCCAGCCGTTCGTGTCTAGTTGACTGGAGCGTGCTCCGGGAATTGGCGGTCGGCAGCACGGTTTGCTGCTCGTAGGTGCTGCCCGGCGCGAAGCTGGCCGGCGGAGGTGTCGTGGCCATCATCCAGCGGACATTGCCCGCCACGCCCGTGTGCCCGTTTTCGTTGAGGGTGTTCCGCCAGTAGACCGAGGTGCGGGCGCCCAGCCGGTAATCGACATTCAGCCCCGCGGTGCGCAAGCGAACCGGCCGGTCGGCGTTCTCTTGTACCGCGAAAGAAGGCTGCAAGGGCGAAGTCAGGCCGTTCGCCGCGGTCGGAAACAGGTAGGAGCCGGCGCTATTGCTCAAGCCGTGGGAGGAAAACGTCGACTGATTGTGGCTGAAGGTGAAATCGACCCCGAGGTTCTTCCGCTCCCCTCCGATGCTGAAGGCGTCGCCGTAACGGAAAACGAACTGGTCGAGCGCAAAGCGGTCCCGATAGCGCGGCCCCTCCATCCCGGGACGGAAGATTTGCCGGCTGCCCAGCGTCAGCTCGGTCAGCCGCTCGCGCCGGTCGAACCCGCGCCGGCTGACCATGTTGACCTGACCGCCGACCGCGTTGGCCGGCATGTCGGGCGTCGGTGCCCGGATCAGCTCCACCGACTCGACGTTCGCGGTTGATTGCGCCCGCATCGCGCCGGTCCGGCTGGTGCTTCCCGCCGTTGCGGTGGCAACGTCGTTGCCATCCACCATCACCGAGACGAAGTCGGCCCCCAGCCCGCGCACATAGATCGCGCCAATATCCGAGACATTGTCGACGGCGATGCCCATGATGCGGCTGAGCAGTTCGCCCGGATTCGTCGCCGGGGCGCCATGCGTGTCGGCCGCCACGACGGTCTTGGCGTTTTCCGCCTCGCGCTGGAGCTGGATGGCGAGGGCGGTTCCTTCCCGCAGGCCCATGACGTTGAAGGGTTGCAGTTTGTAGATCTCGCTCGTCAGGCTGACTTCGACCGTGGCCCGGCCGGTTTCCGGCACGTTCACCGGCACCTGCTGGGAATCCAGGCCGGTGTACTCGACGCGCAAAATCTGCGCGCCAACGGGCAGCGCAAGCGTGAATTCCCCGCCCAGCCCGGTGCTGGCGGTGAGGTTCGTCCCCTCCACGGCGACAAGGGCGCCCTCCAGATACTGTTTGGTCGCCTGATTCAGGACCCGGCCCGACACGAACCCCCGGGCGGCGCTGGCGGATCCGGCGGCCGGAGTTTCGGCGGCGGGGGCGGAGACTGCAAGGGCCAGGGCGACGGCGAGACCAATACTGAGAACGGAGGGGAATCGATTTGTTTTCATGGGGGCGAATGGCGGTGGGGGATCGGGCGGGAACTTTCGGGGTGAACCCGGGAGGCAGTCTGCGCCCGCGCGGATGCCCTGCGCCGTGACCGTTTGGATTTTCGCTGCGAAGACAATTCCGGCGTCGTTAACATCGTTTAACTACCATTCCCCTGCCAGTGATTCTCGTGTCATCCGCCTCGCGCCCTGCCGGCCTCGCAAGCACCAATCCTGTTTCGCCCAAACCAAGCTGACTCACCTGGGGCCAACCCGACGATGGGAAGACGATCGTGCGCTTGATGCCGCACATAATTATGTGCTATGCTGGCGGTATGAATATGGTTCTCGCAAAAGACATCCTCAGCCTCACGGACTTTGCCCGCCAGACGCGCAAGCACACGGCTGAACTGAAGAAGCACAATCGACCCCGCGTTCTGACTCACAATGGCAAGGCGACTGCGGTGGTCCTCTCGGTTGCGGCGTATGAGGAGTTGATGCACGCCGCGGAGGAGCATCGGCTGGACGTGGAGCTGAAGGCTGCGCTGGAGGCGTACGATCGTGGTGAAAGAGGCAGACCTCTGGATGTTGCGTTCAGCGAGCTTCGCGCACGTCTGTTCAAGGCGAAGCCCAAGTCATGACCTATTCGGTAGAGCAAGCACCGTCCGCCGACAAATGTGTTGTGGCCCAGGTAAACTGGTATCGTGAAGATGAGCGGCGTGGAGGCGAGGCACTGGCCCGCCGATGGTTTGATCTGCTTCACCTTGCCCTGGCGACGCTCGGCCGCAATCCAACCCGCCATGGTCTCGCTCCGGAAAACGGCAAGTGGATGCAGCAGCATGAAATCCGCCAGATGCTTTTTCGTCCTTGGAAATCAGGGGTTGGATGGCGCGTACTTTACACCATCGATGAGACCCGGAAACTCGTGACGATTCTTCAGATTCGTCACGAACGCCGGCGCTGGCTTTTTGAGGCAGCGGAAGAGGAAACCTGTCCAGCAGGGTAGAATAGAGGTCTTCGATTGCAGCGTCGGCCTCCCGCGGTCGAGGGGAGGCCGACCGAGCCCATTGGCAAGGGAATAGAGGGGAGAAGAACCTCCGCCGCCGGTTCAGATCAGCCGGGTCGTGCCGCCGGTCTTCAGCGCGAGATCCATCAACGGCCGGTTGGTCTGCCACGAACCGCCGGTGAAGTCCGGCACATCGACGGAGGCGGCGCGGTGGCGGGCGGACCAGCCGGTCAACTCCACCAGCGCGCTCCAGGCGGCGGCATCGTAGACGTTCTGCTCGACCGGCAGGCCGTTCCGCAGGCAGTCGATCATGCGCCAGTCCATGATCGTGTCCTGGCCGCCGTGATCGTAGCCCGTCGTCTCCCCGACCGTTTCCGCGCTCTGGCCGACGCGTCGCGACATTTCCGGGGTGTATTGCTTCACGACCGCGTTGAACTCGGCGTCCGTCAGCCACCGATTGCGCTCCGTGGTGAAAAGGCGGCTCGGTTTCGGATCCATCATGGCCATCGCCTTGGTGCCGACCACCACGTGCATCTTCGTGCCCGCCTGGGCCGAGAAGTGATCGTACTGGAACGTCATGGTGCGCCCGCGCCGGGTGCGGACGATGCAGGCCGTCATGTTGCCGTTGAATTTCCGCCCCACCCAGGGCTGCCAGAACGGATCCTTAGCCGCCATCTCCCGGACCTTCCGGTCCATCGTGAAGTCGTTGCTCGTGACGGCGGAGAGATACTCCATGCTGTCGCCGCAATTGATCTCCATCTTCTGGGCGATGGGACCGATGCCGTGAATGTTGTAGAGGGCGCCCAGCCGATCGATGTCGCGCTCCAGGAACCACGTCTTGTCCTTGCGGAATTTCAGCGGCGTCAGGTCGCGGTTGTAGGCGCCGTCGCCGTGCACCAGGTCGCCGAAGAAGCCCTGGCGGGCCATGTTCAGCGTCACCAGCTCGAAGGCGCCAAAGCACTGGTTGCCGAGAATGATGCAGTGCTTGCGGGTGCGCTCGGAGGTCTCCACCAACTGCCAGCATTGCGCGATGGTCAGCGCCACCGGCAGCTCTGACGCGGCGTGTTTGCCCTGCTCCATGGCATAGACCGCCTGCGGCGTGTGCAACGCCCAGGGCGTGCAGATGTAGACCAGGTCGACGTCGCTGCGCTCGCAGAGCTTCTTCCATTCGTGCTCGCCGCCGGCATAGGTAGCCGGATTGGGGTTGTGCGTCTTGATCGCCTTGAGCGCCTGGGTGATCGCCTCCGGCTTCAGGTCGGCGAGGGCGGTGATTTGGGCGCCCTCGATGCGGATCAGCCGGCGCAGCGCCCCGCTGCCCCGGCTGCCCAGCCCGATGACGCCGATGCGCACGGTGCCGAGCTTTGGCGTCGCATAGCCGTGCATGTTGAAACGCTGGGGCTGGGTTTGCTTGAAGGACGCCTCGCCGGCCCCGCCCGGCGCGGCACGGGTGGCGACGGGGGCGGCGGTGATGCCGAGGCCGGCAAGGCCGGTGGCTTTGAGGAACTGGCGGCGGTTGGTTTTCATGGAAGTGAGTAGAGGGAGGGAGGGAGGGATTTAGCGGGACTAAGCGATGAGGCGTTCGACGAACTCGCGCGCCTTGCGCGCCTCGGCGTTCACGGTGTCGAGTTCGCCGGGGATGAGGCATTCGACGGTCAGCGGGCCGCTCGTGAAGCCGCCCTGCCGGAGGCGGGCGAGCAGACGCGGAAAATCCACCAGGCCGGTGCCGGGCGTGATGCTGACGTCGCGCGGCAGGCGGAAATCCTTCACCGACATCCCGTACACGACGCCATCGACGGCCGCGGCGTCCGCCACGGGGTCGATCTTGCCGTGCGAGTAGAAGCCGATGTTGCCGGGATCGTACATGAGACGGAGATTCGGGTGGCCGGCTTTCCGGATCTGCTCGCGCAGGTGGGCTCCGGGCGAGCCGTGTGGGTGCACGGTCAGAACGACCCGCTTCGCGGCCGCGTAGTCGCAACCTTCGGCCATCACCTTGTAGAAGCCCGGCTCGAGGTCGGGCTTCGCCGGATCGTTCACCTGCACGCAGGGGGCACCGCAAATCACCGCAAGGTCCACGAGGCGCCGAAGCTGCCGAATGCCTTCGTCGATGGGTTTGGCTAGGTCGAAGCCGCCCGGTGAAAGCGTGACGAGCCGGAGTCCGCGCGACTTCACCTCCGCCCCCACGGCCGCTGCCTGTTCGTCGGTGCTGTCGCGGTCGAGCACGCGCCCCTTGTCGTGCACGCTCAGCCCGGCGAATTGGTAGCCGGTTGCCACCATGCCGTCCAGGGCCACCCGATAGTGACGGTTGCCCCAGGCCCGGGTGTAAGCGCCGATCTGGTAACCGGACCGCCTCGCCGCCGGCAGCGCGGCGGCGGCGGCAGTGGCGCTGGCGGCGGCCAGCAGGGCCTGACCGAGAAATTGGCGGCGGGAGATCGGATGATGAGGACGGGGGAGCAAGGCTGTCATGGCAGCGGGAAAGGGGGGCAGGGTTACAGGTAGTGCGCGGGGAACTTCCACGGGGCGCGGTATTCCGGCACCGCCAGCCGGGCGGCTTCGGGATCGCCGACGATCTGCTGGGTCGCGGGATCGAAGCGGAGCGAGCGGCCGAGTTTCAACGACAGGACGCCGAGCGCGAGGGGCACGTTGACGCGGGTGTGGTAGTCGGGCGTGCAACTCGGCAGCCGCCGCGTCTTGATGCACTCGATCCACTCGAACTCGTGGCCGGGCGAAGGCGGGAGCGATTCGCGCACGGGCTGCAGCTCCGCGGCGCTGTAGAGGGCGCGGTGCGGGTAGTCCTTGGCCTGCTTGACGGCGGCGACTTCGGGCTTGATGCAGTCGTTCATGGCGTCGCCTTCGGGCACGATGCGGTTGGCGTGGTAGTTGCACCACATCGTGCCCCGCGTGCCGTGAAAGTAGGTGCCCTGCCGGCGCTCCGGCACGGGCCGGCCGTGCAGGTCGAACCCATAGCTGTTGGTGAGCGACGACATCCACGCCATGGTCAGCCGTGGGTAGCGCCAGAGGACTTCGTGGTTGTCGTAGGCATCGCCGTCGTCGTCGACGATGAAGCGCCCGCCGCTGGCGCTGATCTCGGTGGGGTACGGCAGGTCGAGGGCCCACACCGGCAGATCGAGCACATGCGGGCCCATGCCCGCGGTCCAGCCGCCGCTATAGGCAATCCACGAGTTGCCGTTGCCGGAACCGTTGGATAGAATCCGGTTGAACGGGATCAGAGGTCCGGGGCCGCACCAGAGCTCCCAGTCGAGTCCCGGGGGCGGCTGGGTGGAGGGGTCCTGGCGCCCGACGCCCTTGCGGCCGCGGTTCAGGACATGGAATGAGCGGACGGTGCCGATGGGGCCGAGGTAGCCGGCGCGCACCGTTTCGACGGCGCGGCGGTAGTTCTCGGTGGCATGCATCTGGGTGCCGACCTGGCAGACCCGCCCGGTGCGCCGGACGGCGTTTCGCAGGGCGATGTCCTCGCCGAGGTGGAGCGTCATCGGCTTTTCCAGGTAAACATCCTTCCCGGCCTCCATCGCCAGGATGGCCATGAGCGTGTGCCAGTGCGGTGGGGAGGCGATGATGACGGCGTCGACCTCGGGGCGGGCGAGCAAGTCGCGAAAGTCCGCATAGGGCCGGCAGGTGTTCTTGTGCCGCTTGGCGACGGCCTCGCGCCGGCTCGGAAAGACATCGCACGCGGCGGTGACAACCACCTCGGGGTGCTTGGCCGCACGCCCGAGCACGAGCGCGCCTTGCTGCCCGCAGCCGATCAGGCCCAACTGGATCCGGCCGTTGGCGCCCGGGCGGCCCGCGGCGCCGAATGCACCCGCGGGGAGCAGATTCGGCCCGGCAACCCCCGCGGCGCCCAGGCGGGCGGTCTGGGCGAGGAAGCGGCGGCGACTGAGGGTGGCGGGCGGCGTCATGCAGTCTGGGGGGAGTGGCGGGAATTCGGGAAGGGAATTGGCGGGCGGTGTGATTCGGGCCCGGGCGGGGAAGGGGGCGTGGGCCTGGGCGTCAACGATAACGAAGCTTGCGCGGCCGGCCAGCCCGGCGTTATTGACATTGTTTAATGAAAGTGACGATGGAAGAGGTGGCGGCGGCGGCCAAGGTTTGCCGGGCAACGGTCTCGCTGGCCTTGCGTGGCCGGCCGGGGATCCCCGAGGCCACCTGCCGGCGGGTGCGCCAGGCGGCGAAGAAGCTGGGCTACACCGCCAATCCACTCGTCTCCGCGCTGATGGCGACCCGCCGCCGCGGCCGCGCGCGGTTTCAGGCCACGCTGGCTTTCTTCACCGGCCACGCCACGCGGGAGGGATGGAGGCGCTTCACCCCGGCGTACGGCGAACTGTTCGCGGGCGCGCGTTCCCGGGCGCGGGAAATCGGCTATGCCATCGAGGACTTCTGGCTGCACGAACCCCGGCTTGGCCCCGAGCGGCTGAAACAGATTCTGAAGACGCGCGGCATCCACGGAATCATCGTCGCCCCGATGCCGATCAAGGATGCCGTGCTGCCGGAGTTCGACTGGACCGATTTCAGCGTTCTGGCCGTGGGCTACTCGGTGCGCACCCCCGAGTTTCACCGCATCTCCCACGACTACTTTCACGGCATGAAGATGGCGTTGGCGCACTGCCGGGCGAAGGGCTATCGCCGCATCGGGTTGTTTCTGGACCGGCATGTGAGCTCGGTGACGTTCGACCTGTGGCACGCGGCATATCTGGCTGAGCAGCGGGCGGCGCCGGGAGCCGAACGGATCGAGCCGTTGTTGGCCGAAGACCTGGACGACCCGGCCATCGTTCCGTGGCTGCGAGATGAGCGCCCCGACTGCCTGGTGTGCCTCGATCCCTGGCGGCTGGAGGAGTTGGGGCATCTGCCGAAGGGCTTTCCCGCGGTGAGCCTCAACATCGACGAGGCGCCGCGGCCGATGCCGGGGGTGAGCCGCGATTTCGAGGTGATTGGCGAGGCGGCGGTCGACCGCGTGGTTTCCCTGATGCAGCACAACCAGCGCGGAATCCCGCCGCGGCCCCAAACGATCCTGATTGAAGGTCTGTGGGCCAACGAAGAGTTGCTCCGCTCGGCCGGGCGCAGGCCGGCTGCGAGCTGACCCGAGCCGAAACTGGCAACGCGAGAATCGGTTGGTCGGCAGCAGACTCGCCGAGCCCACCGATCTTCAGGAAACGAGGAGAAAGGCGCAGGCCGCTTGGTTCACGACCGGCAGCCCTACAACCCCGCGCGGAAATTACCGACCGCTTCACTTGTGCGCAGCGCCCGGCCGTAAACCCGGAGCGCGCGCACTGCGGAATCGATTCTCACGTTCGCGGCCCCGTTGGCCGACCGCAGGTGCGGGCTGAAGCGCCCCCAGCCAAACTGGCGCTCGTCGCCACCGTCCTGCAGCACGCCGTCGACCACGAAGGTGATGATCTTCGGACCGCCGTCGACCGTCGCCACCAGGTGCTGCGGCAGGCGCTCATCCGTAATGCGGTCGCGGAACTGCAGTTCGGTTTTCATGAGATTACCCAGACGCGGGCGAAGTACCGGCGGAGTGAGTTCTCGCAGACGCGCCCGCTTCGTGAAATGAAAATGCTGCATCATGATCACTCTCCCTCGGCGCGTGCACACCAGGCGGCGGGTAAATGGCGGGTGATCGGCGGGTAGGTGACGGACAAGTGGCGGGTAAGTGAGCGATGAAACGACTAACTCCGTTAGGGGTGGCGTGTCCTCTGGAATTATACTGACTTGGTAAGCCGGATGGCAGTGAGCCGTGAAGGGGGTTGGAATGAGGTTTCTCGCGACATTCTTGCGCGATGGGCACGTTGAAGGCTTCATGAATGGAGCGAATTTCGTGGGGTTTTTGCGGTCGCGGATGGAGTGGCGTGGGTAGGTTGGCGGGCGTCGAGAGTGATGAGGTCGAGGTCGGATTCGAGGGTGGGGCGGCTGCGTTGAGTTGGAGGTTGGTTCGGGCAGTTCTTGGAGGATGGCATGGCATTGATTGCCCGTGCCTGCTTCGGCGCAGGAAAGCAGTCTTCGTTCAGCCTGGCTGAACGGAGTCTGCGATTCCGCATGCGCTGGGTGGCATCGGACCGTGAGCAGTCGTGCCGGGTTTGACGGGAGCGGGAGCGCAGCGTCAAGCGAACGGCAAATCCGGCACGTCTGCGTGTTGTCCGCACGGCATGGGGCGGAATCGGCGTTGAGGGCGTCGACGCCGACTGCACTACTGCGTCCCGAAAGACGCGGCCCATGGACCCTGCAACCAGAGAAAGACCAACTGAACCCGCACGCGAAGTGCCGGCCGCGGAGGCCGCAAAAACCGGAGCGGCCGGAGTTATCGCCCGAAGTTCGAACCGAGTTCGAACCGGCACTGAACGCCCCCACTTCGAACATTGAACCGAGCTTGAACCTCTTTGAACAACAGGCGCTACCGGTCCATTCCGGCTTTCAAAGCGTCCGCACCCCGCAACGCCTTGAGGTGACCGCCGATAATTGATCCGCTGGCGGTGACAGTCTGGGGCGTGTAGAAAGGAACGCAGATCATGAAAGGCAAACGACACACGACTGAGGAA
>Ga0194129_10002186_pt1 | contig 29882 bp, 31 predicted proteins | sample TA2KigCa35mmetaG_FD_150862 | JGI IMG/M metagenome (GOLD analysis project Ga0194129, IMG submission 150862) | Freshwater microbial communities from Lake Tanganyika, Tanzania - TA2015038 Kigoma Deep Cast 35m | ecosystem: Environmental > Aquatic > Freshwater > Lake | place: Tanzania: Lake...
TCGGCCAATCTCTTAGATCCCAGTGCGACCGGATACACTTTTAAAGCAATGTTTTGATGTATCAGATAGAGTTTTACTCTTATTTGTCAACCAATAGCATTGAAGATTGCGCGCTGATCTCATTATTGTGTATGTGTTTTTTATATCAACTATTTCCGGCACACCGCTAATGGTCTTTTGGATTTTAGATTTATTGTTTACTGGGTAGTTGGCACATTTGAAGGAACCCAGCAATATGGCGCATAGATAATCATAAGAAATAATGTGATACCGCATAATTATAAATTTAATCATACAGATAACCTATTAAATGCCTAAAATTCTTGAAATAGCCTTTGGATAGAGTGTAAATTCGAGTTGATGAATCTTATCAGTGAGCGAATCAAGGGTTTCGTTTAAAGCAACCGGGAACGACTCCTGCATCACGATTTCGCCTTCATCATATTTTTCATTCACTTTGTGAATGGTTACACCGTGGATCTTATCCCCGTTTTGCAAAACAGCCCTGTGAATATTGTCTCCATACATTCCTTTACCGCCATATTTCGGCAGTAGGGCGGGGTGTATATTTAGTATGTGGTTGTGGAATTTTTTTACAAGCCTTTCCGGGAATAGCCATAAAAATCCAGCCAGTACAATTACATCCGGCCTGTATTCTATGAGTTCTTTATCCAAAAATCCTTCATTAAGACAATTTTCTTTATTGAACATTACCACCGGCACACCACATTTTTCTGCTCTCGAAATTACGCCTGCTTCAGGTTTGTTGCAGAAAACCGCAGTTACGCCGGCTTTGGGACAGTTGGCAAAATGACGGATAATGTTCTCAGTATTTGTTCCGCTAGCCGATGCGAAAATTACAATGGATTTCATGTTTATTGTAATGTGAGGCTTCCTGCCATGAGGTCAAAGGTGCGATAAAACGGAAGTTTGGGCATATCAGGTGCATGCATAAATCCATCGAAGGCAATGATGCGTTTATTGGCAATGTCATGAAAGAAGTAACGAACAAACGGACCTCTGCGGAAAGTGCCTTCCTCTGTATACCAGCCGCGCAGAATATTCACAGTGTTTTTTCCCATTTTGACATTGTTTTCCCAAATCAGCGGGAACAATTTACTTTCACTGATTGATACGCGGGTGCCTTCCGTATTCTTTACATATTTGCCTGTGAAATAATTCCGGTTTGCTTTGGCCTTTTCCGTATTGTCAATCAACACAGAATCGCTGAAAATATTGATAAAAACATGCCTGTAGAACCGGGGTGTTTCATGCCAAAGCCATACAACCTCGGGGTTGCTGAATTCGAGTTTAAACTGGGGCGGAAAAGAGAACTTAAAACCATAATTACCGCTGATTATGCGGGAAATAGAGTCACAATAGTCATTGGGCATAAGATTGCCCGGCAGGCCTTGTTGCAATTCGTTTTCAAGGAATTCTTTTTCCAGGGTTTCTGCGAGTGTGTTGAAGTCTTCCGTCAGCGATTTTGTTTTGCAGCGAATAACGGTCTGGTTTTCAGCCCATACGTTTCTATAGACATTCAACCGGAACCCTCGTCCATTAATGGTTTTGACAGCATCTCTTCCTACTAGGCTGCTGCTGTATTTTCCGGCATGTTTTCCATCTACTTCCATCACCAGAATGAGCGGTGATTGTTTCTCAATACCACCAATGCTCTCAGGACGTCCGAACCAAAACCGCAGGCTGGGTTCAAATTCCTGTTTTTCTGCTTTTTCTGCTATAAGAAGGATTGGCGAAAAACGATTGAAGTTCTTTTCCAGATAGGTTTTGACTATCTCCTGTTGGTCTTCGTGGGCTGGGTGGTTACATGCAAAAACACCACTGGTTTGGTCTGCCGCTACCACAAAAACTTCGGCAGGCGAGCCTTCTGTAGGCAGAAATTCAGTGGGTCCTTTTTGAACGCATGCTGTAAAGCACAAGACGACGGCTATCAGGTTGATCGGGTTCAATTTCATCGCGGCAAATTTCACACATTGCCTTAAATAAATTTTAGCGGTGCAGGTATAAAAGCAAATCAACCCTGTCGGTTGTTTACCCATTGCATTTTATAAATTATAAGAGTACGGCCTAGCGGTGCGTAATTGCTTTTGAGACCATTCCAGGTTTTTATCTGCTGAACAGTTACACCATGGCGTTTTGCAATACCGTATAGGGTTTGTCCGCGGGTTACCTTGTGATAGGAGGGTGTCCATTTTTGGACATAAGCAGGCTTGTTGGCTTCTTCAACCGCTTTTTCTCTGCGGGCAAAGGCGTAAATGCTGTCTTTTTCCGTAAGAAACTGCATGCTCACAAAATATGGCAGCAGCAGGTAATGTGTTTGGGCTCCCGGGGTGCTTTTTTTGATAAATTCCCTGTTATAGTCAATAATTTCTTCTTCCGGAATGCTCAGGTATCTAGCTATGGTCCCCATGCCAATAGCACTGTCTACGGGTGTTTTAACCAAAATTGCAGACCGTTCGTTGTGTTCATGGGTAGAATGACGTGTGAAGCTGAGAACATAAGCGGCAGCAATAAATTTTGGGACATATTTTTGTGTTTCCCTGGGTAGAAAGGGCATAATAGACCAGAAATCTTTTTTCCCTCCGGAACGGTTGATGGCCTTTTGCACATTGCCCGGACCGCAATTGTAGGATGCTATTGCCATGAGCCAGTCTCCAAACTGGTTGTAGCTGTTTCTGAAATACTCGCAAGCCTTTTCGGTACTCTGAACAATCCCTTTTCTTTCGTCAATGGTGTAATCAATTCGCATGCCCATGCTGCGACCGGTGTAGGGCATAAACTGCCATAAACCTGTAGCTCCGCACCAGCTTACTGCATTGGGGTTCAGGTGGCTTTCAATGATACTTACATATTTAAGTTCCTGAGGAAGGTTATATCTGTCAATCACCTGCTCATATATGGGGAAATAAAGCTGCATGCGTTTGTGCAGCATTTCAAAAAAAGAACTGTTTTGCGCCATCAGATAGCAAATGTGCAACGCAACATGCTGATTGTAGGGGAAGGCTATGGTGCTTCCCAGCTGATTCATTTGTGTTTTGAAAACTTCCTGATTGATAAGGCTATGGTTAAAAGTATCGGTAACTGCAATGTGTGAGGGGATGTTCTCATAGAGCAACTGGGTCATGCTGTCTATTTTATCCATGTTGGTTTCCATGGTTGGCCCGATAGGCGCCTGCGCCGATGAATTCAGTACACTAAAAAGGCAGGTTAACAGGGCTAATATTGAGAGGGTGGAGTGTTGCATGTTTGGGTGTAACCAAGTGCAAGTTATACACTAGATTTAATATTGTGCAAAAAGCGTACCATGAATAACGTATTGAAAACAAAAAAATATTGCTATCTTTGTATAGTATAATCTCTGCAAACTTTCAGTAATTACAAGGCTTAGGCAGATTTGTATGTAATAAAGGACAGGTTAATAATTCATGGCTAAAAAAATTAGTTCCGGTTCTGTTAAATACGCAGGAGAAGCTGAAACTCTCCCGCTGTCTGTAAAAAAAGATCCCCGCTTCCCGTCTCTTTCAATTGGTATTCCCAAGGAGATTACTTTTCAGGAAAATAGGGTTCCCTTAACCCCCTCTGCTGTACAATATTTTGTGTCTAATGGACACAAAATAAACTTGGAATCCGGTGCAGGCAGAAATGCAAACTTTTCTGATTCCCAATATAGCGAGTGCGGAGCAGAAATTGCCTACAGTGCCAAAGAGGTATATGAATCTGATATTATTCTGAAAATAGATCCTCCAACTGCCAAAGAGCTCGACTGGATGCGGCAGGGACAACTGCTGATTTCCGCACTTCAAATCAACCAGCTAGAGGAGAGTTTGCTGCGTAAAATGATGGACAAACGCATCAATGCAATGGCATATGAGTTTCTGGAGGATGATTCTGGTGCATTGCCTATTATCCGCGCCATGAGCGAGATTGCCGGAACAGCCAGCATACTTATTGCAGCAGAATATCTGAATAACATACACATAGGTAAGGGTGAATTACTGGGAGGATTTGCAGGCGTTCCGCCTACGCAGGTTGTGGTCATTGGTGCAGGGGCCGTAGGGGAGTTTGCTACCAAAGCTGCGCTTGGGCTGGGAGCCAATGTGAAAATATTTGACAATAAAATGTACAGGCTGCGCAGAATACAGAAAAACTTTGGATTTCATCTGTATACAAGCACAATACAGCCCCGCGTTTTGCTGAGCGCACTGGAAAGTGCGGATGTTGTCATTGGTGCGCTGTCCGGAAAGGGCACCCGAAGCCCGGTGGTAATTACCGAAGAAATGATAAGCCGCATGCGGCCTAATAGTGTGATTATTGACGTGGCCATAGACCGGGGTGGGAATTTTGAAACCAGCGACATTACAACCCATGAAAAGCCTGTGTTCAAAAAATACGATGTAATACATTACTGCGTTCCCAACATTACCAGCCGGGTCAGCCGCACAGCAAGTTATGCGCTCAGCAACGTGTTCACACCTTTACTGGATGAGATGGCTTCGCTTGGTGGTTTTGCTGGATACCTGCGTCTGAAGCCTGGTATCCGCAAAGGTACTTTTCTTTACAAAGGAAGCCTCACCAACCGCGATTTGGCTGATAAATTTGGTATACGCTGCCATGATATCGATCTGATGGCGGGGATGTTTTTATAAATCATTACTGAATAGGTAATTATTCAATTTCTCTGAAAATCTTATCCCAACGAATTCCCTTCGTTTCGTATTCCATGTTGCTGTCATGGATTAATGGCAGGCCATTCTCATCAATTTCGATTACTTTTTTGAGGCTGAAGAAAGTGAATAAAGGCTTTCCTACCACATGGTCTTCAGGTACATAGCCCCAGTAGCGGCTGTCTAAACTGTTGTATCGATTGTCACCCATCATCCAGTAATAACCATATTTAAAAGTGTAAGTAGTAACTTTATCGTCACCCTGTACAAACCCTTTTCCATCCCATGTAATACCCGCCTGTTCATATCGGTTTACTGCCAGCCTAAACCAGTCCCAGTTCTCTTTTGTGAGTGTGATGGTTTCGCCACGTTTGGGTAGATACACAGGACCGTAATCGTTCAGGGACCATTTATGCCTGAAATACAGGTTGTTGGTTGTATCAGGGAATAAACTCACCGACATACCATCATCGGCAATATCTTCAAAAAGGCTACCGACTGCCGGATCTTTTTTAATTTTTTCGGCATTTTCTTTCCAGGTGAAAATGGTGTACGGAATGAGTTTTTTCCCCCGCTTCTCAGCAGCTTGAATGTATTCAGTAGCTTTTATGGGAATGGTAAAATCTCCAAGATCATTTCTCACAAGAAATTCAGAGGAAATCGGCTCATTCATCAGCAACAGATATCTTTTTTGTTGTTTCCCAACGGTGGAAAGCGTGGTCCAACTTTCTCCCTTTTTTCTTACCATGACGGCGCTGTTCAATATTTTGAGCGAATCACCGGGAATACCTACGCATCTTTTTACATAGTTGTCTTTTTTATCAACGGGAAATTCTACCTCATCTGCGGGCCAGTTAAACACGACCACATCATTGTTTTTGATACTGTACCAGCCGGGAAGACGCATGTAAGGGAGCTGAACAGCATCCGAAAACGCAGTAATGCCCATAAGTTCCTTGTGGGCGATAACGGGCACGGTAATTGGCGTTATAGGGATTCTCATGCCTACCTTCACGCGACTTACAACAAGAAAATCGCCAACTTTAAGATTGCCCTCCATACTGGGAGTGGGAATCACAAAGAAATCAAAAAATAATGCCCGCATGCCACCAGCAACATATGCAGCAAATAACAATGCATCTGCCCATTCACGAGAGCCAGAATGCTTGGGAATATTGGTCTTGCGCCATTCTGCATCGCCGCCCGGGCCAATAAATGTCAAGTCTTTGCGCATAGCGAGTATGGGCAGGTATATGAAGGTGAATAGTATGCCTGTGAAGTGTTGCCAGAATTTAAACTGTCCGAAACTTCTCAGCAAATCCAGGGTAATGTTAAAACTGAAAAGGATGTTGACGCACGGAATAACCATACCTAACATATACCACCAGGGCCTTCCTACCAGTTTTATCCAGTACCACCAGCTTAAAATGGGCAGAAAGGCTGTCCAGGCAGTTTGTCCTGCCTTTTTAAACATAATGAAAAGTCCGATGCGTGTAAGCACAAAAGCCAGTGCCCACATAAACATGAACAAGTCCATTGAATAAGATTCCATGCGTATTATTTAAAATTAAACCGTTTCGAAATTAAGCATATCATCCATGGAATACACACCTTGTTTTCCGATAATCCATTCAGCAGCCAGAACGGCGCCCTTTGCAAATCCCTCACGGTTGTGCGCAGTATGGGTAAATGAAATGCTGTCGATAGTGCTGTTCCACGTAACCGTGTGGGTGCCCGGTACAGCATCAATTCTCAATGCCCGAACCGGTAAATTTCCCCCAAAAGCCTGCTTCTCGTCGTTGGATAATTCCCATTTTTCAAAGGATAAATGATCATCAATAATTCCTTCTGCCAGTGTAATTGCTGTTCCGCTAGGTGCATCCAGTTTCTGGGTATGGTGAATTTCAGTAATTCCTGCAGCATATCCCGGATAACGATTCATTATGCCGGCCAGCACACGGTTTAGGTAAAAGGTAATGTTTACACCGATGCTGAAATTGGTTGCGGTAAATAACGCTCCATCATCGTGGAAAGTATTTTTTATAACCTCAAAATTCTCATACCACCCCGTGGTTCCAACCACAATAGGTATACCTGCGGTTCTGCAAAGTGCAATATGGCCAGGTGCCAGTTCCGGTCGGGTAAATTCGATAGCTACATCTGCCACCTTCAGTTTATTTTCCTCAGGAGGATTTGAACTGCCAAACCTAACCACAATTTCATGTCCGGATTCATGGGCGATTTTTTCAATGGCTTTGCCCATCTTGCCGTATCCGATCAGTGCGATTTTCACAAAGCAAAGTTAGTTTTAAAGCAATCAATTTTCCGATACATGCTGTATTCAATCATTTTTTGTGATTTTTGCCGTAGTGAAATACAGGACAAAAAGAATATGGCTCGGGCTCGCAATGGCAATTATTTTGTCGGTGGCCTCATATTTCATATATGTTATGACAGCGTCATCCGTTTCCTGTAATGAGAAGGTAATAATCAGAATTAGGAAGACATGGACATTGAAGCAGCTATCCGATTCACTGGTTGTAAAAGCCGGATTAAAGCATCCGCAGCTTTTTATGTTTTTTGCGGAAAAAGCAGGTTGTTCCTCGCTCAATCCGTGTACCATTGCTGTTTCTCCGGGTGATAATCTGTACCGCGTTATTCAGGAGCTAAAGACCAACAGAAACCAGACCGTCAATTTGACCATTCGTGGAGGTATGGACGCACGTGGTCTCTCCAGGCTTTTTGCATCGCGTTTGGAGGTGGATGCAGACAGTTTCTTAGGGTTGCTGAAATCTTCATCAGCATTGCAGGTTTATGGCTTTAATGATACTACTTGGCCTGCTTTGTTTATTCCCAATACCTACAATCTTTATGCAGCTACAGAAACTCCTGAACTGCTGAAGCGGATGCTGAAAGAACATAATAAATTCTGGAACATAAAAAGAATTCAGCGTTCGGTTGTTCAAAGGCTAACAAGAAAGGAGGTTATTACATTGGCCAGTATTGTTACCAAGGAGAGTAACAAGTCCGATGAATATGAAAAAATCGCAGGAGTTTACATAAACAGATTACGAAAAGGTATGTTGCTGCAGGCCGATCCTACTGTGGTTTTTGCACGCGGAAAGACCGGACGTGTATGGGCCGCCGACCTGAGCATTCAAAGTTCTTACAACACCTATTTACATCCCGGTTTGCCGCCTGGTCCTATATGTATTCCTAATCTGCAAAGTATTGAAGCAGTTCTGGATTACAAACAGCATGATTTTTTATACTTCTGCGCCAAAGCCGATTTCAGCGGATATCACGATTTTGCAACCAGCCTGGCCGCCCACAACCGCAATGCGGCTGCCTTTCACCGCGCCATGAATGACAGAGGCATAAAATAAAAAAGACAGCCGTTCAGGGCTATCTTTTTAATGGTTTGATTATTGTTTATCAGATTTTTTGAAACTTGATTATTCCGTTTTCATTGCCTTTACTCCACTTAATGTAATAAAAGCCCTGAGGTAGAGCGCGGGTATTTATGTTCATGCCTGAAAAATCAACAGGATAGGAAGCACCATTGATGCCGGTAACCTTGATTTGATCAACAGCTTTGCTGAGTTGCAAAACATCGTTGCAGGGATTTGGGAAGGCCGCCAATGAAATCTGGCTGTTGTTGGATGTTCCGGAATTTGCCTCCAGCGTTAGAACATTGCTTGTAGTGGCACCCAGGTCGCCACCAACCGAGCCGTTACCGTTTGCAGCAAGACCTGCGGTGTGAATGGTTACATTGCCGGTTGGATTTGCCGGAGCGGTCCATTCATAAGACCAAATGCCGGATAGGCTAGGAGAAGATTGTACCACGATGTCGCGGCTGTTGGCGCTTATAACTCTCGAACCGGATGTTGAATTGGCAGTAGCGCCCGTTTTTTTGTTGGAGGCATCCAGTACAGTACTTTGAAATCCTTTTGCTGTTGAAGTTCCCTGCACTGCGATGGCAATGGTATAGGTTTTACTCGCTTTGTAGGTAGTAACCACATTAAATGTTCCTTTTTCCGTGATGGCAACATTGATGCTTGTGCCCTGCATACCTCCGGAATGACAGCTGCCGCAATTTCCGTTGGAGGAGGGGGCACCCGTGCGATCATCGGTGCGTCCGCTGGAACTGGCCATCATAATCAATGCACCTGCAATGCTCATGGCCGAAACAATGATGTAATCTTTTTTCATGCGTATTCGATTTTTATTGCAAATTAACATTTTTTTATATACACTACACATGTTCAGCATGATTTTAATGAATGTGAGTAATCCGTGAAAAATGTTGATTGTTTGGCAAACAAAACCCGAGGTCAAAGTATTACTTTTGTATTCGCTAAACTGAGAATGAGCAGCCCATCGAGTTATCTGCCCATCGTGATTCAAACCGGAGTGGCCATTGGCTTTGTGGCACTGGCATTGGGTTTGTCTCACCTTCTTGGGCCAAAGAGGAAAACAAAACAAAAAGAAGAAACTTTCGAATGCGGTATTGCAACGCAGGGGAATGCCCGTTTTCCGATATCGGTAAAGTACTTTCTAACAGCAATTCTCTTTGTGCTGTTCGATGTGGAAGTGATATTTTTCTACCCCTATGCCGTGAATTTCAAAGAGATGGGCGTCGAAGGGTTTGTGGCGGTAGTTTGTTTTGTTGCGCTTTTTTTAGCCGGTTTTATATACGTATGGAAAAAAGGCGCATTTGATTGGGAGAGATAATTAACTATTAATAAAATCATAAATTTATGGTAAAAATGGTTGATGCACCCCAAGGAATTGAAGGTCAGGGTTTCTTTGCAACTTCATTGGGTAAAGTAATCGGAATGGCCCGTGCCAACTCACTATGGCCATTGCCTTTTGCAACATCCTGCTGCGGGATTGAATTCATGGCTACCATGGGTTCAAATTATGATCTAGCCCGTTTCGGTTCAGAGCGACTGAGTTTCTCCCCACGCCAAGCAGATTTGCTTATGGTAATGGGAACCATTGCCAAGAAAATGGGTCCTGTTCTTAAGCAGGTATATGATCAGATGGCTGAGCCCAAATGGGTTATTGCCGTGGGCGCATGTGCCAGCAGCGGTGGTATATTTGATACTTACAGCGTGTTGCAGGGTATAGACAGAATTATTCCCGTTGATGTTTATGTTCCGGGTTGTCCGCCCCGCCCCGAGCAAATTATTGAAGGCGTGATGAAAATCCAGGACCTGGCGCGAAACGAAAGCCTACGCCGCCGCAACAGCGATGAATATAAGAAGATGCTGGAAAGTTATAATATCGAAACCCAGTAAATATGACCGCAGTGAATAATGAAAGTGTACTGCAGATGCTGAAGGAAGAATTCACAGAAGCCGTTATGCAGTCAGACACGCAATACGGAATGCTCAGTGTTGAAATACCTGCAGACAGAAATACTGAAATCGTTGGATGGCTTAAAAGCCATTCCCTTATAAACATGGGTTTCCTCACGGATGTTTGTGCTGTGCATTATCCCGAACAAAAAGGTCGCGCACTGGTGGTGGTTTACCATTTGCACAGCTGGACAAAGAATTTCCGCATGCGCATCAAATGTTTTCTGCCTGCAGAAAAACCCGAAATTGCCACCATGACCGGTTTGTATAACAGCGCTAACTGGATGGAGCGCGAAACTTTTGATTTTTATGGGGTGCAGTTTATTGGACATCCCAATTTGAAACGAATTCTCAACATGGACGAAATGGATTATCATCCCTTGCTTAAGCAATATGCTTTGGAGGATGAAACCCGCGATGATAAAGTCGATAGTTTCTTTGGAAGATGAGCCAGTTAGACACACGCAACCAAGACAAATTTGTCAGCACCGAAACCATAGACGGTGAAATAGCTACACTAAACCTGGGGCCTACACACCCAGCAACGCACGGAGTTTTTCAAAACGTAATGAAGGTGGATGGTGAGCGCATTATTAGCAGCGAACCCACCATCGGATACATTCACCGCGCGTTTGAAAAACTGGCAGAAAGGAGACCCTACAACCAGATTACGCCCATTACAGACCGTTTGAACTATTGTTCATCACCGATCAACAATATGGGATGGCACATGACCGTGGAAAAGCTTGCCGGTATTGAAGTTCCCAAAAAGGTGGACTACATGCGGGTAATTATCATGGAACTGGCCCGCATCGCGGATCACCTGGTGTGCAACTCGGTAATCGGAGTGGATACAGGGGCTTTGACAGGGTTTACATACGTTTTTCAGGAACGTGAGAAAATCTATGAAATGTATGAGGAGGTTTGCGGCGCACGGCTAACCACCAACATTGGTCGTATTGGCGGGTTTGAACGTGAGTTCTCTCCCGTATTCATGGTCAAACTGAAAAAGTTTCTCAAGGAATTTCCTGCCAAGTTCCAGGAATTTGACAACCTGCTTACCCGCAACCGTATTTTCATGGATCGCGTGATCAAGGCGGGACCTATTTCGGCTGAAAAGGCCATGAGTTATGGCTTTACCGGACCCAACTTAAGGGCGGCCGGGGTCGATTATGACGTTCGTGTTATGAATCCCTACAGCAGCTATGGTGATTTTGACTTTATCATTCCCGTGGGCCAGGATGGTGACACGTATGACCGTTTCATCGTAAGGCAGGAAGAAATCAGGCAGAGTCTTGGCATTATAAGGCAAGCCCTGGATGGCATGCCCGAAGGCAAACATTATGCGGATGTCCCTTCATTTTACCTGCCTCCCAAAGAGGAAGTGTTCCGCAGCATGGAAGCCCTGATTTACCATTTCAAAATTATCATGGGTGAAACACCTATTCCCGCCGGTGAGGTTTATCATGCAGTGGAGGGCGCAAACGGGGAACTGGGTTATTACCTGATTAGCGATGGTGGCAGAACCCCGTATCGCTTGCATTTCCGTAGGCCCTGCTTCATTTATTATCAGGCATATCCTGAAATGGTGAAGGGCGCCATGCTGAGCGATGCCATATTAACCATGAGCAGTATGAATGTTATAGCCGGGGAACTTGACGCTTAATTGAATAATTGTGGAAACAGCAGAAAATCAAATAGCATTTAAGAAAGAAACCATGAAGGAAGTGGGCAGAATAACCGCTCAGTTTCCCGAAGGCATGCAAAAAAGTGCCCTTTTGAGGGTACTGCACCTAGCCCAGGCAGAATTTGGCTGGTTGTCGGTGCCTGTAATGGATTACGTAGCCCGTTTACTTCACCTAAATCCGGTGGAAGTATATGAAGTGGCTACATTCTACAGCATGTATGATACCAAGCCTATGGGCAAGGTTAAACTGGAAGTTTGCCGCACAGGGCCCTGCATGATTGAAGGTGCCGAGCGCATTGTGAAATATATTGAGTATAAGCTTGGTATAAAAGATAGTGAAACCACCGCAGATGGTGTATTCACCCTAAAAACCGTTGAGTGTCTGGGTGCATGTGGTTATGCGCCCATGCTGCAGGCAGGCGAAAAATTTCATGAGCATCTTACTGAGGCCAAGGTTGACGAACTGATAGAACAATACAAGGCAAATCCCGTGGTCAATTATATGGGGATGTAATTAATACCAAGGAAAGAAGAATGGCTAGAAAATTGCTTCTGGAAAACGCACACATCGAGGGAATACATACCTATGATGTTTACCGTAAAAATGGTGGATACCGTAGTGTCGAGAAGGCACTGAAATCCATGTCTCCCGAAGATGTGGTGGAAGAGGTGAAGAAATCGGGATTGCGGGGAAGGGGCGGAGCCGGTTTTCCAACCGGAATGAAATGGGGTTTTATTGCCAAGCCGGAAGGTGTTCCTCGCCACTTGCTCTGCAACGCGGATGAGAGCGAACCCGGAACCTTCAAGGACCGCTACCTGATGGAGAAAATTCCCCACCTGCTGATTGAAGGCATGATTGTATCTTCATTCGCACTGGGCGCCAACCATTCCTATATTTACATTCGCGGTGAATACATGTATGTGCTTCGCATACTTGAAACAGCCATTGCTGAAGCCTATGCAAACGGCTGGCTGGGTAAAAATATTATGGGTTCCGGTTTTAATCTGGATCTTTCGGTATCACCCGGTGCGGGTGCTTATATCTGCGGTGAAGAAACTGCGCTGATTGAGAGTCTGGAAGGCAAACGCGGTAATCCCCGCATGAAGCCGCCTTTCCCCGCTGTTAGAGGATTGTGGCAGCGCCCCACTGTGGTTAACAACGTTGAAACTATTGCGGCTGTTGTGCCTATTGTGAACGAAGGCGGTGATGCATACGCACAAATTGGAATTGGCCGCAGCACAGGCACCAAGCTGATTTCTGCCGGTGGTAATATCAATAAACCCGGGGTGTATGAAATTGAAATGAACATAACCGTGGAGGAATTCATATACAGCGATACCTATTGTGGTGGAATCAAGAACGGCAAGAAATTAAAGGCTTGTGTACCCGGCGGTTCTTCAGTACCCATTTTGCCGCATTATCTGGTTAGCAAAACCGCTGCCGGGCAGGATAGGCTTATGACCTACGAAAGCCTTTCAGACGGGGGCTTTGCCACCGGAAGTATGTTGGGTTCCGGCGGATTTATCGTATATGACGAAGATCAGTGTATTGTGCGCAATACCTGGAACTTTACCCGTTTTTACCACCATGAAAGCTGCGGACAATGCAGTCCCTGCCGTGAAGGAACCGGCTGGATGGAAAAAGTATTGCACCGCCTGGAAAACGGCCATGGTAAAATTGAAGATATAGACCTGCTTTGGGATATTCAACGCAAAATTGAGGGCAATACCATTTGTCCGCTGGGCGATGCTGCCGCATGGCCTGTAGCCTCTGCCATCCGCCATTTCCGCGAGGAGTTTGCATGGCACGTGAAAGAACCCAAGGCCTGCCTGGAAAGAAATTATGGATTGGTTGCCGACAGAACCTTTGAAACCGTAACTGCGTAAACGATTTTACAATGGCTGAACAAACTGAAAAAATCAATGTAACCATCGACGGAAAGACCATTGCGGTAAATCCGGAAACTACCATACTCAATGCAGCCCGCATCATTGGTGGTGAGGTGGCACCGCCTGCAATGTGTTATTACAGCAGTTTGGAAGGCAGTGGCGGAAAATGCCGCACCTGTCTGGTAGAAGTGAGCAAAGGCAGCGAAAAAGACCCGCGCCCCATGCCTGATCTGGTTGCAAGTTGCTGCACGCCTGTAATGGATGGAATGGAAGTAAAAAATAAAACCAGCGAGCGTGTAAACGATGCAAGGCAAGGTGTGGTTGAGTTTTTGCTCATCAACCACCCGCTGGATTGTCCCATTTGTGACCAGGCCGGAGAATGCCATTTGCAAGATCTTGCTTTTGAACACGGGCTTGAAAAAACCCGCTACGAGTTCAAGCGCCGCACGTTTGATAAGATTGACATCGGTGAATACATAAAGTTGCATATGACCCGTTGTATTCTTTGTTATCGTTGTGTTTATACCGCAGATCAGCTTACCAATAAACGCGAGCATGGTGTAATGAAACGTGGCGATGCTGCTGAAATCAGCACCTACATTCAGAATGCTTTGGATAATGACTTTATTGGAAACGTAATCGATGTTTGTCCAGTGGGTGCCTTAACAGATAAAACTTTCCGGTTCCGCAGCCGTGTTTGGTATACCAAACCCATGGATGCGCACCGCGATTGCAAGAAATGCAGCGGTAGGGCTGTGACCTGGATGATTGGCGATGAAATTGCCCGAATCACCGCCCGCAAAGATCAGTTTGGTGAGGTGAAAGAATTTATCTGCAACGAGTGCCGTTTCGATAAGAAAGAAAAAACCGACTGGGTAATTGAAGGCCCGCGCCACATCGACCGACACTCGGTAATCAGCGCCAACAAATACGAAGAACCTATTCCCGAACATACACCACTGTTGAACAAAGCTTGATATGGATTTTGCATTATTACTGGAAAAGAGCATACTGATACTCATTCTCACGGCCATCACCCTGGGAATTGCCACGTATCTCACCTATGGTGAGCGCAAGGTTGCCGCGTTTTTACAGGATCGTCTGGGACCGAACAGAGCCGGTATATTCGGTATCCTTCAGCCAATAGCCGATGCAGGGAAGATGTTTTTTAAGGAGGAACTGATTCCCAAAAATGCAGAAAAGTGGCTGTTTATTTTAGGACCAGGCCTTGCCATGATTACAGCATGTATTACCAGCGCTGTTATACCATGGGGGAGTCATCTAGAATTGTTCGGACGCACCATTCAGTTGCAGGTAGCCGATGTTGATATCGGGATTTTGTACATTATGGGGATTGTGAGTGTGGGTGTTTACGGCATTTTGATTGGCGGCTGGGCTTCCAATAATAAGTATTCACTTTACGGAGCTGTCCGTGCCAGCAGCCAGATGATCAGCTATGAACTGGGAATGGGCCTTGCCCTGATTGCCGTAATTATTATGAGCGGCAGTTTGAGCCTTCGTGAAATTGTAGAACAGCAGAGCGGATGGGGCGGCATGCAATGGAATATCATTTATCAGCCGCTGGGTTTTATCATTTTCTTTACCTGCGCCCTGGCCGAGTGTAACCGTGCACCATTTGATTTGCCAGAATGTGAAACCGAACTGATTGGTGGCTACCACACGGAATACTCATCCATGAAACTGGGTTTTTACCTGTTTGCCGAATACATCAATATGTTCATCAGCAGTGCGGTAATGACATGTATGTATTTTGGCGGTTACAATTTCCCCGGCATGCATCAGATAGACAGTCAGAATTTGCTGGCGGTATTGCAGATTGCGGCGATTTTCCTGAAAATCAGCTTCTTCATCTTTGCCTTCATGTGGATTCGTTGGACCCTGCCACGTTTCCGTTATGATCAATTGATGCACCTTGGATGGAAAACCATGATTCCCCTGGCCATTGTGAACATGCTACTCACCGGTGGCGGGATGCTGCTGTTTGGTAAGTAAAATTAATCGTATTGTAGTTCCAGTAAGGCGCTTTGCAGTTCGCTGAGGCTGTGCCTTTCGACCATTTTTTTTGCTTTTTCGATTCCTTTTTCGTATATTAGTATAGCAGTGTCTTTATCTGCTTTTCGTTCCAGCAATTTGCCCAGATGGTAGTAGGTAGCAATGTAATCAGGGTGTATTTCCAGTAATTTCCGAAATATGACCTCCGCTTTATCATCATAGCCCAGTCCCATATATTCTGTGGCAAGTGCATAATTCAAAAAAGCGTCATCCGGACTTTCCTTTAAAAAGGCCATAAGTTGGTCTATTCGGCTCATTTTAGCTGGTAGGTTACGGTTAAAATCTGGGTTGGACTAGGATGCAAGCGGGCACTGAGATTCTGGTCAATGTTGAATCGAAAAAAATGAGCATCCACGGTAGCGTCAATAATCTGTAATGCATACACTGCCGTCATAGCCAGGATACCAAAATCGCGCATGCGGCGGTTGTTGTCGCGCTCAGCAATCAAGTTGGCATCTAAAACTGTATCTTTGTTTATGGCATATGCCTTTTCGAACTGCAGATTGAGTTTTTGCATTTTGGCACGTTGGTCCAGCATAAGATAGGTGCTTGCACCCACACCTGCATATACTAAAGGGAATTTCCAGAATTTGTGGTTGTAAAGCTGGCCTGCACCGGGTATGACAGCGCTATAAATCGCAGCTTTGGTAGGTGAGTGGTATATTTTTCTATTGGTATTAATTGCAGAATCGGATTGCCCTTTGACATGGTTGCACAGAAAAAGCAACGCGACTTGAACAACCGGACGAAAAAACATAAATCAGGATCCTTTCATCATCGACAAAATACGTTCCAAATCACTGCGGTTTTTGTAGGAAATAATGATTTTGCCCTTGCCACTGGGGTTATTTTTTAGGTGTACTGCAGTTTTCAGCAGTTTATGGAATTGCTCTGTTATACTGTCTATTTCGGGATCCCAGTCTGTGCCACCCGTTCCGAAGACTGCGGTGCGTGTGCCGTTTTTCTTATCTTTCACGAGAGCCTCAACGCTGCGCACGCTTAGGCTGTCGCTTATAATGGCATGGTAAAGCTCCAGCTGTTCGGCAATGTCCTCCATATTAATCATGGCGCGTGCATGGCCCATGCTGATTTTGCCTGATTTTATACCTGCCTGAATATCATCCGGCAGTTTCAGCAGACGCAGGTAATTATTAACCGTGGTACGGTCTTTGCCCACACGGTCACCCAATTCTTCCTGTTTTAAGCTGCATTCATCAAGCAAACGCTTGTAACTCATAGCTACATCAATGGCGTTAAGGTCGCTACGCTGTATATTTTCAATCAGTGCCATCTCCAGCATATTCTGATCGTTTGCAATGCGGATATAAGCAGGGATGCGCTCTAGGCCTGCCAGAATAGATGCACGGGTTCTTCTTTCTCCGCTTATAAGCTGATATTTGTCGTAGCCCATTTTCCTTACGGTAATAGGCTGAATTACGCCGTGTACCCTTATGGAAGCTGCCAGTTCATCTAGTTCAGCAGGGTCAAATTCTGTGCGAGGCTGAAAAGGATTGGCTTCCAGTTGACTGAGTTGAATCTGGGAAATAGCACCAATAGGTCTGGTTTCTCTGGAAGTGATATCGGTTTCTGCGTTTTCCAACAAGGCGCTTAAACCCCTTCCGAGTCCGCCCTTCTTTTTTATTGTGTTGCTCATGAGGTTGTGAATTCGGGGTTTATGTCTTGTTGAACAGGTTTGATATAGCCATTTTTCTCAAGGATTTCATTGGCCAGATTCAGGTAATTCATACTTCCTCTGCTGTCGGCGGCATGGAAAAGCACCGGTATTCCAAAGCTGGGAGCCTCGCTGAGCTTGGTGGTGCGCTGTATAATGGTTTCGAACACGATATCCTGAAAATGGGTTTTAACATCGTCCACCACTTGGTTGCAAAGGCGCAGACGTCCGTCGTACATGGTAAGCAAAATACCTTCAATTTCAAGGTTGCGGTTCAAGTGTCCCTGAACAATTTTAATAGTGTTGAGCAGTTTTCCCAAGCCTTCCAATGCAAAGTATTCGCATTGTACAGGAATGATAATGCTGTCGGAAGCGACCAGCGCGTTTGTGGTAATTAAACCCAGCGAAGGTGAACAATCAATAATGATGAAATCGTATTCGTTTCTCATTGGCCGCAGAACACCTTCCAGTAAACGCTCGCGGTTGGGCATTTCCAGCAGTTCAATTTCCGCACCTACCAGATCGATGTTACTGGCCATCAGGTGCAGGTAAGGAATATCGGTTGTAAGTATAACGTTTTTAGGGTTGATATCCTGCACTAGACATTCGTACAGCCCCAGTTTGATGTTTTTGGGTTCAAATCCAATACCTGAGCTGGAATTGGCCTGAGGATCGGCATCAATAAGCAAGGTTCTGTACTCCAGCACAGCAAGGCTGGCCGCCAGATTAATTGCGGTGGTGGTTTTGCCCACACCACCTTTCTGGTTGGCAATAGAGATGATTTTTCCGCCAAGGGGTCTTTTATCAGTTTTCATAGCAATTACAAGGTTAAGGTTTCTCCGATTTTCATAAGGTGAAGGTTAATCCCGGCCGATTGAAAAGTGCGGTGGGCTTCTTCATGGTTTATAGTGAGGCAGCCAAATGTGTCATAGTGCATGCCAATTACGGTATGAGCACCCAACATGCGTGCCGCTTCGATGGCATCCAGTACATCCATGGTAAAGTTGCTGCCAATGGGCAAAAAAGCACATTTCAGTTTGTGTCTCCTGGGAATAAGTTGCATGTCAGAATGCAATGCCGTATCGCCGGCGTAGTAGAAACAATCTTCCATATTCTGAATAACAAACCCCGCAGGATTTCCACCGGGCATGCCTTCTAGCATGGTGCTGCTGTGAACGGCATTAACCATTTTTACAGTGCCAAAATCAAGCTTGTGGCTACCGCCGATATTCATGGGATAAACATTGTCAACACCTTTGGACTTAAGCCATGCGGTAAGTTCCAAAATTGCGATACAAGTGCAGTTGGATTGTTTTGCAATGCTTACGGCGTCTGCCACATGATTCTCATGCCCATGACTGATGAGCATGTAATCGGGTTTGATGTTGGAAATATTGACAGAAGATGCCAACGAATTTGGCGTAATGAACGGATCAAATAGCATAGATTTGCCTACGCTAACCACTTCAAAACAGGAATGTCCGTAGTACGTAACTTTCATGAGCGTCTTTTTCTGTCTGGCAAAATTATTTCAGCACCGCTAATGTTTGCAGGCCTTGTGATTTCACTTATCTACATGCTTTTGGGGAATTTTGGTTGTAAAAATGTGGATAATTATTCCGACTCCCTCATATTCCGGTATAATGAAGACGCGACCCTTGCTACGCTTGACCCTGCTTTTATCAAATCGCAGTCTGAAATTTGGGTAGCGCAACAAATCTACAATGGGCTGGTTGAACTAGATTCTGCCTTGAAACCCATGCCGGCACTGGCTTACAGGTGGGTTGTGAGTGCTGATGGGCTTGTGTATAAGTTCTTTTTGCGCAGGGACGCCGGCTTTCTGAACCCGCAGGATTCCACCTTTGACAGGGTTACCGCAAAAGATGTGGCATTCTCTTTCAAGCGCATTTCCAACCTGGCCACGGCTTCGCCATCGGCCTGGATTTTCGCAGGCAAGGTGGACACCAACTATAGCAAGGCTTTTCAAACCGAAGGCGACTCTGTATTTGTGCTGAATCTGTTGAACCCCGATCCTACCATTCTGTCCCTGCTGGGAACAGTTTATTGTAGTATAGTTCCGGAAAAGTATGTAAAGAACGCAACAAATTTTGGGCAGCATCCTGTGGGGACAGGTCCTTTTTACCTGAAATACTGGGAAGAAGAGGTGAAAATGGTTTTACGGAGAAATCCTCGCTATTTCGAGAAGGAAAATGGCCGGTCTTTGCCCTATCTGGAAGCGGTGAATGTGGATTTTATCAAAAACAAACAAACAGCTTTTATGCATTTTGTAGCAGGCAGATTTGATTTCTTTAACGGGGTTGAAGGCAGTTTCAAGGACGAATTGCTTACCCGGGAGGGTGAACTCAATTCCAAATACAAAGATCAATTCAACATGCTGAAGAAACCTTTTCTAAATACCGAATACCTGGGGTTCTGGCTGGGAGACAGCATGGCCGGGAAACCTAATCCACTAGTTAACCTGCATCTACGCAGGGCAATGGTACTGGCGGTAGACCGGAAATCTATGATCCGTTATCTTCGAAACGGTTTGGGGTCCCCCGGAAATAATGGCTTTGTGCCTCCGGTTTTACTTAACAATAATACAAAAGGGTTGCCTTTTAATCCCGAAAAAGCCCGTCAGGAATTACAAATGGCCGGATTTCCCGGCGGTAAAGGCCTGCAGGAATTATCTCTAACCACCACCGCAGATTACCTGGATATGGCCGTGTTTCTAAAAAAGGCCTGGGCGGATATTGGAATAAATGTAATTATTGATGTTCAAACGGGTGGAATGCTTAGGCAAAAGCGTAACAAGGGCGAACTCGCCACATTCAGAGGTTCCTGGATTGCCGATGTGCCCGATGCTGAAAATTATCTCGCCTGTTTTTATTCGGGAAATTTTAGTCCCAATGGTCCAAATTACACCCATTTCAAACATCCACAGTTTGATGCATTATACAAGACATCATTTGTTGCCGAGACCGGTAAACAGCGAAACCAATGTATGCAGGCAGCAGACAGTATTTTAATACAGGAAGCGCCTATCTTGGTTCTCTATTATGACCAGAGTTTGCGTCTGTATCAGAATCATGTGAAAGGGCTTTCCAATGATGCTTCAAATCGCCTGATTTTAAAGCATGTCAAAAAAACTTTCCGATAAAATACTTATCCCTTATTTTAGGTGCACTCATCATTGCCGCAGTTATCCGTGGCATGGTAAAACTGTACAGAAATCTGAAGAATAAATAACTTAAAACTGACTGGCCCTAATAAATGCATCCAGTTCAGGATTGTGGGCACGGGTGTTATCAAGATCGTTTCTGTGACCCTGCCACCAAACTTTTCCTCTGTAAATGAAAGTAATGGATTCGCCAATGTCATACACGGTTTTTATGTCGTGGCTGTTAATGACCGTGGTTATTTTGAATTCGTTGGTAATATCGTGCAGTAGTTTATCAATTCTTCTGCTGTTAATGGGATCGAGGCCGCTGTTGGGTTCGTCGCAAAAAAGATAGCGGGTTTCAAGCGCTATGGCACGGGCAATGCCTACTCGCTTTTTCATGCCGCCTGAAATTTCAGCAGGATACTTTTTATTAGCATTTTCAAGTCCTACCCGGCTCAGGCAAAAATTAATTCTGTCTTTACATTCATCGGGTGTCAATTTGCCAAACATCTTCAGCGGGAAATCCACGTTTTCTTCTACAGTCAGTGAATCGAACAGGGCGTTTGCCTGAAAAAGCATGCCTATTTCACGCCTGACCTCGCGTACCTGTTTGTAGGGGAGATGAACAAAATCACGGCCGTCGTAATTAATGCTGCCGCTTTCGGGCTTGAAAAGGCCCACCATGCATTTCAGGAGTACCGATTTACCGCTCCCGCTTGCGCCGATGATCAGGTTGGGAATGCCTGGCTCAAATTTGGCGTTGATATCAAACAACACCTGTTTGTCTGCAAAGCTTTTATTGACGTTTACCAGTTCTATCATAATTACAGCATTAGTTTGGCTATGATAAAATCGGCAAACAATATTATTACGCAGGATCTGGTAACGGCACGGGTGCCGGCTTCTCCAACCTCAAGTGCTCCGCCTTCGGTGAAATATCCTTCGTAGGTACTCATGCTCGTGATTATGAAGGCAAACACCAGTGCTTTAGTCATGGAAACCACAACAGTAAACATTTTAAAGGTTTCCCGTGCGCCCTGAATAAATTCGTTAGGCGGCATCAGATCGGTAAGACTTGCTGCCAGTATACCGCCGCTGATCATTAGAAAATTGGCCACGATAATCAAGCAGGGTATCATTATTACACCCGCAATGATTTTTGGCAAACCCAGAAAACCACTTGAATTAATACCCATTACCTCTAGCGCATCAATTTGCTCTGTAACGCGCATATTGCCTACTTCGGAGGCAATATGCGCTCCTACTTTTCCCGCCAGAACCAGACAGGTGATGGTGGGGGCGAATTCCAGCAATGAACTGTCCAGAACAATTGTTCCGATTACTTTCATGGGAATGAGCGGAGAAACCAGCTGGTAAGCGGTTTGCAGGGTAGTTACCGCACCTACGAATACAGAAATAATGGTTACGATACCAATTGAACCCACTCCAATATTGTTCATCTCGTGGACTGTGCGTTCAAAAAAGATCTTGAAACGCTCGGGTTTAAGGAACATGCTGCGTACAAACAGAATGTAGCGTCCCAGTTCAAAAAACAGCTTGTTCATTTTTCAGCGGTAAAATTAGGCATTATTCAGCAAAGCCGCCAATAGCATTCATCATCAGGCAATTTTGCTCCAAACGGTGCGGTGTGGGATTTTTGCCAACTCCTGTCTTACGCCGAAATGCTCCGGTTTCATCAATAGAGGGTCTCTGTTCAGCAAATCTTCTGCCTTGGCCCTGGCTAGTAGCAAAAGGTTTTCATCGTGGCGGATATCGGCCAGTTTGAGATCGAGAATGCCGCTTTGCCTTGTACCATCCATTTCTCCGGGGCCTCTAAGTTCCAGGTCTACTTTGCTGATTTCAAAACCATCGGTAGTTCTTACCAAGGTTTCCAGCCTTTTTTTGCCATTGGCCGATAATTTATGCCCTGCAACGAGGATGCAATAGCTCTGGTTGCCGCCCCGACCCACGCGTCCGCGCAGCTGATGCAGCTGTGAAAGACCAAATCGTTCGGCATTTTCTATGACCATAACTGTGGCGTTGGGCACGTTTACGCCCACTTCAATCACCGTGGTAGCTACCATGATGTCGGTCTGGCCGTTCCGGAACTTGCGCATCTCATCGTCCTTTTCTTCCGGTTTAAGTTTACCATGTACAATGCTGTATTTGAATTCCGGTGCGGGCAGGTAATCGTTTACCATGTCATACCCCGACATCAGGCTTTGCAGTTCCAGTTTATCGCTGTCTTCAATCAGCGGGAAAACATAATAAACCTGCCTTCCTGCTTTGATTTCCTTGCGGAGAAAATCCATAATCAACGGGCGGTTGGAACCCGGCCTCATAGCGGTTTGTATGGGTTTTCTGCCGCCGGGCAACTGGTTGATCACACTCACATCCAGATCGCCGTATACGGTCATGGCAAGGGTGCGCGGAATGGGCGTGGCGGTCATCACCAGCACATGGGGCGGAAGGCTGGCTTTGGAACTGAGTTTGGCACGCTGGGCAACGCCAAAACGGTGTTGTTCATCAATTACCACCAACCCGAGCTGCTGAAAAGCAACATCGTCTTCAATCAGAGCATGGGTTCCAATCAGGAAAGGGATTTCGCCGTTTTTCAAACCCTCCAGAATTTCGGAGCGTTTCTTTTTAGGTGTACTCCCGGTGAGCAACATAGGTTTTATGTACATGCCTTCCAGCAATTCGCTAAGGCAATAGAAATGCTGTTCGGCCAGTATTTCCGTGGGTGCCATCACACAGGCCTGGAAGCCATTGTCGGCGGCCAGCAACATGCTTAGCAATGCCACCATGGTTTTGCCGCTGCCCACATCACCCTGCAGCAGTCGGTTCATCTGTCTGCCGGTTCTCATGTCAGCCCTGATTTCTTTAATAACCTTTTTTTGGGCATCGGTAAGGTTAAAGGGAAGGTGTTCTTTGTAAAATGTGTTGAATAAAGCACCTACATCTCTGAAAACAGGCCCTTTTACCACCCGGTTTCTGTTGGTTTTTAGCTGCAGATGCCGCATTTGCAGAAAAAACAACTCCTCAAATTTCAGACGTTTCTGTGCATGTTCAAGAGCTTTCATATCGGCCGGGGCGTGCAACATGCGCAGTGACTGGGTTCTATCGGGCAACTGCAATTCGCGCAGCAATGATAGTGGCAGGTTTTCCGGCACATCCAGTTTGGGATCGGCCAATGCTGTGCGCACAATTTGAACCATAAAGCGGTTTTCAAGTCGCCGGCGGCGCATGCCTTCGGTAAGCGGATACACCGGAACCATCCCTTTGGACTTAACTGCCGTATCGCCGTTTTCCAGTTCGGGGTGCGCCATGGAGAGTTTGCCTTTATAATCGCTCAGTCGTCCATAGGCCAGATAGGGTTCTCCGGGTTTTACCGATTTGGCAACCCAGCTTATACCCCGAAACCAGATAAGTTCAAGTATTCCGGTTTCATCCTGCAACAATGCTGTAAATCGGCGTGCAGCACCCACACCGACAAGGTCTGTTTTTACGATGCGCCCCTTAACCTGCACATTCGCCTCGGCGCTGCCCAGCTCAGAGATTTTATACACCCTGGAGCGGTCTTCATGCCTGGCAGGGTAATGCATCAGCAAATCTCCAACGATGTGAATATCAAGTTCGTTTTTCAATGCCTCGGCACGCTGCGGACCTACCCCTTTGAGGTATTCTATCGGCGTTTCGAGGAAAGACGGCATGTGTGCGAAAATAATGAAATATCAGAGGCATGCCGCTTTCTGATAATTTGGAAATATGATAAAATTTCCATTTTATTATGATACTGTGCAAAATGTCTGTTGCAGTGCAAAAGCATGAATTTAACTATCTTCGCCCCATGCTTAACGGAAAAACTGCCTTGATTACCGGTGCCTCCCGCGGAATAGGGAAGGGCATAGCCGAAGTATTTGCCAAAAACGGCTGCAAAATTGCTTTTACCTTTGCCTCTTCTGTGGAAAAAGCCCGCGCTTTTGAGGCCGAGCTTTCTTCCGCCTACGGCGTGAAAGTAAAAGGTTATCAAAGCAACGCTGCTGATTTTAAAGCCAGTGAAGAACTTACCAATGCTGTGATTGCCGAATTTGGCAAGGTAGATATCCTTATCAACAATGCCGGCATAAACCGCGACACGCTGCTGATGCGCATGACCGAAGAACAGTGGGATGAAGTGATGAACACCAACCTCAAAAGTGCATTCAACCTCACCAAGGCATTTCTGCGCCACTTTTTGGGTAACAAGAACGGCAGCATCATCAACATGACCAGCATTGTAGGGCTTATAGGAAATGCAGGACAGGCCAACTATGCCGCTTCCAAAGCCGGTATGATTGGTCTTACCAAATCGGTGGCCAAGGAACTCGGAAGCCGCAATGTGCGCTGCAACGCCGTAGCCCCAGGATTTATTGAAACTGAAATGACCGAAGCGCTTAACGAAGACGTGAAGAAATTATGGATTGACACCATTCCGCTGAAGCGCGGCGGCACCACCGAAGATGTGGCCAACGCCTGTCTGTTTCTTGCTTCCGATATGAGCACCTATGTTACCGGACAAACCCTGAATGTTTGCGGTGGCATGGTGATGCAGTAATTGTGGGGAAATCTTCCAACTATCCACTTTCTGAAATTATCTTTGCAACCCTATGGCGCTCGATCAAACCGGTCCTGATTTTCCCTATGAAAAAAACATGGGGTTTTTCGACCATATTGATGAGTTGCGGAAGCGTATGGTCAGGATTTCCTTCATTCTTGTCATTTTTATCTTCGTTTCATTTTTCTACGTCTCCGAAATATTTGATCTGATTATTCTTCCTCCCTTCAAGGAAGGTTTCTGGGGTTACGAGTTCTTTTGCAGGGCCGGCCGCTATTTTACCGGCAAGGACATCATGTGCTGGTACCCACCGGCACTGGAAATGCAAAGCCAGCAAATTCAGGGACAGTTTGTTTCTGCATTTAAAATTTCGCTGGTTATCAGTTTCATCTTAACTTTTCCTTACCTCATTCATCAAATCTGGCAGTTTATTAAACCCGCTCTGAGTCTGCGCGAGATCAAAAGAACCCGCCGCAGCCTTTTTGTAGTGTCGTTGCTGTTTTTTACTGGTGTGGCCTTTGCCTACTTTTTTCTGGTACCGCTTGCCAGCAATTTTCTGCTTACCTACAGTCTTAGTCCCCAGATTAAAAACATCATCACCACCAGCAGTGTTACGGGTTTTGTTACATTCATGTGCCTTGCTACCGGGCTGGTTTTCGAGCTGCCTGTGCTCATTTATGTGCTGGCGCGAATTGGGTTTGTAAGTTCCTCTTTTCTGAAAAGATACTGGAGATATGCGGCCATCATCATCTTCATCATTGCCGGTATTGCCACGCCCTCTCCGGATATATTTAGCCAATTGCTGCTGGGGCTTCCGCTGATGCTGCTTTATGTTCTGGGTATATTTATTGCCAAAAATGTAGAGAAGCGCCGAGAACGCGAGGAGGCGTAATTTTCCACAAATCATCATCATCGTTGTTTAAGCTGACCGGGCCGCTTAATTTTGAGACAAATACGACACCACCATGAATCTAGCCATTGGATCCGATCATGCCGGTTTTAAACTCAAAAATGAATTGCTGGTGCATTTGCTTGAAAAAGGCCTCGAACTGCAGGATTTTGGTCCGGATACCGCCGATAGTGTAGACTATCCGGATTATGCCCACAAAGTGGCTGAAAGCGTTTCCACGGGCGAGAATAACCTGGGCATTCTCATTTGCGGTAGCGGAAACGGCGTGTGCATCACCGCCAATAAGCACAAGGGAATTCGTGCTGCGTTGGCCTGGGAAGAGGAAATTGCCGCATTGGCAAGACAGCACAACAATGCCAATGTGTTGTGTGTGCCTGCGCGTTTTGTGAGTAAGACCAAGGCCTATAAAATTGTGGATGCCTGGCTGGATACCAAGTTTGAAGGCGGACGCCACCAAAACAGGGTTTCTAAAATAGAAGACTAACCCAATGGAAGGAAGCATGGAATCGGAAGGCATGGGTTCGGTTCGGATGCTGGGTTTGAAACTGCCCACCGACCCTCGCTGGGTAAATATTGCCGAAAAATCGCTGGAAGAGATTCTCACCGACCATGCTTTCTGCGAACAGAAAGCGGCCAGCAGCGGCATAAGTTTAATTATCAAATACCCCGAGAAAAAGCGTGTAGTAGAGGAGGTAACGCCGCTGGTAGCAGAGGAATGGGGCCATTTCAGGCGGGTACTGAAAGAAATGGACAAGCGGGGTTTTCCCCTAGGCAACGCCCGCAGGGATGAATACGTGCATAAGCTGTTTGCCACCAAGAAAAAAGGCGGCAGCCGCGAAGATCAGCTGGTGGAAGATTTGCTCATTTGTGCCATGATAGAAGCCCGCAGCTGCGAGCGTTTTCGGTTGCTGAGCCTGTATTGCAGCGATGAGGATTTACGCAAATTCTACCACGAGTTTATGGTGTCGGAAGCCGGGCACTATCACATGTTTCTGAACCTAGCCAAAGAATACCTCCCCGAAAATGTGGTAAAGCAGCGCTGGCAAACCCTGCTGTATCAGGAGGCAGACATTATCGCCGGACTGGAGTTTCGGGGGGATAGGGTGCATTGAGAAAGTGAGGTTTCAGGAATTTGGACTTTGCTTACCCTTACCCGCATTTAAAACCAAAGAATATGGTGGTTTCGCCTAATTTCGATTACTCAAACCATCCCGGAACATACATATCCGGATTCGACCTGCACAGCCTGTATTGCACGCGGACTTTTATCCCCAGTTTTACAGATTTTAAAAGGATAGAAAGACTTGTAACGTTTGTAATGCCGGGAATGTCGGCGGTTTTGATAAATAGAAACATACTACCATCACCTATCCCCGCAAATTCATTCTTTTTTGCACTGCGCCAGTCAATTTGTTTGTTGCCATTGTGCAAACTACCAATCAGTTCTGCATCATTTCCCAATGTGTCAGGGACATGAATGACAATCAAATTGTTTTTTTGAAAACCAACACTCACCAGATGAATGTCAAAGGGCTTATTCGTTTCTATAAACTGCGTTTGATATGCAACCTTTTGGTTTGTGTTTGAATCATTCATGTAAACCAGTTCACCGCCAACAAAATACTCGTGTCCGGCTTCCTTGCCTGTCCAGTGCTCCAGCAGGGGAATAATGCCGGGATTACTGCCTGAATTTACGGCCAGTATAATGGGGTTGTCTTTAAATGGCCATGCACTCCAAATATTCCACAAACGGTTGTAGGAAAATGGGATTTTTGAATGACTAATGAATTTGGGCAGACAAACATCATGCTCATGTGACAGGTGATACATCAACACATCATCCGGTCCGTCGGCGAGCAATAATTTTTGTTGTCCGCAGGAGGTCTTTAAAACCTTTGCCTGCTCATGGTATACATCTTTTCGGCCATCACCAAAATATCCTGTCTTTATTAGTCCAAAACCCATCAACAGAGCCATCACCGGGGTAAAGTAAATCAGCTTTTTATCCGATATTATGCCAATCAATGCCATAAAGAAAAACGGTGCACTGAATAACAGCACCGTATGCTGTAATACGGGTTTATTAAACCATGACCAGATAAATCCAAAAACCATAGGAAACAAAAAAAAAGAAATGCTAAGCAGTGCCAATTGACGGTCTTTTTTTTCGGGTTTTTGCCAACGCCACAGCGATGTCAATGCAATTACCAGTAAAGCCGCGTAAATCAAACCATTCAGCAAATATTGAAGGTGCCTAACCGGAAAATAAATTCTGGGCTTGCCCAGCCAGTCAAGTCCGCCCACACCCAATTGATGTAGAAAAACCGGCAGGGCAGGGGCAAACAACAAAAAGGCTATGAGTGCACACAAAAGCCACTTTACCCTAATTTCATTCTGCTTTACCATTCCAATTAAACCAAGCAATAAAACAGGCAATATGGCGAAGTAGTGCATCCATGCGCAGGCGGCGCCCAATGTACCTAAAACAATAAATGCCCTGTTATTTGTTCTTTTTCCCGTCCAGATCAAACTCCACTGCCAGAAAAAGGCATTGCAGAAAAACATCCCCAGTGCGTAAGGCCGAATCTGGTTTCCCCAAAGTAAAGGCAGGTAGGAAAGCGAATACAACAGGCCAACGGAAAGGGCTTTGATTGGTGTTGAAAGGGTTTTGACAGTTTTGTAAACAAAAAATACCGAAACGGTTGAGAAAATCGCCAGAATGCAGTGCATCAGCGGGGCGTGTTCACCGGAAAACCTTACCCAAAGCCAGATTAGGGTTTGCATGCCGGGCGGGTGTCCATCGGGCATTACACCCTGCTGCCAGTGTTCGTTCCAGGTAGCAACTTTTGCCCTAAAAATAGCACTTAGTTCATCGTAGGTGAAAGGTACTTCGGAAATGCCCCAAAGCCTTATATATGCCGATAAAATCAGCATTCCAACTAAACCGAAGCGCAATGATTTACCTGCCACCCATGCAATGATAGCACAAAAACCCTCAGGTTTTCATTTTGTTCTTTTTGGCACTGGGGAACAAAATATTGTTGAGGATGAGACGGTAGCCGGCAGAATTGGGGTGCAGGTTCAGGTCTGTAGGGGGCTCACCCACCAGGTGCTGGTAGTCTTCGGGATCGTGTCCACCAAAGAATGTCCAGGTGCCTTTACCCGATTCGCCATGTATGTATTTAGCTTCGCCCAAGAGGGCATTTTCACCCATTACCAGCACATCGCTCTTGATTTTCTCTCTGTGAAATGCAGTCGTTTGTCCCATGAAACCTTTGATTGTGCTGGTGTGGTTCTGGCAAAGTATGGAAGGAATTACATCCCATTTGGCACTGTAATCAAACAGGGTGAACAAGTCGTCTTCTTCGGTTACGCCCCTGCGGCGAGGATCTACGTCTATATCGCTGTGCTCATAGATGTAAGGGTTTTGCTCGAGCATAAACCCTTTAAACGCAAAACATTTTTCAAATTTTAAGCGGTTCTGGCAATCAGGATCTGAAGGCGAACCATCGAACATGGTTCCGCAGATGTCTGTGCTTTCTGCAGCCAGTGCAATATCATACGTATCGGTGGCGCTGCACATGGCAAACAGGAATCCGCCGCCCAGGCAAAAATCCCTGATTTTTTTTGCCACAGCCAGTTTTAGCTCGCGGTTTGATGCATACCCGTATTTGGAAGCCATTTCTTCCGCTTCGCGCACTTCGTTCTGGTACCAGGGCGCGTTTGCATAGCTGCTCCAAAATTTGCCGTATTGTCCGGTGAAATCTTCGTGGTGCAAGTGCAGCCAGTCGTATTCGGGAAGTTTGTTGGTTAAGACCTCATCATCAAAAATAACCATGTAC
>Ga0194129_10002191_pt1 | contig 29856 bp, 28 predicted proteins | sample TA2KigCa35mmetaG_FD_150862 | JGI IMG/M metagenome (GOLD analysis project Ga0194129, IMG submission 150862) | Freshwater microbial communities from Lake Tanganyika, Tanzania - TA2015038 Kigoma Deep Cast 35m | ecosystem: Environmental > Aquatic > Freshwater > Lake | place: Tanzania: Lake...
GTTTAATCTTCTCTACTCTTTTCTTTTCATCTGGTATCTGTAAAGCATCTTCAAAATTCTTTGTGTATTTCTTAATCTCTTCTTGATGCTTTTTTACCTTTTCTTTTTCTTCCTGTTCTTTTGCCTGTTCTTCTTCTTGTTTTTTAGAACTACCATCATCAAAAGTATATTCATCCTTATTAGATACTTCTTTTGTTTTACCTTTATCTGCATTAGTAAAGAACATCTCATTTGAAATGAAATCTATTATATGTTCTCTCGCCTCTTGTTTTTGTGCATGACTTAAAGTAACTTTACATGAACTGCTACTATCATCATCATCATCATATCCCTTTGTGCTTTTATTAGAAACATCCTGTGGACAGTAACTTGGACTTAATAGCTTTGCCATTTCACTTACAGGTGTTTTATCTACCACTGCCATTAAATCCTCATCGGATACGGATCTAAATATGGTCTTTAAGTTTTCTTTATATTCACCTTGATTTTTTACTTTTGTCATTTGCATTAAAGCATTTAAAGTTTTTGGATTGTTCATTGTTTGAACTAAAGCCACAATATCTTGATTAATAGGAAATCTTTTAGGTTTTTTCTTTTCTTGCTCTGCTTGGTTTTTTTCAAATCGTTTTTGCAAATTCACTAGACCATTTTTTTCGTTTTGCAATTGTCTTTTATCATTAGCTAATTGCTCTTCTTTTTTAGTCAGATCCTTTTCTTCTTCAGGTGTCTTATTTGTTTTTGATTTTAATTGAGCTATTTCACTTTCTGTTTGTTTAATTTGTTGTTCATAATTAGCTATTTCTTTTTGACTGGCAGGAATCATATCTACCAATTGTTCGTCAAAACTATCCGAATATAAGGTTTTCAATTCACCATTCATTTGTTTTCTTTGTTTTAAGATAGCTTGTGCTTTTTGTGCTTTGTCTTTCTTATCCATTAATTTCTTGTATGCTATTTGATCTGCTTTTAATTCTTTTGTATCTACATTCGGATCATTTTGAGATTTCAATAACTTTTCTTTCAAAGCCTCTAATTCTGCTTTGACTTGTTCATAATCTTTAACTGCTTTTAAAGCACCTTTCCCATCTCTCAAATCAAAAGTATTATTTTCTTTTTCTAAATCAGATACTTGTTTCTTTATTTTTTGATTTTCTTCTTCTTTCGCTTTCAATTCAGCTTGTAGTTCTGCTATTGCTTTCTCATCTTTATCTTCCATTGTTTCTTGTTTTTCAAGTTCAGATTGAATCTGTTTTAAACGATCACCTATTTCTTTTGTTTTTGTTTTTAAACCATCTATGTTTTTTGTATTCTCTGATCTTTTAACCTTATCTGCTGAACTTAAAGGTATCTTAAGTCCTTCGAGATCTTTAATCTGTTTTTCAAATTTTGAAATCTTTTGCTTTCGTTTCTGTTCTTTCTTTTCTTGATATTCTTTCTTTTCGTCATCATTCATTTTTTCTGTTGGATCGATATTAAACAGTTCTTGCATTTCTTCTTGATTGTTATCAAATAAAGCACTTGCTAATAAACCATCATATGCACTTTCCATTATTGCAATCTTATCTTTATCTTTAACAGGATCTAATTTTGAAATCTCTGCTTGTAGCTTTTCACCCATTGCTTTTCTATCTTCAGGTGGCATTTTAGAATATCTCTTTTGTTCTTTCATACGAACATATTCTTTTTCTTTTTCCATATCTTTAATATTGCTCAAATCATCCAATGCCAAACCATTTAATGGATTAAAATAAAATTCAGCTTCCTTCTTAATTGCCATAGCTTTTGCTAGTTCTTTGGGATTTTTAATCGTATTTAAATCTACATCTTTATATTTCTTATAATCATTGTGTGTTTGTTTCTTTGATGTAGTTTCTGTATATGAACTCATAAAAGCATCTAATTCTTTATCGTCCATATCTATATCTAGTGTCTTTAAATGTTTTTCAAAACTACCTGCTTTAAAACCACCTACATTTTTTTCTTTAATCCACTTGTTTACTCTTGTCATATCTAATTTTGGTTTAGCTGACATTCCACTTTCCACTACAGGTGGTGGTGTTTCTTTAAGTTGAGTAGGTATAGATTTAGCTGGTGTAGATGGTTTAGGTTGAGTAGATTTAGCTGGTGTAGGTTGAGTAGATGGTTTAGTAGCTGGTGTAGATTTAGGTTCAGAAGAAGGTTTAGGTGTAGCAGATGGTTTAGCTGGTGTAGGTGTAGCAGATGGTTTGCTTGGTTGCTTATTATTAGATGGTGTTGATTGTGCAGGCTGTTTAGTAGGTGTTTTATTAACAGATGGTTGCTTATTTTTTATAGTTTGAGTAGTTGGTTTTGATTGTGCTTCACCTTCTTGTTTTAAATCAACAGTTGGCTGTAAACTAACACCACCTAAAACTTGTTGCAATTCAGGTGATGCCATAATTTGTATTAAAGCATCCACTACTCCTCTTTCAGCACCACTTTCTATTTCTTCTAATGCTTGCTTTGCTTTTTCAGGATCACGACCTCTTAATGCTTTCAAAATTCTTACTGCATGGGGATTTAGATCTTTCTTAGTATCTATTTGATTGATCTTTTTAGCAATAGATTTAGATTCTTCACCCCCAGCTCCACCACCACTAGGCAAACCTTTTTCTTTTTTTTCTTTCCTTGCACTGTCCATTTCTTTATTAAAATCTTCTTTTGCTTGTGCATTCCCTCTTGCATATGCAGTACCAAAAGATACTTCTATACCTGTGGATTCATCTTTATATCTTTTACCTTTTAGTCCTTTTTTTACTTTATTTGCTAACTCAGGATCAGCTTTGCTTTTCGCTTTCGCATCTTCTTTTTTTTTCTTATTTTCTAATCTCGAAAATAATTGAGATGCCATAGAATGAAGTTCATCTAATTCTTTATCGGCAGTCTTAATATTAAATAAAGGATCTAGTACATACATTTTCTTTTTACCTTCTTTTTGCTACTTTGGTTGTATGTAATGATAAATCTCTATCACTTTCTGCACCTAAATCTTGTATATCTTTATCTTCTTCCACTATCCTATTTTGTCTTAAATCTTCTCTTTTAGGTTTCAGCTTTGGTGATGGCTTTACCATTTCCGATACTCTTTCATCTTCTTTCTGAGTATCACTTTTAGTAGCATATCTACCATGTGGACAAGTAGATGCAAATTTCTTATTATGAATTGATTCGTCCATTTCCACTACATCAAAACAATATGGTGTTAGCTTTTTTCTTACATCTCTTAATACCTGTGAAATTAATAAATATCCTTTTCTCTTTTTATCTTCATCATCTTTAATATTCAACCATACTGATTGCAAATCTCTTAATACTTGTGCTTGACCTTCTAATATATCAAGATACTTTAAATCTTTATCTAGTGATATTGCCTCTTCAAAGAAAGCCTCAATAGTTAAGAAATGTTTTCTAATACAATCAGGACATCTCTTGCGAACATTATTTAAATGATCTTCCAATAAACAAGATTGCTTACAAATCTCTCTCATATTAAATAAAGGATTCATAATAGGCAATAAGCCTATATCACTTTCACTAGCTTTTTTTAAAGTTTTTTTTTTAAACTTGCCAAGCGACTCGCAACTCTTAAATTTCTAGGAATTTGATTCTCATCAGTAATCTCATCCAAACCAAAGGTCTGTGCATCACAAACATAATCATGATGTTGCTCTTTTACTTCATGAATAATGCAAGGCACACCATATTTATCTTCAACGAATTTTTTATAGTGAGCCATATTTTCATTTTCCCAAATATGTACTACTTGAAAATTATGTTTCTCAAACAAATCATCCATAACTGTGGTCTTAAATAGCTTTGCACTAATACCTGTATTAAAAAACAGATAGTCAAACATTAAACCTTTTTGCTTTAATAAAGATTTAATTCTAGGCTTATGTGATTCTACACGACCTGTACATAAGATACTCACTACATTAGTTGCATTTTCACTTTTTTCTGCATCTGCTACTGTTGATGCAATCCACCAATCATCAGATGGTTTTAATGGAATACATGGTTCTGTCATAGCAACTGGATGTGCAAACCAACTCCATTGCCCGGGTGCTTTCCACCACTGTGGCTTGTATTCAGGTGTCTTAAATAAAGTACCATCAAAATCATATAAATGTAATTCGTTGCCTTTCCATTTTAATTTTTCTTTAGTTGGATAATATCCAAAATCTGGATTGTCATATTCAGAACCCGAAGGTAAAAAGACACTTTTTTTTCTCATTTTTTATCACTCTCTATTTTTTGATTTTCTTAATAAAGAATAATTATTTAATATTTATTAAAAACGACCACCATCACCCTCAGGCTTTGGCTTTGTATATTTCACACCTATGTTCTTTGCTATTGTTTCTATCGCATCACTGTTCTCTGCTATCATCCTACCTGCCTCACCATATATACCTCTCAACACTTCATTAAATGTACTGTCATTAAATGTTAAAGCATCTCTCTTTAGCTTTGCCTTTGTGGTTTCACTGTCAATATTCAATAACTCTAAAATCACATCTATATCTAATGATCCTTTTTGATACAGATTAAACAAAGCATCAAAGGTGTCTTGATTGTCCCTCAAACCTAATCTTGTAAATGATAAGGTTGGATGTACTACTACTTCTTCACCATCATCATCTACTTCTATAAATCCCATTCTTTCACACATAGGCTTAAGCATATTTTCTTCTACCATCTCTTGTAGAATTTCTCTCATTAACATATATCTAGTATTAATCACTTCAAGATGAATACGATCGCCACTATATGCACCTTCACCACTTAATAAACTTTCTGTCACACCTAAACCTGCATATAGCTGTCTATCTGTCATATCATATTCAGATGACAGGTCTAACAAGCGACTATCTGCACCCATTTCTTCCCAATTCACTTGGAAATTTGAAATAATAGAATAATCAGGATCTTGTAATGCTAAATCTACTTGATCTCTTAATGCTTCTACATCCATTGCATCCATATCCTCTGCATATACCAAACGAATAGGTGTTAAGTGTCTTGATGCAATACTTGTCTGTGCTTGTCTTAATTTATCTCTAAACACTAAAATTCTTAAACATCTTTCTAATACACTATGTCCACGAGGTTCATATTGTGATTTCTTTCTTGCCATATAAAACACAAAGCTACCTAAATTCGGATCTGTGTTTAATGGTATATTCCTACCTTCTTTAATTGCATCGACTACATCAGGTGGCATTGACCTAGCTATTCTTAATGCTTCAGGATCATCCATACCTGCTCTCTCTACTACATCTTTTGTCTTGCTATCAGGTATTAATTGAATCATCTTTTGATCTGTAAATGGAAAACTCTCCATATGGACTTGTTCAGGTGGCAATATACGAATAGCTGTCCATCCCTTATAATTCTTTTTCATCCATTCATATGCTCTCTCATTACTATCTTCATATTCTTCCCAAAGTTCTTCAATCTGATCTGCTGTACCTTCTCTTAAAGAAATCTTTTTTTTATGTGTTACTTCTTTAGGCATATCTGGATTGTTATCTTCACAGAATACAAACACTTCACCTAATAAATTATATTCATGTACAATTTCAATAAGTCTGTGTAGTAAACCTACCTTCTTTGCCCATTTTTCACAAAAGTTTAATGCTTTTCTAGCTAACTCACTGTCTTTAGCTTTTGGCATACCTAATCTAATTTTAGATAAAGGTAATTCGGTATGTAAATCAATCGCTTGACCAACAAATGGATCTGTACGATAAAAGAATCTAAAGTAGTTTCTCTGTTCATCTTGAGATTGTGGTAATTCCAAAAAGTCTGTTGAAAGTTCAGGTGAATAAAAATTACCACCACCACCTAATTGAGTACCTCCTGTTGTCATCGCAACCTTTACTCTTGATTTCATCTCATTAGGTGTTAGCTTTTTTGCAGGCTGTGTCTTTACCTTTTCTCTTGGTCTTACTTTACTGACTACTTTTACATCATCATCTTCAATCGTTGGTGTCTGTTGGTTTGATTGCTTTGCCATTTTCATCCTTCCTTTGCTTTATTAAATATTTAATCACTGTTTTTAATAACTTAACATGGTCAGGATGTCCTTCATAAAACTGCTTCCATGTTCCACCTTTTTCATTATACAATAAAGCAATATCTTCTATTAAATCTAAATCCTCTTTTTCATCACCATATGATATTTCTAATATTCTTGAAATCACTCTTTGGTATGCCATTCCTAAATGCTTTGGTTTCATAATTCATTTAACCTTTCTTATTATTATTACACATCATAATTAAAAGGATTATCAAATGTTTAATGAAAACCACCAATACTATTCTCTTTGTATGTTCTTTCTTGAAGATTATCTCGAACTAGGTAAACCATATATTTTCTGTCCAGATAAAGATACTCTTATCGCTGAATGGTTTGAAATCCAAATCAAACTACAAATCAATTTACTTAATTTAGATAGTGAATTGTATATCAAAAATCTACTTGACCATCGTACTAATTTATATAACTATGGTAGGAGATACCTTTTAAAAAAACATATACAAAGCACAGGACTTAAACCACATGGCTAACCTTATTGATGTTGCGAAATACATTCTTGATACCTCTAAAAGTACAACAGGCATAAAACTACATAAACTACTTTATTACTGCCAGCTAAACCACTATATGAAACATAATGGTTTGCTTATGGATGATGCAGATTTTGTTCTTAAAGATAATGGCATCATCTGTAATACTCTTTACAACCATATCACTCAACTTGTTTCAGGCAATGCAAATAGACTTACAAATGATGAAGTCTTGTCTATTAATAATACTTTAAATAGATATGGCAAATACACAATCCACGAATTGACTGCTCTTAATAAAAAAGAAATCCCTGTTGGTACTCTTATTTCTTTTCCTGCTATTCTTGATCTTTATTTGCCATCATCATCTACTGCGACCAATCATACCACGAATTGAATGTTTAGGTAATTTAGGTGCTATACGATTTACAGGACTACCTTCAGGCACTGCTCTGCCAAATACTAATCCTCTACCTAATGGTGATGTTCTTGCTGATCCACCACTAGACATAGATAAAAATTTACCTTTACCTACATTTTGACTTGCTACCCAAAACATTCTCACTATCGCATCACTCATATCGTCATGCTTGCCTTCTGTTTGTGGTGCTTCTACTGTTATTAAATTCTTACTATGTACTGTCTGTTGCAATTCTAACATTTCTTGAATATATGGTTCATGTCCATCTACATCACAATTCTTTTTATTATATAACACCAATCTCTTATCCCACATCATATCTTTAAAATTCTGAAACATTTGACTTGTTAATTGCTTTGTCATTTGTTGTGTCTTTAATTGTGTTATGCCTCGCTTATTTAATGCTTGCTCAAATGGAATACCTGCCCATTGGTCAAATATCCCTTCTGTAATATAAAATTTCTTTGTGTAGTCTAAAACCCAATCTGCTACATCATCAAATTCTAATCTTTCTTTATCTGCATATTTACCTACACCTGCTTTAATCAGATCTACTTTATCTAAAACTAACTTATCACCATCTAAATGTCCTATTGCTACTGCACTACCATCACCTACTAAAGCAACATCTATTCCCATGAAATATGGTTTTCTTGCTACACCTCTTTCTACAGGTCTATGCTTTTCATCTACACAAGCTAATAAGTCTTTACTATCTTCTATCCAACCACGAGTTCTATCTGTAAATTCACCACCATATTCTGTAAAGAATACAGCTGGATTTTTTAAATAATGCTTTTCAAATTCTGTTGCAGGTACTGTTGGATTTACTTCCCATGTTGGTGCTTGCACACATAACATATTTTCTGATGCTTTGCCACCTTGCATACCGATTTGAAATAACTTATAAAACAAACCTTGTTTACCTAATGGTGATGAAATAGATATCACACGACCTTCTACGGGTCCAACAGGTATTCTACGATCTTTTGGATCTTTTGGCGAATAAGCTGATGTAGATGGTACAACAGCATTATATACTTCTTCTGCACCACTTTGACCTGTTTCAGTAAAGTGAGCGATCTCATCCATAATAACACAAATATTACCAGCACCACGAAGACCTTTAGCAACACAACTTCTAAATGTTACTTTTAATGTAGCTTTGGCACTTGGATCTTCTATATACCTACCATATCTTTCTACATCTTTAGGTGTTTGAAATCTAGCATAGGATTGTGTATTGTTTGCAGTGTAGGGTCCAAAGAAGGCACAATTGCGAAAGTGCCCTGAAACCTCGTTATATAGCAAACCTGCCTGATCTTTATCAGTAGCTACTGAAATGATCTGAATGTTATTACTTGCAGGCAATCCATAATACTCTTGTGGATCTTGTTTTCTAATAAGTTTATATGTTTCATAGGCGGCGATACAAGCAGAGATAGTTGTCTTACCCGATCTACGACCAATGGACAAAACCATTTCTCTTCTTTCTTTGCCCGGTATAACTTGACCAATATTACATCTACCTTCATCAAAGAGTAATTGTAGATATTCTTTTTCTGTAACATCTCTAAAATGTTGCCTTCGCCAATCAGAGATTTTAAATCTTTTCACATCATCTAGTTCAAGACCATAGTGTGCTTTAAGAATAACCTTTTGCACAGGGAATAAAGTCATACCTAGTCCCCAAGGGGCTTCAACAAAGTCAATAATATTTGCATCTTCTTTGGATTGAACACCTGCTTTGGCACTAGCTGAAATTGCAATCGTGGATAAAGCCATAAATGAAACCTCCTTTTTTTTATTTATCTATAATACCTATATAGATAAAACATTTAGAACAGGAGTACACGAAAATGACAGTGACACAAAAACAATATGATGAAACCATCAAAGACCATTTTCTAAAAAAAATAGATTTTGTTAAAGGCTATGTTACTAAAGATTGGACAGGTAAGGGTGCATCTTATCCTTATGTTATTAAAAATAAATATGGATATTGGTATCAAAGACCTATTCAGATACCTGCAAATAATTATGGATTTCCATCCGAAATTACGATTGGTGGTTTAATATTACAATTAATAGAAGATCACCAATCAGATTTGAAACTTTTAAATCCTCTTCCTAAGTATAAGTCTATGGAATATACAACTATTGGTTTTATTAATTTTATTATCAATAAAGATAGGAATAAATTAAGATTAATTCCTAAAAACAAAGACAGCAATGCCTATGAAATAGATCTTAGAAATATAAGTCCAAGGGCACACTCTGATTATGAAGATATTGTAAAAGATTTGGAAAATATAAAAACCTTAGTTTCTCAAATTAAACTTATTCTTACTTCTATAGATAGCAGTGAAGTAAGTGAAGATAGTGAAAGTGCTATTATTAAATTAGCAAATGTTTCTCTACATATCATGTCAAATATGACTTTAAGCCAAACGATCGAATTTAAAAAAGCCTTATCTACAGCTATTGAAAAACTAAAAAACTCACCTTTTAAAAAAGTTTTTTCTAATTCAGTAATCCTTGTTGGCACAGAAGACCAATCTGATTCTCCTCGTGGAAATGCTATTGCTCGTTATCGGGAATTAGCAGATCAAATTTTTTATTTTTTAAAATCGGATGGCAGTACTTATTCTAATAAAGAAATTTACATTACTTTGATTCATGAATACGGACATAGATTTCATGCTCATTTTATGAAGAATGGTTATAATAATCCTAAAATCAAGAAATTATATTTAGAATCACAAGAAGGAACTAAAACTTGTTATCTTAAAAACCTACCAAAAATAGGTGATCCTCTTTCCGATTTAAGAGAAGATTGGTATTCTGTTAGAATGGCATCCAATGAATATTATTTAAAAAAGATAGTTGGTGATAACTACATCTATGAGAATGAGCGAGGTAGGATTAAAGAAGTTGAAAAGAAAGACATTCTTAAAAGAATCACCTGTCCTTCGGAATATGGTGCTAAAAATGAAAGGGAGTTTTTTGCAGAGATGTTTACTCTTATTACTTTAGGATTAGTGAAACCTAATCAACAAGTAATAGCAGATAAATTTATGAAAATCATTAATACAGAGGCAATCTAAACAGTTTAAAAGAAAAGAGGTATGTTATGAACACAATGAGTAATATTGAATTTAAAAGAGCAAAAGAAGATATTTTAAAAATCATCTCTAACTATAGCAATATGACTAAAGAAGATAAGGCTGAGTATTTAGAATTGAAAGATGCTATTTTAGATATTGAAACCTTTTTGCCTAAACTAAAACTCACTTTTGAGAAAAGTTTTGAATTATTATCTATCCTTAAGACTTATGGAAAAAAAGTTAAAAGAAGATCACCTTATGCAAGAAACGATGAAGCTATTCTGAGTGAGCATTCTGAATTTTTAAATAATTTTGCTAAGGAAATCGAAAAGATTAAAATCACAGACACGGAAATTGTTGAAAATAAGATGACTTGGGAAGATGCCTTAGATCAAGAAATCACTGTTGTCATGCAAAGAGAACCTAACTTAAAGATAAAGATCATTTCACCTGTTTCTATGGAAGATCTTTTAGACTTTAAAAAAAACATCCTTAAAGCAATAGGTGCGATTAAAGCATCACCTATTCCTAATTTTGATAAAGCATTAAAAGGTGATTTAATTTTAGGTACAGAGATAGATATTAAAAAACAAACAGGTGTTACGATACCACTGGATGTGTTTGTTGGTTTGTATCATAGGGATACAAACAATATTATGTATTTTATAGATGCAACTATAAAACGAAATAGAGATATTTACATTACTCTTATACATGAGTTTGCACATAGATACCATCACAAACATTTTAAAGGTGGAATTGAAAATCCTAAAATTATAACACTATTTCAACAAGCAGTCAAAAATGAAGAACAATGTTTTTTAGACCAATTACCTAAAATAGGTGATCCACTTTCTAATTTAAGAGAAAATTGGTGGAGTGTGAAGATGTCTACAGACGATGAATGGATTTTATCTAAAATTACAGATACAAAGTATATATATAGAAACTCTAAAGGTTTCATTGAGTCTTTCGATAAGAAAGACATCCTTCTAAGGACAACCTGTCCTAGTGTATACGGGACTAGAAACAAAGCTGAATTTTTTGCTGAAATGGTAACACTTATTACTTTAGGATTAGTGAAACCATCTCAAAAGTTAATAGCAGATAAACTTATGGAAATTATTAATAACGAGGTAATCTAGGCAGGTGGTAATGTAGCATCATGGATTTGTTTAGACAAGTTCTCAAATCCTAATATATGGAAAATTTCACTTATAGGATGTCCAATTAAATTATGTAAAGACCATTGGTATTTTTCAGGTAGCTTTGCGATTAGCTTTTGCATAGTCATACTCCTTTTATATGTTCATATTATATATATACAAAGGATTTAAAAATGAATGCTTAATTATAAGCATACGAGGGGCATGAAATGACGAGTTATCCAAATTACTTACATGAAACTATTGAAAATTTATGGAGAAATCCTTTCGCTATTCATGAAGTTGATCCAGCACTTAAAAAAGATCCGTATTTGTGGATATCTTTTATTAGAGATTTACCTATTGGATTAAGTGGACTTAGAGAAGTTCCTAAACAAATCCTAAAAAACCAAATCTTTTTTTTAGAAACTAAAAAGACTATTTTATCCCATAGTGATTTTATTTTTTCCAACCTGCCTGAAGTTTTTAAAAATGACAAAGATATTGTCCTTGATAATATTAATAAAAAAGCTAAGAAGGATGAGAATTATGTGATGGCTTTTTTTGAAGAAGAAATTCCAGAAAAATTCAAACAAGACTATGATGTCATATTACTAATGATGTCAAAAATAACAAAAAACACACCTGTCTTGACATCATTTCTTAAAGAGGCGAATAATCCACTGCTTAGAAATCCGAATTTTATCTTAGATTGTCTTAAGGTAAATGAAAGGTTTATTAATTTTTTTATTCATCGTATAGAAGCATCTTTCAAATCAGATAAGAAATTCATGCTTGATGCTATTGAAATTAACCATAAGGCAATAGAATATGCAAGTGCAGAATTAAAAGAAGATAGAGATTTTTTGATTAAAGCCATTCAAAAAAATCCACAATTAAAATATGAAAGATACTTTCCAAGAGATATTAAGACAGATCCTGAAGTTGAAAACTATGGTGATAAGATTACTATCATCAAAGTACCTTCTTTGCCACTATACCTAAACTTTCAAGCTGAGATTAATAAAGAAGAAATTATCCAATTCAAAGAAACCATCTTAGAAGTTGCTAAAAGGATCAAAGCATCTAAACTACCTAATTTTAGTAAAGCATTAGCTGGCGAACTTTATGTAGGCGACAAACCTTTCTTTAAGAAAAATTATATGGTAAATGTAAGCTCAGGTGCTAGTGCATCTTATGATCTTCTTGATAGGTGCATTTATTTCTACACAGACCATGATCAATCTTTAGGTGATGCAATAAGAGATTTATCTCATGAATTTGGACATAGATACCACCATACAGTTGTGAAAAATGGTATGAATAATGAAAGAGTCAGGGACTTATATAAAGAAGTAAGATTCTCTTGTAAATTACCACAGATAGGTGATCCTTTATCTGATTTAAGAGAAGATTGGTGGAATGTTAAAAGAGGCTCGGAATCTGAATATTATTTGTCAAAGATCGAAAAAGTTCAAGGTTGGAAAGAAGATAAATTTATTTATATAAATGATGAAGGTTTAGAGAAAACATTTAGTCAACAGCAAATCAATGACTTAATTAGTTGTCCATCTCAATATGGATCAAAAAGCCATGAAGAATGGTTTGCCGAAATGTGTAATCTCATTAATTTTAATAAAGTGAAACCTAATCAAAAAACATTAGTTGACAGGCTTATCCAGATACTTGAAGAAGAAACCATCTAATTTAGAATAATGCTTTTATACTTATGTGCTTATGTATAAAAGCACATAATAATGGAGAATGAAATGTCCTACCTCTACAATAATCCTGAAGATGAAATTCAAGAAGGTGGTATATCCTACATAGTAATACCTCAAATGCCAAAGCTAACTCTAATCTTTGGGCCAGACTTAACAAGAGAAGAAATTATCCAATTCAAAGCTGAGATGCTAGAAGTTGCTAAAAGAATAAAAGCATCGCATATTCGTAACTTTAGTGAAGCTTTAATAGGCAATGTATATGTAGGTACTTCAAGATTCTTCGATGAAGAATTTAATTTTAGAAATGCACTAATAGTGCAGGCTCTTTATAAGCCAGAAACTAAAAAAATATACTACTACACAGATGGAGGTAAAGAACCTTCATCTGTAGCAAGCATAATACATGAATTTGCACATAAATACCATGATCTATTTTTGAAAAATGGTTTTGAGAATGAAAAGATTATAGAATTATATAATCTCACAAAATCAGGATACTATAGCTTTCCAACCAGATATAGTGCTGAAAATGAAAAAGAGTTTTTTGCTGTGACGGTAACACTTATCACTTTAGGATTAGTGAAACCATCTATGCAAAGTCTAGCAAATGATTTTATCCGTATGCTTGAAGAAGAAAGAATATAGAATATGAAACAAGCAGGTACAAACATCCAATTAAATTTCGTACCACCATCTTTTAGAGATGATAAAGAAATCGTATTACAAGCAGTAGGTGATTCATATGAAGAATATCAATATGTAAGTGATAGGCTAAAGCAAGACAAAGATGTTATTGCAACTACTCTAAAAAACACAAGTACATTAGATTTACAAACTGTCTTATATAGATGGATGAATTACAGAACTAATCCATTATTTAAAGATGAGAAATTTCTCTTAGAATTAATAAAAGAAAATCCTCAAATCTTCTTTCACATAGATTTAGCATATCGTAAAGATAAAAAATTCATGTTGAATGCTATTAAAATAAATCATAATTTTTACACCTATGCAGACAATTCTTTAAAAGAACCTGCATTATATGCAGGTGGCAATATAAAAAGTTATTGGTTTATTGAAAGTGCTATTGATGTTAATCCTGCAGTGAGATATCTTAACATACCTAAAGAAGTAGCTAAAAGTCCATACCATATTGAACCTCAAGCAGGCATAAGAGTTACTATTAAACACCCATACTTGCCTTTGCTTTTAACTTTTATTAACATTAATAAATATGCTCTTTTAGAATTTAAAGAAAACTTGAAACAAGTCACTTCTTTAATCAAAAAGTCAAAAATCCCAAAGTTTGGTAAAGTCTTAAAAGATAATATTTATATTGCGAATAAAGAAAACCTTAAAAAGTATTTTCTTTTAGAAGGTTTAGACGATACAAGTGCATTATACTCAAAAAACCTAGATGATATCTTTTATGTCATGCCACCTAAATCATCTTCAATCTATGATCTTGTGCATGAATTTGGACATAAATTTCAGAATACTATGATTAAAGATGGTATGGAAAATGAAGATATTTCTTCTTTCTTTATGAAACTACAAAATGATACCTGCTCTATGCCAAAGGTAGGTGATCCATTATCTGATCTAAGAGAAGATTGGTGGAATGTTAAGATGAGTTCAAGTAATGAGTTTTATTTGAATGAGATAGATAGAAATAAAAACTACATTTATAAAAATGATCAAGGTGTGGAAAAAACCATCAGTTCAGATAAAATGAAAGAACTAATGGTTTGTCCAAGTCAATATGGTGCATCTAATGTGCAAGAATGGTTTGCTGAAATGGTAACACTTATTACTTTAGGTAAAGTGAAACCTAGTCAAAGACTAATAGCTGATAAACTGATTAAGATCATTAAAGAAAATCTTATTTAGAATTGTAAATAATATGCCACTACTGCTAATCTAACTTCTGCAGGAAAAAACACTGTGTAATCATATTTTTTCCAAAACTTTTCTGCCAAAATTCTTACTTGTTCTTCATACATAGATGCAGGGAATTTTTTCAAAATTCCTGCTTTATTAATCTCTAACATTAACTTGTATTCAATGAGATCTCTATCTTGATCAAATGGTGGATCATCAGATAACATATTTTCAATCACTTCTCTAATGACAGGAAAATCAAAATAAAAGAAAAATGGTTTACTCGCATGAAAATCTCTAGCAATCTTAGAAATGTGCTTAAACCAGTCTATTGGAAATTCCTCACGAGTATCTTCAATCTCACCATTAAGAATGGCTTTTTCCATCCTTTTTAAATCAGATCCTAATTCTGCTGTTTTAGGATTTGACTCAACAAGATCTAATAACAATTGATGTACATTTGAACCTTTTGTTTGATTAAGATCAATAAAAGGCTCACCTTTAAATAAAGGATGATTTTGATACCATCTTGGTAAACTGCTGGCTCTTCTATGACTATACATTTTTGGTATGTCCTTTCTTTTGGATGTGTCTATTAATATGATCTGTATAAATAGAAAATTAAAGTGTATCTCTAATCTTAAGAATTTGGTTTAATGACATTGGATTTGTCATGCTATTTAATTCCAAGTCAAAGAGTACTTTTTTTGACTGCCATTCAATAATGGTAAATTGAATTTTTTCTTTTTGCACATACTCAAAGGTATATTGCTTACCATTTGTTTCAACAGTATTCCAAAAAAGATTTTCTTTAGACTTTAATCTGTGCAATGGGAAAACACCTAACACAGTACAGATCTTTTCATTTACTCTAAAAATATGTTCGTTCATGTCTTTTGCCTTTCTCAACGAGCATCTACATAGATATAACACTTGTCATTAGGCTTTTATTGCAACCTCGATTAATTTTTTTTATTTTATATACCTGTCTTTTTATATACATCTTAAAAGACAGGTATAAAATGACTAAGTATAGACAAGCTGAATATGAAAATTGGGATGATTATAATTTTGTTTTAAAAAGAATACAAAATGGTAATGGTAGCGAATTTGCTAAAGCAAGCAGAGATTTAAAATTCAATACTACATTGAGAGAAATTGCTATTGAGAATGGTGCTTTAATATCAGATACTCATATGCCTACTAGTAGATACATAAGAATTTCTGATCCAAATCTTGCTATTAAAGGTTTGAAAAATGGTGGCAGTGGTCAACTTGGATATTTAGATAGTAGTCTTACTAATAATAAAGAAGTAGTTTTAGTAGCAGTAAAATTAGATCCAAATAATCTTATGTTTGCAAGTGATGAACTTAAAGATGACTATGATGTTGTTAGCCTTGCTGTTAAGATAGATGCTAACACTATTCAATTTGCTAGTGATCGTTTAAAAAATGATCTCACTATCGGAAACTACATCCTTGAAAAAAATCCACAAGTATTCGTTTCATTAATGAATGACTTAAAGACAAATATTGATTTTGCCATTCAAAGACTTTCACAAAACCTACAAGACCTTAGATTTTTCCCAAACCTAGTAAATCACATTCAAGTTCAGAAACTTCTTAAAAATAAAAAACTAATTTTGCAATCTGCTGGCATCACACCTGATGCCAAATCAGTTTTCAATATTATGAATCAAAATCATTTATCTTTCCTTGATCACATAGCAAATGATTTAAAAAACGATGAAAGTTTTATGCTTAAACTTTTAGAAGTAACACCAAAAGCATATACCATCCTTCCTGATTCTTTAAAAAATGATCCTGTGTTTATAAATAAAGCAATGGATGTGTCTTTGATTGACACCTATTTGAACTTAGATGAAGATAAAAAGAACGAACTTGCAGGAAAAATAACAACTTTAAGTTTGAGTACTGCACCTGCTTTAGATTTTATATTCTATGGTAGAATTACAACACCGGGTCTTATCCTTTTTAAAAAACATTTGAACTTCACAATTAAAACCATCAAAGGTTCGCCTTTAAAGAACTTCAAAAAAGTCTTTTCAGCAGGTAAAGTTATTGTTGGTCAAAAAATAGACATTCTAGCATCTAATATTTTACCATCTGAAATTGCTAGTGAATTACAAACATTTAAAGGTATACTTGCTGGCTTTTTTGATCCACGATTTGTAAATAATGTTTACATCATCTTAAATGGTGAAACATATAAAAAATCCGATGCCATTAATCTTATTCATGAACTTGCACATAAATTTCAATATCTCCATATAAAGAATGGTATGGAAAACAAAAAACTTAAAGATTTATTTGACCTAGCTAAAAATCCAATTGGTGATGAATATTGCGAACTGCCACAAATAGGTGATCCTTTATCTAATCTTAGAGATCCTAAACTTTGGGGCATCAATAACAGATTAGCTAATTCCGAATATTATTTAAAGAAGATTGACCAATGGAACTATATCTATGAAAATGAACAAAAAAAACAACAAATATTACCTAGATCTGAAATCAGAATACTTAGCAGATGTCCATCTGAATATTCTAAAAAGGTTCACTATGAATGGTTTGCTGAAATGGCAACTCTTGCTACTTTAAACCTTGCCAAGACTTCTGAAAAATTGATTGTTGAAGAATTTATTAAAGTTGTTAATGAAGAATCTATTTAACCTTTTTCCATCCTAGCTTTTGCCTCTTTCATCCATTCCTCTGCATCTATCATTTTACCAAAATTTGCAAATATGCTTTCTGTCATTTCAGGTCTTACTTTCGCTTCATCACAGGCTCGCCTAAATGTTTCAGCTAAAAATCCAAACAAAATCTTAAATGCTTTTGAATCCATATCTATCGTTTGGTTTGATAACATTTCTTTCTTTTTTATCCAAGCATCTCCTACTGCCTTTAAAGCATTTACTCTACGAATAGATAACTGACTTGTATTCTCACCTTTTCTTTCTGCCTCTGATCTCTCAAATTTTAATGATGCTGATTCTTCTGCCAAACCTTCAATCACTGAATTTAATACATCACCACTCTCAATGTTTGTCATTACATTGCCTAATATCTTATCTAGCATTAAACTATTCAACTTATTTAATTGCTGATTTGCTATATTAAGCTGTGTAGATGACATTGCTATTTGTGCTTGCTGTACTGTAGGCACAGGTGTACTTGGTGTATTTGCTGGACTAGATGCTGGTTTGGTTTTACGACCCGGTTCAGTATTCATCGTAATTGGTAAACCTGTTGTCGGATGAAACATCACTTGATCTGTTGGTTTTAACTCATCAGGTTTCCTCCATACAATCTTTCCTAAATCATCTATTACTTTTACTCTTGCTACATTAGGATCAATCACTGTCATTTATTCATATCCTTTTTTAGATTAGGTTTTTATATTAGTATTATATCTAAAAAGGTGCAATAAGGTCTAATATTGTTTGCTTATTCTTTTCTAATGATCCAACCACTCGCATTGCATCTGCTTGTGGTGCATCTAAACTTGTTATTGTTAAGTTATCTACTGCCACTTCTGTTTTCACATAGACACCATCCACTAAATTATAAGTAATTGTGTTCTGTGTTAATGGATTGTAAACCATCTCTACTGTATTTCCTGATGGTGCAATAAATCGTACTTTTTGATCTGCTGTACGAATATCTGTAAATACATAGATAGGAATAAACTTAATGCTTTTAATAAAATTACTAAAGTCATTTGCCACAGGTGATTCATTTAATTCACTCATTGGCAAAATTGACTTTTCTCTCACCACTTGCTTTCTTCCTAACTTATGATCATCTGATGGATCATATAGCAAATTGTTTTCCATATCATAAATTAAGAATGGTGGAGCACCATTAAACAAGTCATAGCTATATTGCAAAAATTGAATAATTAGATTATCAAACAAAGACACTGACTGCACAATCACTTGTGTATCATTATCTGGATCAATACTCGCAATCATATTAAAATCTTTGTCATTAATAAGATTACATAAGTCTTGTGCAATTTCAGCTAGAGTCATGTCATCACCATTTTCCCCACCTGTTCTAGCAAATGACTCTCCTACTTTCATTGTAGGCTGTAATTCCATATCTGCTACATTATCACTGTAGATTTGAAATTCATCTAGTCTTCTTAATGATGCAGGTGCTAAAGCATTATTCCCAAATTCATCACTATTTACTCTAATCTTTAATGCAGGTCTTGAATCATTGTAATTACCTAATTGTCCTTGACCATGATTTGTTACAATTAATTGTGTTTCAAAGCCATATCGGATTGGTGCTGGTACTACACTTGTAATAGAATAATCTGCACTAGGTTTATGTGCGACTAACATCTTAAATGGTTCAAACAAACTTGTCTTTTTATACATCTGTGGTAGCATTTTTTTCTCCTTAGAACTCAAAACCACCAAATAAAACATCTTTTAATCCATCAGGTGTTTTACTTGTACTTGTATCTGTTTCAATTTCTATTTCTTCGTTTGTTGTTAGGTTGAACTCATCCTCATCATAATTGTTTACAAATAATGATGCTGTCTTTTCACTATCACTCGCATTAGCTAATCTAATACTTTCTTTCTGATACTTCTTAGGATTGTCTATTCCCATTTGAGATAAACTTGCAATCACAGGCTTATTGTATTTTTGACAAGTACCTTCTGCATTCTTAAATACACAAGTTGCACACTTATCCATTTGCAATACAGCTGGTATCATATTTGATCTATGTTGTAATGCACCTTGTTCGCAACCTACTTTTTCATAAGCACCTGCATCTACATAGACTTGACCTGATAAACCTTCATGTGCAGTTCTAATAGCTTTAATAGAATCTGCATAATGATTTAATACTTCACTAGCAAATCTTGCTTTAAGCATAATATCCAAATCATTACCAACTGCACCTTCAGCCATCTTTTGTCTTAACCATGTTTCTACAGTATCTTTACTTGCTAACTTAACACTAGCTTTTTTAGTTTCGATATGCTGTGTATATTGAGTATCTGTATATTCTTTCTTTTGACTTGCACTTAAATGAGTTAAAACTTTTGCTAATTTCTTTTGTGGATTTGAAATGCCACCTACTAGATGTTCTAATTCAGATCTGTCTAATAAACCACCTGTAACAATAGAATTTAAAGTAGCCTCAATTTTACGATTGACTGCCATCACTTCTTTTTCTTTTTGAAGTAAAGGCATTTCGCTTGCTTTCTTTAATCTTAATTCCAATTCCTGTTGAATAGCTTTAAAGTTATTATTCGCTTGCTTTAATTTTGATTGCTCTGACCACTGCTGATTGTCATATTCTTTATCAGAAATATTAACACTCGCATCTTTCATAGCTTGGATGTTTTGCTTTAATCTTGCAGACAGTTCTTTTTGGAAAGCAACAAAATCATTCTTTGCTTCTTTTAATAAGTTTAACTGTTCGTATCTTGTTTCATTATATTCTTTATTTGATACATCGGATTGAGATTGTGTAATGAAGTCCAAAGCACTTGAAACTACTTCTTCAGGATTACTACATCCACAAGCTATTTTTTCCATTTGATTTAAAGTGATTAAACCTGCTTTGATCATGCGACTAACTTTATCTTTTGCTACTCTTGATCTTACTGCCAAATCTCTTTGTTCTGCATTATCATAATGTCCAAAGTCATTACTATATGACTTGCCTGCCATTGTCTGTGCATTTAGACCACTACCTAAATAATTCCCTGCTTTTGTCATTACAGGTTTAGAGGCTAACTTTTTCAAGTATTGTGTCTTGGCATGAAAATCACCTTTCATGTCTACGATTTGATCTACTTGATTTTTTGTTGCCATTCCCAACTTTACCAGCTGTGATGCTAATAAAGTAAATTTGTTTTCTTGTGCTTGTATTTCTCTTTGTGCAGGTGTTGTGTAATGTGGATCTATTTCTTGAATGACTTTATTGTGCATTCCTTTTTTACCTACACCACCACCTTCATAATCATGTGCTTGTTTTTGTCTAAGTAAATATTCATTTAACTTAGCTGTCTTTTGCTCCAAACTACTTAATCTTGAAATCTCTTGATATTGGGATTCATTTAAGAAGTTACTTTTCTTAAAATTCTCCAATAGACCTGCAAACTTATTATTAAGATTATTCAGTTCTCTATCTCTTGTTGTTCCTACATCTACTGTTTCAGGTACATACTTTGCAAACTTTTCACTTGCCTGTTCGCTTGAATATTTCTTTGTTAAATCTTCTTGATAGGCATACCATGTTTGTGGCTGTACTTGTGCAGGTGCTTGAGATAAAAATGCTTGCTTTAATCTTGCTTGGTAATTTGTACCACTGCCTAACTTAATACCTACTGTCTTTAATTTTGGTGCATAATGTTCAAAGGCTGATTTCCAATTGATATTAGAAACTACCTTACGACCTTGATGGTAATCAAATACACAATCCTTTGATGCTGGAATAATGTATTTTGCACTTGCACACCTTGCTTTAATTTGTTTATCCCATTTGCCATTAAACAAACCTTTAAATGCCTCTTCTCTTATATATACTTTGCCATGTAAACCATGATCACTAGCAATACGATTAGCAACATCATCTGTATATTTATTGCCTATGTCTGTTTTCAAATCTGCAAGAATAACTTTTAAAGGCTCACCATAAGCAGACCTTCTCATTGCTTTTTCTATTTTTTCTCTGTAATCATCGCCGGGCTGTTGTGCTTGTGGTGCATCATATTTATTTACTACTTTGACAAATTCTCTATTCTTATTTGGTACTAAACCTAAACCATTGGTGCTTTCATCCCACATTTCACTTAATTCTTTTAATGCACTATCTTCATAAAAGCTATTTTCCATTTGTTCGTAAACATCTTTCTTATTACGAACACCTTCAAGATTAGCTTGTGTTTCCTGTGCTAACCATGAATGATCTACAATAGGTACATATTGAAAAGAACTTTCTTTTAAGAAATCACCTAAATGGATGCCACCTTCTTCATCTACATGACTAGGTAATACACTTGATCTAGGTGTATCATTTGGCAAAATGCCACTAGGTAAAGAAGATAAACCTTTGGCTTCAGGTAGTCTTGCTTTCTCTAATACTCCACCATTATATTCAGTATCATATTGAAAACCATCAAGCATATAATTTGAGCCATTGGTTAAAGTATAACCACCATTTGGTAGATATGAACTAGATTGCTTTTTCATTTTTATTTAATACCTTTCATATATAAATCAGCTATTCTTAAAGCAGATGGTCTTTTAGATGTGGCTGTTCTCATCATTGGTGGAATTTGATCTTCAGCAATATTTTCTGTAATCGCTGGCAGTTCATCTTCTACTTCTTGAGCCCAACCTTCAGGATCATCTTTTACTTCTTCTACTTGATCAATCACTTTTTCTGCTTCACGAGATTTCATTGACCAGTGTGGTGCTTTAATTTCATCATATAAAGTATCTGTTAAAGATGATAATGCCTCTACAATATTCATATATTGTTTTCGCATGGTCTTGATTTCTTGAATATAACCTTTACCACCAAGATTACCATCAGGTGAAACATCTCTTGATTTAAGTTTGGCAAAAATGGTGTATGCAGACATAGCATGACCTAAACTAAATAAAGTTGCTCTTAAAACTTTAGCAAGATTTTTACTGCATTTAGGATTAAAGTCATATTCAGCTACATTCTTTCTTTCGGATGGTGTAAAACCACCCCATGCCCAACCATCTGTGCTATTGCTATTATCTTTAACAAAGCGAACTTCACCTGCCTGCTTTTTTAATCTTGCCTGTCTTAACTTAAAGTTATCATTGTTATTTTCCATTTTCATATACTCCTGTTGCTATCTAACATTATGTTCTTTATTTAATGCTTATTAAATTTTTAAAAAAAGTTTATCAAAGTTGCAATGATACTTAAATGACAAGTGTTTATATATTGACGATGATTGATGATGATGATCGCAACCTAACCAATCTTGAAAGGATTGAGTATTATGAATAATGTTTATGGTCAAATTTCTACTGCTTCTTTTGAATCCCTTCTCAATGCTACACAAAATGCTTTTAGCAAGTGGAGTGAAAATACCTATGCAGTAAATGTTAAAGACACTACTTGTGCTATCATTTTCAAATTTGATGGTGATAGTTTAAAGTCTACTGGCTTATGGTCTTACAAGAATAAGAAATTCTTGAGTACTTTTGGTGATGATAAAGATATTTGTCAATCTCAAGTCAGTATTTTAGAAAAGATTATCAATGCTATGGCTTTGTGGATTGATAAAGCACAAGTTGAAAAGAAGCCTGCTAGAAAACCATTCACACCATTTAAGAAAGTTGAGAAAACACCTTTAAGCCAAGAACAAGTCAAGTTCCTTGATAGAGTAAAGGCTTTAAATACTGCTAGTCAAAATGCTAATGATGATTTCACTAGCAAGTTCTCTAATGGCATTATTGACTTGATCAATAAAGTAGGTGCTAATGCTAAACTTAGTGATAAACAAAAAGAAATTGTTGTTGCCAAACTCAATAAATACAATGTCTAACTTTTCAGAAAGGAAAAATGAAAATGAATGAATTTATTTATCTCTATGGATTAAATATCCAAAATGATGGCTACCTTGACAGTGTTCATTTAGAATATGATGCTTTTAGATTTTCTAAAACTGATGATGATACTATTGTTGAGATGCTAGTTCCTATGTCTGTTGCTGATAAATTATTTGATGATGATGATTTTGGTGATGGATATGAAAGATTTAACTTTGTTTCTGATTACATTGTGAGAAGATAAATGCTAGACCAAATTACTCAAAATCTCTATTCTTGTCTTGATCAATTTGAACAGGATGTAAAACAAAAAATCCAAACTGTTCTTTCTACCAATGACTTAACACCTGCTCAAGTAAACGAACTAAATTCTAAAGTACATACATTCTTAAAACAAAATATTTCTAATATGGAAAATGATATTTCAAATCTTTTTAGCAATTAGCATATTGTGGCAAATCGATATGCTTATATATAGCTTTTAAAACAGGCACTGCCATGCTATTGCCAGCTTGACCATATAAATCAGCACGATTAAACAATGACTTATCTGTAATCGTCTGTTCAAATCCCATTAAACGAAAACAATCATCAATAGACAACGAATAAAGAACAGCATAGAAAACTTCTTCACTATCCTTTAAAGGATCAACCTTATCTTGATCTTCTACAGGATAATAAAAATAATAGTCATCTTTCTTTTTACAAAGTCTTATTTTATATGACAGTGATAGATCATTTGTCTTAAGAAAGAAAAAATTACCGACATAATTTGTTTGTTGTCTTTTAATTTGGCAATGAATATATTGACCTACCTTTTTCAGCTCTTCCTCAAGAAAAATCTTACTAAAGCCATTAGGTCTTAATGGTGTTAAGACAGATTTCTGTGGTGTTAAATCTGTGAAATCTAAATATTCAGAAATTGTTTTTTCTAAAGCTACTTTTGGTGGCTGAACTTTAGGAAAATTCTCTTTCTTCTTTTCTTTTAAAACACCTACCAAATAAAAACGAGATCGAGATTGTGGCAATCCATAATACTTAGAATTTAATATATTTTCTGATCCATCCCAAAAAGACAAATCATCGGATTGAACCATATAATCATAATCTGATTGTAAATCGATAAATTCTTTTTTAGAAATTGGAAAGACTTTCTCATTTATAAATCCCAACACATTCTCAAAAATGAAAATTGTAGGCTTTATATCTTTTACCATTTGAATGTAATCAAAAAATAATTGACCACGATCATCTGCAAAACCTTGTTTTCTTCCTAATGCTGAAAAAGAAGGACAAGGACTCCCACCTACAAATAAATCTACTTTGTCTTTATATGTCATGCTAATAGATTGACCATTCGCATCCCTTTGGGTCATTCCTTTTATATCCGAATAGAAATTTGGAACTTGACCATGTAGCATTTGATATGCCAATCTTGCTTTTGGTTCTATATCGCAAGCAAAAACAATTTCATGTTTAATATTTAATTGTCTTAATGCTTCTTCAGGAGCACCGATGCCACTAAAAACAGTGGCTATCCTAATAGGTTTATCTGTTTTAGTTAGTTCTTTGTTTTCTACTCTTTCTTCATAATATGAAAAAAGAGTGTTTTCTTCATCTTCAAGATTTAACTTTTTTGATAATTCAATCTTATACCATTGATCCAACAAATAATGCTTAGAAGGTGTATGGGTCATTTTTTTTACTTCGTCCTTTGTTTGACTATACTTATAAGTTTAAACTAAATCTTTTCAAGTAAAATCATATTGTCTTTTAAATATATTAAACCTTGATTATGCACACCACCAAAATCCATTGGACAATATACTTTCTTTATACCAGCATGATGAATTGCTTTTGCACACATTAAGCACGGATCACAATTTACGATTAATATCTTTCCCTGTGTAGATTGACCAATCCTACTTGCATTTAAAATTGCATTTAATTCTGCATGATGACAGCCAACATCATTTTGTGTACCACTTGATACTTTATTTAAATCTCTTAAGCAAACAGATCCTCCACAAAGATCACCTGTTGAGCAACCTCTAGGATTACCATTATATCCATCTGCAATGATACTATTAGTAGTATCATCTAAAATCATTGCAGATACTTTCCTGCGAATACAAGAACTTGCTTCAGCTAATAAATTACATTGTGCAATTCTGATTTGTAATAAATGTTTTTTCATGTGTCTTATCCTTATTCTGAATAAGACATAATACAAGATTAGTTATCTGCATTATCTTTATACATGAGAGATAAAAGTTCACCCATCCAGCCATCAGGTCTATGTCCTACTAATCCAATATAAAACAAAGTACCTTTACTTGGATTAAGAGAAACAAAATCGCCAATGCCTTCAGCAAAAGTTCTTGTTTTGTTAGCTCTCATAGTGCAATACATTTCATTTTGTTTATTCTTAGTAAAAGAACCAATAAAGCCTTGATAGTAGTTCACAAGATACTTTTCACTATTAGTCAAAACAGAATCAATATCTCTAACAGCTTGAGCAACAAAGTTTTCACTTTGTTCAATACGATATTGAGGACTTGGTCTTGCAGTTTTATCTTTGAAATAAATCACTTCAAAAACTTTACCTGATGTTTCTTCTGTCATTTCGGATTGTTTCTTAAATGCGAAACGAAATAAACCTACTTTTTTACTAGATGGTGCTTTACCATTATAGCCATTAAAACTTAATTCATGTCCAACAGGCTCGCCTTCAACATTTACTCGTTTAACAGAAATTACACAGTCTGTACCATTAGATACAATCTTAGTAATGATTGCAATTTGCAAATGTAATTCACTACACATTTCTTGATTTTGTGGATGATCACAATTGTTCTTATCAATCTTGACATATTCACCAACAGTCAATTCACCTGTTGTTCTTTCAGAAGGATCTTTATAGACAAGACCACATTTAGTAAGTTTTTGTGCAAATTCACTATCTGTCATAGGATTATCACCACCTAATGATGACTTTAAAATTGCCCATGATGCAAAATCTGCTTCTTTACCTACTTTAGGTGATGGGATTTTTTTGAATACTTGCTCTAGATTAATATCTGCAAGACTTGATTTTTTCTTAGCCATTTTGAATGTCCTTTGAAATAAAAGAAAAATGTTTTATTAAAGACATTCTTATAAAATGAATATTGATCACTTTAAATTTAAATGAATATACACCAGCAAAACACATAACAAGATCACAATTACCATATTCATACTTAATCCAATTCGATTGACTTGTACATCACATTATTCATGCAGTTTGCCAAATCATTTTTTAATGAATAAGAATTATTAAAATATAAACATGGCAGGTTTTCATTTCTTACTGCATACGCAAATCCTTTTTCAGTAAGCACACCTACCTTTTCATATTCTAAACCTTTTCCCATCACATCTGATAAATCTGTTATGACTTTCTTATAGAGAACTCTATTCTTAACTTTGGTAATGTAAAACTCACCTGTTAAATTATTGAACTCATACCGTAGTCTAGGATTCATCTCAAAATATGGCATCAAGATTTCAATTTCACCTGTTGGAAATTGAATCCCTCGCACATCTTTAAAGATTACTTTCTTCATCCCAAAGTTGCCAAATTTCTTATTTAGAAATTTCATCTGATAGCTTACTGCTTCAGACATCTCTAATAAAAGATCATCTAATTCTGTTCTAGGTTTGTCCTTCAAAACAGGCATATCGGATAACCTTATCCGATTGTTCATTGGTGAACAGGTTAAAAGGTTTGATAAGTTCATATACACTTTCCTTATGTATTGACGAATATATAAATATACTTATATCCTTTTTTCAAAGAAAAAACAAGTATTTATCGTATAGATATTACACGATTACTTAAATATTCATCTTCTACCTGTGCAATAAAATATCCTAGTTCACTTAATGTAAACAAGTTCTTTTCTTTACAGGTATCACTACCTACTTTTACCTTTACTCGCAAACCTATTTCTAGTTCACCTTGATCTTCAAAAGAACACCAACTCACATCTAGCTCTACCATATAACAAACTGCATTTTTCTTAAATGCTTTGCCTATTGGTGAATAAAAGACTTCACCTCTAAACACTGGTCTTTTGTTATATTCATTTTCCCAATTTCCCATCACCTTAAAACCATTTTCTTTTAAATAGTTTTTTACTTCCATCACTTTCATAAGAATCCTTTCAAAAAGACAATAAAATCCCTTTAAAGATTTTACAACCTTTATTTGAATACTCTCATGTTTTTAGCTTTAAACTAAAGACAATAAAATCATTTTAAAGATTTTACAACCTTTATATGCTTATGTTCTCTCGCTTATATCCTATATTCACCTTGCACGAAAAGATACCATCAACAAGCATTACTTTCCACAGTTGCAGACCAAGTAAACTCTATTCTCTCTTTCAACACTACACGATATGGAAACTAAGAAATTACCATTGCCTTTAAACAGAGGATCTTATTACCCTTTTAAAGGTCTTTTGTTTCCCCTTTGTCCGTAGACGAGGAAACCATCTCTCTTGCATCGTTTCAGATGCTAAAACACACTAAAACCTCTAAAGATTTTACTTATACTAGATGTATAAATAGAATATATAGATGTATTATATGTATTGGAAGAGATGTTGGAAGTTATAGGAAACACCTTAATGGATCTCTTTCAGTCCTAACCCCATGCTCTATATTATTTCAAAGGTAAGCACGGATGGTGTCCTGACATCTATCTAAGTATCATTTTCACTTCCACCTAAAAAGGATGAAAAAAAGCTACTTTTGAAGTCTTAAACTATGCCTTACAGAATCACTTTATTTAAAGTGATCATAACCTAGCACGAGAATAAAGTAAAGTTACTAGATACCTGCGATATCTAAAGGTTTTCCCTTATAAGTATTCTTTCTAATCTTAAGCTACCTTTACACCTAAGATTTTATTTACTTGATCGTAACCAAGCAGAACCTTATCTACAATTAAACCTGTTTCCAGATTTAAAAGCCTTTACCTTATGGAATACTCTTATATTTAAATCTTTCCCTTTTGGCAAATCTTTTTTTATCTTTTTTTAAACACTCAAAAAAGCCCTTTAAATTCGCTCTTTTCCTTTAAGGTATATGTTCATATAGGAATGACCTTTAAAATTGTCTATAAAGCATATTAGATAGATTTTAGAACATATAGATTTTATTTGCCAGATCGTTTACTTATCCTGCATATAAAAGATAAAGGATTAAAGATTAAAGCAATAAGACCTTTCTTATCCTGCTATAAAGGTTTATGGTTTACTTATCCTTATATGCTGATAAATCTTATTCTCTATATATCCTTATTCTTATATACTGATAAATCTTATTCTTTATTCTTATATGCTAATAAATCTCACTGTCTACTTTATATATATTCTTTCTTTATGTTTTGCTTCGCAAAACATCTTCTAACCTAAATCTGTTCTCTGTACTTATACTAGATGTATAAATAGAATATATAGATGTATTATATGTATTAGAAGATATATCTAATATCTTATCTAAAGATAATCTATTATAGATAAGAATAAGAGAATGAGATTTTGATCTTTTAAAATTTGACCAAAGTGTTTTCCCTTATACTAGATGTATAAATAGAATATATAGATGTATTATATGTATTGGATATAAGATATATCTTATCTAAAGATAATCTATTATAGATAAGATAGAAGAAGAAAGAAAATCAGAATAGAGATTAGGATCAGCAGAATAAGATTTATAGAAGATAAGACAGATCAGAATAAGATTTAGATTAAGAGATTTAGATTAAGAGATTTAGATCAGATACGAAATAAGAGATTAAGAATAGATTAAGAATAGATCAGAATAAGAATAAGAATAAGATTTATAGAAGATAAGACAGATAAGGATAAGAGAATAAGATTTATAGGATATCAGAATAAGAGATTAAGAAAGAATAAGAGAAAGAGATTTATAGCTAAGAATAAGATAAAGAAGATATGTTTCAAAATAGATATGTTTTATAGTGTTTTTTAAAGAGATTACAGGTAAGGATGAGTAAAGACATAGGATGATCTTTAAAGTGCTTTAAAATTGATATTAGAGAATGAGATAGATTTATTGTTTATTGTAAATCCAAATCTTATAAGTAGAGATAAGATTTATCAGCCATATAGAAAAAGGATAAACAAAGATGATTATTGTCCATCACGGATTAGGTGTATCTAAAGGAATAGAAACCTTTATAGAAGAAAACCAACTTAAACAAGTAAAACCATCTTATGAGAAACTTAATGCAGAAGAAGTAAAGAATTTAGTAGCAGATTTAAAGATCATCTATCCAGATAAAAATCCTTGTTTAATTGCCGGTCCTTTAGATGAAGCTT
>Ga0194129_10002193_pt1 | contig 29825 bp, 10 predicted proteins | sample TA2KigCa35mmetaG_FD_150862 | JGI IMG/M metagenome (GOLD analysis project Ga0194129, IMG submission 150862) | Freshwater microbial communities from Lake Tanganyika, Tanzania - TA2015038 Kigoma Deep Cast 35m | ecosystem: Environmental > Aquatic > Freshwater > Lake | place: Tanzania: Lake...
TAATTTTAACGCAATCAGTCAAAGCCCGAGCATCAAAATTGTTAATTTGAGGACAAAGTACTTCTCAAGTGAGACAGCAAGAATTAGGCTTTTTGGCAGAAATATTGACGAAAAAATTCACCCACCCGTAAAGCTTCCAGTATACGCAAAAAGTGTTTTCTTTGAGGAAGTTTACTATTCGATCAGGGATTCACTGACAAACGAGGTGGCAATTCCTTTTGACGCGCTTTACAAAAGCACGAGGGTCTCTAGAGACTCAGAGGGTTTCTATTTTGATCTAACACTCTCGAGCCTGCCTGAAGGAAGAAACTATTACTTTGACTTCATGATAGAGAACGATGGACGGGTTCTCGTGGAGAGCCACAAGGCATTAAGCTTCAGAGTTGACAAATAATGACAAGGCCTAGTACGACATTTTCAAAAAAGATGCGGCTGTTTAGCCCATCTGTTACTAGACATTTGAGTGACTACAATGCCTCAATTGTGAATGTGACCTCAGACAACACCAGCGGCTCTTCACTGTCAGTTAGCTCATCTTTTCGCTACGACCCTATCGGATCTCCGCTTAGATCGACACAACAGTTATCGATAGATTGGGCTGACTTCTCAAGACACACGTTCTTTAATTCTGCAGAGAGCAAAGTCAATATCGCCTTCGACAAGATCATCAATGGCTATCCTTTCGATGGAGACAAAGAAGAATACATTGAATTTGTTGATTCTCTAACTGGATTTGAGAAATATGTTCTGGATAGTTTTCCCACCAACAAAGGTTTTATAAATCTTGGCGGAGTAACGCCAGAAGGTCTTCTACAAAATTCACACATTCGCATTAAGGACGTTGCGGGAAGTAAAGTTCCTGAGATTTCAAGGGACAGATCAGGAAATTCTATATTAGATCCCGGCAACGGCTCGCTGACATTCGAATTTTTCATTCGTCCTGCGTTCGGAGCCGACTACGCGGTCGAAGGTAACGTCATCTCCCTCCCGAGCGGCAATAGAGCGGTTGTTCAAAGACTTTCAGCTGCAGGAACAAACGGCTTTGGCCTCTATCTTCTTAGCGGAACGAATGAGAACAGCAATGAGACCTTTCAAATGGTTGTTTCGTCAGGCACGCTGCATATTAGTGCATCGGTTGACATTGAGAAGGACAGGTGGACACACCTAAGCTGCCAGCTCAACAGGACGCCTGGAATTAATAAAATACAGCTCTATAAGGATGGAAAGCTAGCTTCGACTTCAAGCATTGCCGAGATTGGAACTTTTAATTACCTCGACCAGGACTTGACGATTGGCGTCGGAAGAAACCACACTTTCTATGGTGGCCCAGAACAGCCAGCAAACATTACAATTGATGTTTCGCAGACACTCTCAGGATCAATAGATGAATTTCGCTTATTTCACAGCCCTAGGTCTCTGAGGACTGTGAACGAAGAGATTTCGAAAAATATTTTTGCAAAGAATGGACTCAAGCTCTACTTTAAATTTAATGAGCCTCACGGCAGTCACCCTAACGCAAATCTCGTCCTGGACCATTCGGGTCATTCGATGCACAGCACTATTGAGAATTACAGCCTAACATCAAGAAGTGCACCAGGCACAAATAGCCCTCTCTCGATGGAGGAGGAGCGTCTTAGCCCGATTTTATTTCCCGCTTTTGAAGGCCTAGTAGATCTTAACGCAAACCTCTTGAATTCAGCCTCTATCTACGACGTCAACAACCCCAACCTAATTACAAAGCTTGTGCCTGAGCACTACCTACGTGATGCCGCCCTCTTTGAGGGACTGGATGCAGATAGAAGGTCAGGAAATGCGGGTGACCCGTATGACTACGAGAAGAACATGCCGGGCGGAGGAAAGATGGGCTCTCCCCAAGTTGTTGCTTCGCTTCTCTTCATGTGGGCCAAGTACTTCGATGAGCTCAAACTTTACCTAGACCAGTTTGGAAAGCTAATGAATGTCGACGTCATCGAGGAGGGGAGCATTGCCGACAATTTTCTACCTTTTGTCGCGGACTATTACGGATTTACTCTTCCTCGAATCGTAGACAACACGAGCATTGAGCAGCTGATTGAGAACGAGAGTCTCACGTCAAATCAGAAAAATTCAAAAAAGCCGCTCAAGAAGATACAGTACATTATTTGGCGCAGAATTCTAGCAGACATCAATGAAATAATTGCGTCGAAGGGCACGATACACAGCGTCAAGTCACTCATGCGTAATATGGGCATAAACCCGGATAACAATTTTAGGTTTAAGGAGTTCGGAGGCGCAAGGACTAGAAGAATTACAGACTCACGACAGGCAAAGTCTGCTGTCTATGGTATGCTAGATATGTCTGGTTCTTATGCGTCAAGCGGCGTAGGTAATGCGCAGGGAGTCATTGAAGACGCACCCCTTGTGACTTCAAATTTTCTTGCAACCCTAAGAAATGAGACAAATGAGCCAGGCTATCCCTACATTGACGCTGCAGGCTCCGATGAGCAAAACGGTCTCCTGACGTCTGGGTCCTGGACATTTGAAGCATTTTATAAATTTCAAAATCCAGGACGCAGTCGAGTCCTTCACAGCGTGACACAAAGCCTTGCGAGGATTTGCACCACAGGATCTTTCGAGGAAAATTTAATTGTTGCAAACTTAGTAGCCATCTCAGGGTCACTAGATCTCGACACTACAGGCTCACTAACACTCTTTGTTCGACCACAGCCCAATCTGCCTCTACTTGAGATGCCTCTCACTGGCGTCGACATATTTGACGGCAATAAGTGGTACATCTCTTTTGGAAGACAAAGAAATGATGAAATCGGAAATGAAAAGTCATCTGCATATTTCTTAAGGGCAGCAAGAGCATCGAGCACAAGACTCATTAGCTATATTAGCACTTCATCCATCTTTAATGATCATGATGATACGCAGATTAATTTCTTTGAAAAAATCGACGATGATTACAACAGGAGCGGCTGTTTTATCGCTATCGGAAAGCAGCAGCTTGACAGCTCCTACGATGACGGATACGGTTACACTTCCGGAATCGGTGCAATAAATGACGATGACGTAGGCAATGAATTTAATTGCAGCACAATTTTTGGCGGAAAGATTGCGCGCATTAGATTCTGGTCAAAAGCAACAAGCGAGAAAGAGGCACAGGAGCATGCTCTCAATGTAAACTCTCTCGGAGTTTTTGACCCAAAGATAAATTTTAACTTTATATCAAAGAACGAGGGGTCCTTTGGTAGACTTAGGATCGATGCGTCTATAGACCAATCGATCACATCATCTAATACATCGGGCGAGATTGAGCTTTTTGATTATAGCCAGAACATATTTCACATGTCAGGGTCCGGATTTAATTCAGATAAAAGAGTCATTAAGCCCGAACCATTTAGTTACTCGATTCTTAGCCCACATTTTGAGGCTGCGATTCAGAGCAACAAGGTAAGAGTTAGAAGCTTTCTCTCACATGAGAATATTGAGAAATTTGAGGCCCTACCAGCTCCTGCCTATTACATACCTGCCGATGAGAAGCCTGTTGATGACACACGTTTTAGCATAGAAGTTTCATTAGTACAAGCATTAAATGAGGATATGATCAATTTGTTCTCAACACTCGATACATTTGACAATATCATCGGCGATCCCACAGCACAATTTTCGGAAGATTACCCAGATCTTACATTTATTTCTGATGTCTATTTTAAGCGCCTGGGTGGAAAAGTCAATGCTGCTAAATTCTTTGAGTTTTTCAAGTGGTTTGATACATCGATTGGAGACACTGTCGAGGCACTACTCCCAAGAAAGACAAAATTTCTTGGTGCAAACTTTGTTATCGAACCTCACGTTTTGGAACGAGCAAAATTTGCGTATAATAATTACGACATATACGTTGGGCCGAATGACCGTTTCGGTCTCAAGGGACAAATACTCCTGCAGCAATTTATTGCAGAAATTTTGAGGTACTGATGTCACTTTCCCCTAGAGCAGAAGATGGATTCCAGACAAAGGGAACTAAAGCGATAGTAGTCTACCCAACAGAATTCTCAGGATCGAACGCCGTGGAGCGCTACCGCCAGGGAATTGAGTGCAGGACGGTTGATTCAGTCTTCAAATATGTCACAATGAAGCCTAGGTCAAATAATGACCTCCTGGATGTCAAGGAAGGAATTATACAGGCTCCAAATCAGTTATTTGATGACAGCAACCACGACACTCCTCCGACGCTGAGAATTGGGTCCCGATCGACTTACACCGGTGTTCGAAGCGCAATTAATCACGAGCTGTCACGTCGAGATCTAGGGCAGTCTCTCTTTAGATTTCATGACGGTTTGCCCTTTGTTGACCATGTCATAAATGACCCTATCGTCATAATGAATCTGCTGGATGATGAGATACTTCCTGACACATTCACAGTCGACTCGAATGGCTTTGAAGTTGCAGATGGTTTTATCTCACCTCTGTATGGGCTGCCAAACACAGTTGAGGAGAAAGTAGAGCGTCCCTTTAGGTCGAGAGGCATCTCGTCGGATCTCTCGACTCCCGACAACATTGGCAATTCTTTTATGATTGTGCAGATGATCGAGAAGAACAGTTCTAGGGTCATATCGCTCGAAGGGCTTCGAGGAGGCATCAATCGCCGCGAGACCTATCTCGCAGGTTCGGACTTCTATGTCGATGGAGTTGAGTATTTTAGCCAGGACTCCGGAGTCACTGATGTTGCAATCAGCATTGAGGGGTTTATAAAGCCCAACAACTCAGAAATTCTACCTTTTAGTGATGGAAAAGACTCAGAAATATTCTTTGCCCAGATCAGCGATAATGTCACAGCGGACATGGAAAATGCGCTGTACGACATGGGAACAGGAGTTGACTGGGGGTTTTTTGATAGGGACCATGTTTCCTGCACAACAGGCTTTGTGTATAATAACTGCAGTTACGGTATGGACTCTTTGGCGTACGGAGGACTCTTAAGATAATGTCGACTTTTAAAAGAGGAAGAAACAACAAGCTTGAGACAAACCTCACGTCATCCTTCATTGCCGGTGGGACGCAGTACACGCACCACCCAGACAGCCTTGTCGCCACTTATCGGTTCGAGGAGCCTTTTGCGACAGACTTTTCAGACGAAAACACGCTCAGGGTTGATGACATAACAGGCGAGGAGAGTCTGTCTGCGACTCTAACAAAAGGAAGCTTCCCGACGGCAAGCGTTCTGCAGCCCGGGGAGTCTTTTGAGGCGACTAGAGCTGCCGAGAGCACGCCATACCTCTTCAGCAAGAATACGATGCCAGCCTCGAGATACTCTGATGAAGAAAAACTCACGACCCCTAACGATGTTTCAGGTTATCAGATTAGAACACTTAAATTTGGTCACGGTCACTCAGAGCGTGTCGACCTTCCTAGCGCGTATGTTGACGCCCTTAAGTCGATAGCGGTTACGCCGATAACGGTTTCAAGACAGCTCTACGACAGCGGTGCAACCTTTACTTTCTGGATAAAGATGCTAGGCGACGATGTCCTGTACAGCTATACAGAAGTTCCGGACTTTTACGTACAAAACCCGAATGAGGCGAGGTCAATCCTGTCTATTGACAGAGAGAATTTCTTTGATGTCTATAACCCTGAATCACCTCAGGCGGGTGACGAGTTTAAATTTGGAAAAATTTTTAGTATTAGAGTCTACAACAGCCCGGGCACAGATAGGCACAGAAAGCTATCTGTCATTGCGACCTACGATAGGATGGGCGACAAGGCGCAGTACGAGTGGATTACAGAGGCTTCACTGACCGATGGTGTCTGGGCACATGTTGCCGTCGTGATGCCCTTTACATACAAGGCATCTAGTTTTGGGATGGGAGATCCGGATCCATCTGAAATATTTGACTTTATACCACAGGTATTCCTTGATGGAGCAATTACAAGATTAACACTTTTACCTGCTGACGTCAAGAACACTGCAGAGGCAGAGGTGCTGGGGGGAATCGATTACTTGACGAGCGCTCATGACTCGAATAGGTTTGTCGATATTTACTTTGATGTGCCTACTGGACAAGGCAAAAAAACATCACTCCTGAGGCTTAGGGATTACGATTTCGGCGGAGGAGCTTCGAGTCGTCTTCTGCCGCCAAGTGCAACTCTTCACGTTGAGGCCGGATTCGACGATGTAGCCAATCACCTCTCGAGATTTGTCATTAAGGATGCACAGGGAAATGAGACAGGGTTCTTGATTGACCTGTTCCATACGGGGTCTATCGCAAAGCGTCTCAACGGTAATGACGAAATCGAGTCGCCTCAGATGGTCGACCCAGACCCTGAGCACCTTCCGAGGATCGACATCCGCTATGATCCGGATAACTCTTCTTTCAACAGCGCTATTAATCCTGATGATGGCTCATTTATCAAGCTGACGACTCCAGGTGGAAAAACTAAGACTTACATTTTCTCTTCAGCGCCGCTGCCTGCAACACCATTTGAACCCGAGGGACCAGAGGCGTTTGGTCTCACGACGTTTAAGCCTAAGGAATTTGAAGGTTCTGGCCCATGGGACAACCCAATAGAATTCACCATCAATGACGGTTTTGCATCATTTAATTTTAAGACAGACAATGGATATACGCCGGATCAGGCAACAACTAGCTCTATTGACAATTCATATATTATCGGCACCAACGGCGTTACAACCTTAAGTCAATTTGCCGTAGCGCTTGTCTTCTCGTTTAAATTTGCTGTTCTCGAGGGCCATTTACTGGGAGGGTCTTTGCAACAAATGAAGGCAAAGATCGGCGATGCAGATATCTACAATTCTAGAGAGGGAACCTGGCTTGGAGCCGGATCAGTAGCTTCAGCGACGGGTATTGTTCCCGTCACACTGACAACTCCAAATAATTCTGGCGGTATTAATTTTGTTAGCGGTCGAGAATTTTTTGACATTGTATTTGGAAGCAGCGACAGCAATAACACGGAATTTGGATTATATAAGAAGCCCTGCAATAATTCTGCAATTTTCGATCAAGAAAATCTTGCATACGGATTTGATGCGAGTGAAAACGTCTTTGTTGATCAGCTTCTGGGACCATCTGTTTCGACTTCAAGAAACTATAGCGGATTTCCCTTCTTTGATAGAGCAAGAAATTACATTAACTATACTTGTCGGCATGCTGGTGATACCGGAGCCGGTGATCCTGACATTGTCGACAGCTTTGCTGTGGGCCACCCTATCTTCATTTTTGGGAACGGTGCGTCATTTGAGAACACGATAGGCGATGACGCAGTCGCAATTAACGAGGGCAGTGCTTTTGCTAGCAATCGCTACATCAAGACGACACAGAAGTTCAAGGGCGACGCGATTGTTAGATTTAGCTTGTTGCCGGCAAGATCAAGTAAAGACTACACATCAAGCGTTTCGAGACGTCTTGCAAATGAGCCTTCATCTGTTTCAAGCATCCGCGTCGAAGTTTCACTCGATGGCCATGTGTGGCACAGTACAGGACTTAAAAGGACTGAGGTTCGTGCAGGAGACAAATTAATTAATCTTAGGGTCGATGATGAGTCAAGTCTGTCGTATGTGAAAAGTACAGTATCGCTCTACGATGGCATTGGGTCAAAAATTACGATAGACGACTTTGACCCAGCTGATAACTGGTGGCATCATTTTGCCTTTTACTGCGATGCGTCAAGTATTTTTTCCAACATCGACTTCCAGAATGAAGAAAGTGAAAATCACATTGAAGACTACTTCATTCGAGTCATACAGGACGGCTACGCCACATCTTGCTCAGACAACTGGGCAATTGCGAACCTGACGATTGAGGGCAATGCCTCTCATGACTTTGAAGTGAGCAGCGATGCTGTGAGAGTTGAAATTAATGCAGATGATCCATTTGAAACTTGGGACAACTTTGTTGCCAGCGTCGAAGTCGAGCACGGCGGTGAGATCGCTGCATCGAATGACCATGAAGCAAAAAAGATTACGCTTACCTTCCAAAGCCCTGGCGGCATTCTCCAGGAGGGCAAGTCAGGTGCGGCTGAGTTGCTTCGTGAGCCTCGAACACGCGCTGAGAGTCTAGACGGCAAGTCTGCTAAAATTGCATTCTGTCTCACAAAACAGGAGAGAATCAAGCTACAAAACTTTGACTCATCGACAAGCACGACGAACAACTACATTCGAATTGGACTAAAAGATGCGAATGAGGCCGAGGCGAGGGATAGAATTGCAGATGTTATTGACGCTTCTAGCTTGACATATACGCCTGGAAAAAATCTTGCGACATCAAGACAAGGTGAGAGAATTTGCATCTATGATCGTCATGACAGCAGCGCACTATTAGCGAGTGATGTCGTTCCTGCAGTGCTTGGTGGTGTTACTCGTCCTGACGGTGAAGCTTCAACACATTTGCTCCTGGACGGATTTGAGAATCTTCGTTTTGGGTACGAGATCAATCTCTACCAGGCAACCCCACTTGACGAGAGTGGAGTTGCTGCAAGAATTTGCACTGCTTTAAACGAAGACTCCGGATCTTTTGGGGTTCGTGCGTGGCACACGGCTTCGCTGACACCCTCAATGGTTTTCGAGCATCTTGAGAACAATAGTCTTGCCAATACGCCAGGAGAATTCGATATCCACGTTTTTTCAGGTGATGAATCAGACCTAGGTTTCGAGCCCCTGCCTGATGAGGGTGTCATAATCGGTGCCCCTATTGTTATTGCTGTTGAGATAACAGGCGACGGCCCCCCTTCGTCTATGGTTTATAGTGTCGTCATTCCCGCTGCTCAAGGCATCGATTTACAGTCGACGGTAACTTTTAGCGGTGTTCCTATTGACGGGTCCAGCGTCAAATTTACGAAACCTAGCGGAGACACAGAGACAATTACATTTGTCGCGGGCGTTGCAGGTGGTGACCAAATTAGCATTGATGATCTAGCTAGTGCCGATGCTGCAGCGCTAGCGCTCAGCGACAAGATTAACACATTGATCGCCCTCGACGGGTTTTTTAGCGCTTCGAGCGTCGGAGGCGTCGTAAGCATCATTGGTGACTATAGCCCAGGTATCTACTCACCCGACCCGTTTGGTGGCGGCATTTATCGAGAGACGCCGCCCGTGGGGTCAATATATTTTTCCGCGGCAGACCTAGCCTTTCTCGGCACTTCACACCAGGATTTAAAATTTTACCTTGACAAACCCTACCCTATTCGAGGATATCCTAGAGATATTCTTCCCCTTGACTATGAGAATGCCTCGAAACTTGCCGGTTCATCGCCTCGCTGCTTGATTGACGATTTTTCGACTTGGTCTAGATGCCTCCTGCCGACCGAGATACATGCAATTTATTCTGCGCAGAGAGGCACATTCGATCCTATCTCCGGAAACTCAAGCCTAGACCCGAGAATTCAAATACGTGATCTCGACAATGTACCAGGAGAGTACCCGACAAATTCGAGATCGACCGACGAAGACTTTAGGGGTAATTTTAAGGTAGGTTTTAACAGCGACATTGAAGTTATTGGTAGACAGGTTTTTGCGACTGCAGAGATTGAGTTCCGCAGAAACCCGATCCCAAAGTCTTTTATTAGGATGACAGACTGGCGCAATAATTCTGCAACTTTTGTTTTCTGGTCATACAAAGATGCATTTCCTGGTTTTCCAGCGCTTGTTGCTTCCGGTGATCTCCCTCCTCCTGTCAATATTGCTACTGACGAGATGATTCTAGTAAAGATTGATCTAGAAGACGTTGGCAATACTGTGCAAAATTTTGTAAGTCAGATTAACGAGCTTATTCCCGCCGGAGAAGAAAATTTCGGAATAGTCGCTCGATGCTCTAGTAAAAATCGCATTGTCTGCACACAGACAGGTGCCGGTGCTAGAAGCGGCCCACCTAAAGGCAACACGACAATAAGCTGCAGTCCTTCATTTAGACTCAATAAAAATGCATTTATTTCAGCAAAATTTAAGGGTGCTTTTCTAGATTCTTTGGTTGAGTATCCAAATCGTGCGCCGATCGATCACCCACTTATCGAAAGAATGATTGATCCGGCACATGCTCGATCTACCATGATCTTAAATGCTCCGACAAATAAAGATATTGCACTCAAACTAAGCACAGAACAGGAGCCCATCTCTCCCTACGTTGAGGATTCGCAGTTTGCTGCATTCGGAGCAATTGTACACCCAGACGCTGATGTTGCATTTCTAGACGATAATGACGTGAAGCCTCGTGGCGATTTCTGGAACAAAAATCTTCTCAAGACGGTCGTCTCACAACCTGCGTCATCAAAGCACAAGATAGAAATCGACATAGCACCCGTGTCAAGCACAAAACTGTACAAGCACGGGACTATCGGGTCGACGACAGCGTACTTTAACTTTGAAAGCAATGTATGGGAGCCTATCGGAACAATATTAACAGGATCTTATCTTTCTGAGCCTATTCTCGGAGAGAATTTAGATGTATATGCTTCGACCCAGATAGCGATTACAGATGTTAGTTTAACCTCGCACACCTGGAGTGAATTAGTCGGAGAGAGTCGTCAAAATCTTTTTAGGCTTACTGACTCCTTTGGGCGCCAAGTAACCTTCAGTGCAATCACGACTACAGATCTTGTCGGACCGTACGATAAATTTAGAAGATTTAGCAGCCAAGAAATGGGAATACTCGCCCCCGGAGAGGTCGAGGATAGCAACGTTGAATTTATGAAAAATATATTTAGCGGAACGAACGCCGCATTTTTGGCAGGTGACATCAACATCAAACCTGTGCCGAAGGGAGATCATGGCATCTGTCTATACCAGGCAGACCCTGGGCCCGAAGGAAATACCGCTATATATCTAAATGCAGATTTGACTCTAAATCCCCCTACAACACTCGTAGACCACCTTCGCTTTATTGAGTCAAACAAGACAAGCCCAGGTGACTTCTCAAGTGAACTAAAAACTTCATTTGAATTTGGTGCAAGAAAACAGATCACGACATCTTCGCCTTACGCTCGCCAGCAGCTTTACATCGAGAGTGGAACTTATAATTCACGCGATGAAAATTTTAGACGCTGGCTCGACACCCTTTCGATCGGCTTTGGTCCATCAATAGGGTTGCAAGTTGCAAAGTCAACAGAAATAGACTACGAAGTCATATCTGGCAGCGCTCCCGCCGAAGAAAAATATATCTTCATGGACGGCGGCTTGTCAAATCCGACAACAACATTTGGATTTCCATTCCACCCAAAGTTTCACGCGACTAGCTCGCAGACTTATGACATCTCAAGTGTCTTGAGTCATCCTTTCGCTATTGAAAAGATCGTCTATGAATTTAGAGCGAACATGTTTGAATCTGCGTCGATCGAGGCACCTGGTGATAACTTTGGTCCCGCGGCCTACAATACGTCACGAGTTAATCTTCCGACGCCCACATTCTTTATCTTAAACCAGAGAAAATGCGCCCTATCGAACGACATTGAATCAAATATCAATTCAATAACCATTAGCGACGACGAGCGTGTCACTTCAACATTTAGCTATACAGCCTCGATACCTTCCAACTTTTACTTAACCAGCACCAGTCTTGGCGATCCTGGGCCGGTCACGTACGTTGACGACTTGCGCGACCTCGTGACATTTGCAAGAGTAACACTAGCGCCCGAACCCTTCGTCAGCGGTGTCATCGAGACATTCGCCAGCGACATAAGGTCAGACATCGATCTCGTCATAGTTCCGAAAAACTCTCCCGAGGCGACAGAAGCTGGCCAGCTTCTCCAAGAGGAGCACCCAGCATCGTCATTTACACTTACTGCGCCCATTCGTGCACCTAAGAAAAATATAGCACATTCGTCGTACAAGGTTGAGGGTGACTTTTTTGGAAGCAAACCGACAACATATAAATTTTTGTTTGAAGAGGGTGAGGTGACCGGCCTCACTCAGATTAAGCAATTTTCTGATGCGTATATCCTAGAAGATGCTGCTGGAGAAATTCGTCGCTTCGTCTTCCGCAATGCTTCATGTGCTTTTGCCGAAATCGTCGGAGAAACACACTTAGTTAATTTAAGTCTTTTGACTAGCGGTGACTTTGAAGTCACAGACACGTCAGGTAATACGGTTAAATTCGAATTTAATGTAAACACAAGGACTGATGAGCCTACACTCAAGACCGGTGCGCTCACACCGACTTATTACGTCGGAATTCTAGGCGTCGATTTATCGAGCCCCAGCTATTACGACGACTTAGTTGGTGCAATTTCTGCCGCCGTCAATCTAGCAAACGCTGATGGCGCACTAAACGTTTTTGCGACTCCTGATTATGATGCAAGAACAGTCAGACTTACGCAGGATTTTGCAGGACAATTTGAGGAAGAAATTGTATTAAGCTGGGCAGGAGAATTAGGATGCTCTAATCCTGTTTTTGATAACGGTGGCCTGCCGGACGAAGAAATAATACTCTATCAAGATTTTGGGGGCTCTAGAGACATTCTATATGAGCCAACGTGGGTGATACCTATTACCCAATCACTGGCCAGCCCAGGTGGGCTTGAGAACTACGCTTCAAAATTTTATGAAGCACTCTCGATTGCAGGAAGAGAGCATTTTAGTAGAGGTGGTTTTAAGATTCCCTTTGTCTTGCAGGAGACAGGATCGACACCGACGGCCGAGTTTACTTTTACGCAGGGTGTCTCCGGCATGCTTGGGTACAAGAATATCGCCGGCACACAGATAGATGAAGATTTCAAGGACGCCACATTTGCAGACTTTGCCTTTTATGCAGATTACACAAAAATTACTATTGACGAAGTCGGCGAAATTCAAGGCGACGTCTTGCAGCTCGACTGGGCAGGCAACAGGACAGGAATCGATTCGCTGCAGTCGGGAAGATCTCCTTTCGGGGGAGAAAATAGCACGGCGATAGCAAACTATAACTCGCTAGACAGTGCCGGCGCATGCACGATCCAGCACAAGTTCTCGGATAGCACCGATGCTCCCTATCTCCTGCTGCCCGGTGACAAGCTTATTTTTGGCTGGCAGTCTCCGATTGGCACGGGATCTTTTACGCAGCATGGCGATCCGGAAGACGAGACTGGAAGCTTTGAGATACTGCCCGGTGCAGGTAAGATTGTTCTCTACGGATCATTTTTGCAGGATGATCAAGAGAAGACGCATGTCACTAGCAATCAGCCGCTTACAAGCGTTTCAGTGCACGAGGCAATTTTTTCTGATGCTGATGTACATGATTGTCATGATACTGAGCCTGCGCCCTTCCACTTTGACAGCACAATCGACCAATTTGTTGACGGAATTGTCTCCGTCAATTCAAGCCCACCCACATTTACGAGACAAGTTATCAGCAGAGCCTCTTCAGGCAACCATGCAGTCGGACCCAAAGACGGCAGCTATCCAATTTTTTCTAAGCGCAGCAGCTTTTTTAGAGGTTTTAGACTCATCGACGAGGGAGAGTATCTATTTGACTCCATGCTGCCATCAATTGGTGCGCTGATGGCACGTGATGAAGCCCGGGCATTTTCACCTAATTACGGCAGCAGCTTTGCAAATGCGGGCGTTGTCATTCTAGCACATCCGAGCATTGGCAGTTCCTCAGACGCGGGCGCCAATGCGGCAAATTCTTGGTTTGAGTGGATGTCGTCATATCCATTTGAGTCAAAATACGAAGGTTTAACAAGAGCACTCGGGTTCAGCGCGGGAGTGATTCAGACAGGAAACGCCGACGTCGAAAAGGGTGTGAAGAGGATTTTAAACGTCTGGCTGGCGAACAATTCTAGCAATATTGGTGATTACAATCCCGTGGGGCTGCCTGGAGCGCTAAATTACTGCAATATGTTGTACAATATAGAGGCAAGAAATCTTCTGCAGGTTCGTGAGTCAACATCAATAGCTACACGACCCCAGCCCTACAACTTAAACTTTACGATCGTCACAGATGAGTCTGGTGAAGGTGCGCCCGGAGAGACTCTGGATAAGCTCGACTTTTCAACTTTAACACTAGGGACGAGAGTTGGACCTAGAACATCCGGATTTTTCTCCAGGCTCTTCTTCGGATCCGGGACTGGTCCACTAAAATTTCCAAAGCTTCCTTACTGGAAAAATGTATTTGTTGAGCCAGAGCAAGGCTTCGGCGGCAATGAGACATTCCCGGCAACGCGTGGTGTCGTCATTAGAGGCTTTAAGTACGGTCTCGCCAACGTCGCACCTACGAGAACATCAGCTGTCTTTAGACGGGATAAATTCGGTCAGTTTAGAGACATGCTGGAGCAGCGTCCTTTTACCGCCACATTCTCAAACGGTTCGCTGTCAAATGACCTTCCAGTCATTGTCGTCTTTAGGAATAGGAGAACTGCGGACCTCGCCGATCCTGTCGAGACTAACAGTCTCAATATTAGTACTTTCTGCACGTCCTCAGTACCCTACAGCGACGGTGAATATCGCGACAGGCCAAATGTTGGCCCAGACGACAGGGAATTTATTGAAGTTTCAGTCCAGATCTCTTGAGTTGACTCATATTTAGTTCGCAGAAAGGGTCTGATTTGTGTCATCTTACGGTAAAAAAATACCGCTGTCTGATCTTAAGAAGAGTGAGCAGATAGTAGTCAGATCCGGAAAAAGTAACTTCATTGATAAGCTTATTTTCCCAAATCCTGTTACGATTGGGTTGGACGGAGACCTTCGAAGCCTCCTCACGACTGAGGGCGGCATTAAAATTAATTCTGCTGTTCCTGATGATGTTTCCGAAACACTCTATAACTCCGGCGGTGATCTCTATTTCTCAGGTGAAAAAATTTTGCGTAGCGGTGCAAACTCAAAACTCATCTTTGATGACGCAAAGAGTCTGCTCAAGATTACAGGAAGCATCGATCTAAGCGACGGCGGAACAATAACTTGTAAAAATTTTGTAGGGTCAATTACGAGCCTCGCAGACGGTTCTCAGTACATTAGATCCGGCGAGGGAATTAGTATTACGACCGGCTCAAGCGGGCAGCTAACAATTAGCGCCGCTGCGATCGATACGGGCATAAGAGCTGTTGTTATTGGCACTGCTGCCTCAAATGTAAGCGCAACTTTGCACGGCAAGACAATTATATTGACAGACGCAGACGGTCGTGTCGTGACATTCACATATGATAAAAATGTCGAAGTTCTGAGTCCTGTTAGGGTCGGACCAGCTGAATACACTATCGGATGCAAAGGAGTTACGACAGACATTCAGCATGCTCAGGGGGTCGAGTCCGCCATAAACCTCGCAAGAGGCAACAGGGATCTCCTGATGAGTGCAGTCCGAATATTAAATAATTTGACACTTACGCAGGTGCGGCCTGGGCCGACTGGCAATACGCAGGTGGCAGGTACAGCTGTAAGCTCCTCTTTAATTATTTTTAACAACGAGGGCGTTTTTCAAGGCGGAAGTGCAAATAACCCGGCTGTCGCCGCGAAGTATCTCACGTTAGAAACCTCAGGATTTCTTGACAATGAGCGTGTCCTGGCGCCTGGGCTAGGGATTAGTGGCAATGACGCCGGCGCAAACTCTGCCTATACGCTCTCGATCGACACAAACGTTGTCGCAAGGAGGGACGCTGGAAACACTTTTGTCGGCACACAGACCTTTAGCGGAGAAATTCGCGGCAAGCACCAGAAGCTCGCAAGTGGTGAAGATGCTTTTGTCGGCGGAAGAAATGTTCAAATTACAAACAGGCCCGATGGATCCATCATGATTTCATCGACAGATAATGACACAAAATACACAGCGGGCCCAGGTCTGAGACTGGTCGGAAATCAATTCTCTGTTAGGGTCGGAAGTGGCTTGAGCGCTACTCCTGATGGCATCTCGATAAACGCAGGCTCTCTCGCAGGCGCATTTCTTTCTGCAGACGCGTTAGGTAAACTGCAGGTTAACCTCGCTGATGGGCGAGGTCTTGCCGGGTTCGACGGCAATATTGGAGTTAACACCCATGACATCGCAGGAACCGGTCTACTAGCCGATGGTGAGACGATTGCAGTCGACCCAAGCAGAGTGGCATTTCTCACTGGGAGCGAATTCTCTGGTCCTGTTAGATTTGTAGCCGGCCTGTCCGGCTCTCTTACCAGGCTCGCGGATGGCAGAAGCTTCATTGTTGCCGGAGATAACGTAAATGTCGTCACTCAGTCGAGCGGCCAGGTCGTTATTTCGTCGAGTTATGTTGACACAACATATTTACCCGGACCAGGTCTTAGACTGACAGAGACAACTTTCGGTGTGGCCCTTAAAGACCATGGTGGTCTTGCTTTCGATGACACAGAAGTCATCCTGGACACACAGACAGTTATCGGTGAGGGTCTTCGCGCAGGGGTTGCAGGTCTTATCGCCGTCGACGAGACAGAGGTCGCATTTCTCACGGGGTCGACCTTTACTGGGCAGGTCGACTTTACAGGCGGTCTAAGAGGATCTCACACCCAACTTGCGGACGGGTCCAGCTTTATTGTTGCCGGAGACAACATTACAGTCGTCACAGCATCTAACGGCTCAATTGTTATTGCCTCGACAGCCTCAGGCAGTGCGACTGTCGCCGGATCTACGGGCGATGTCCAGATAAATATTTCCGGGTCTTTAGGAGTCGCTGATGGATTCTTCTACGATGCCGGCCAGAGCACACTTCATGCTCCGGAGATTAGCTGCGCTTCAATTACGGGCTCTCTAACAAGACTTTCGAGCGGCGCCGCATTTATAACCTCGGGCCCAAACATCACAATTACTACTGGGAGTGACGGCCAAATTACCGTCTCTGCATCTCCCACGACATTTGTCTCTGCTAGATCTAGATTTGTGCATGTTGTCACTGCTTCGATCAGCGCAGCAGTTCCTGTCGTTATTTCAGGTGTGGATTTTTCAAAATCACTCTTTCTGCCAAACCTTATTGATGTGACCTGCAATGGTTCGCTCCTTTTTTCAGGCTCTGAGGCAGAGGTTCTTGCTGGAGACGCTGACTATTTTATCGACAGCGTCGACTCGATTAAATTTTCTTTTGACCTTGTGCCACACGATGTCCTGCAGGCAATGCTTCTTGCGTCAGGAACGGATACAATGACAATGCTTCCTGGCGGCGCACCAGGAGCTGTCGGCTCTGTGCAGTTCAACGATGCAGGTAATTTTGGTGGCGACACATTTTTCACCTACGACCCTTCGACTTTGTCGTTGTCTGCACCCTCGATCTCTGGGTCTCTGACGTGCCTTGCAGACGGGAGCCCATTCCTAAACACGAGCGGGTCACTAATCAGTGTTGCGACAGCATCGAATGGTTCGATTCTCATTCAAGACAGCTTTGATACTGCACCAATTATCACATATGACGATGAGTTTCAAACAGCAGGGTCTAGAACACTAGCCGGGTCTGGTCCCATTGAACTAGTCAACTTTGAAAATCAAATTAGCATAAATTTGCGCAGAACAAAAACGACGCTGGAGATCGAGCATGCTCACGAAGCACTTGAGGAGCTTACCATGCCGGGTGTCGATTTTTCTGCTGCAAACTTTGATGACGACAGAATCGATGTCTATGTCAACGGACAACTTCTCTCATCCGGATCTGATAGAGACTATGAGCTGGCAGGGACTGCAAACACCATTCGTCTGTCTTTTGCACTGCAGAAAAAAGACATTATTGTTGCACATGTACAGTGATTTGTTCAGATCATTTGTTGATGCAACATATTTAATTCTTGTTTGATGTTTACTGATTTTGCAGGAGTGAAACATGTTCAATGACTCAAACAGCACGGCTGTCTTCGAGACATCAGATATGGCAATCGCTGCCTTTTTAATGCTTAAATCGCTTTCGCTGCAGAGTGTCCTTAAGCCTACAAAAGGGCCATATCGCTTTATTTTTAGCGACCCCAGCGGTCTTGCAAAAAAATATGTCCTAGAATTTGCATCAAGTGATATTTGTAAATTTGACGCACATATGAAATATTTACGACGATTACAGTGAGTCTGTATTTTGTAATTGTTAAAGTGTAACAAGGAGCATGTGTGGCAGGCATTCTCGACAGCAAGCAGCGCATCATGGACATATTCATCACTGATGAGGGCCGCGCGCAGGCTGCAGCAGGAGAATTTACGCTACGGTATGCAACTTTTACCGACAGGCATGCATTCTATGACACAGACAATCCGCTTGATGCGCGTCCTGTCGCAAATGATGCCACGAGTAGAATCTACTTTGAGTGCACAAGTCGTCACCAAGACCAGATTGTCGTCGAACTTCTCCCAGGCGGCGCTGTCAAACCCTTTAGATCAACTGACTTCAATCTGGCGCCGGCCGGCGAAGATATAGTTTCTAATGAGCTCACCGGCTCAGACGCAATATTTCAGTCTGCATCGGTTGAATTCATAGAAGACATCACGAAGAGTTTTTACCAGCAAGAAATCATAGGGACTATTGACCCTTTTTCCGATACAACTGATTTTAGGCTGTCAACGGACTCTAATGACCCAACAGGCAGTTTGAAGTTTTCGCTGACAGATGACAGACCTTTTCGCCAAGACGATGTCACGACGATCCCGCTTGAGAACATCGAGAGTATTTTTCAGGATAAGCGATTTTCACATCTTCCGAATTTTACTTATTTGCCGCCGAGGAACAAAGCACCACTTGGCTCTAGCAGAGGTCCTCTGCTTGGAAATTATGTTAACTGGAGCCAGCGATCTCCAGGAACTCTGCAGGAGCTTCTGCAAGGCTTGGCGGGCAAAGAGTTTCAAGAGATTGAATTTGTTGCGACGTCTAGAGAGAACAATCTTGTAATACAGCCCTTTGAATTCATCGACAGCGGCGGCATTAGAAAGCTTTGCATCGTCGATTACGGTGAGTTTCCCGATGAGGATATTACTTCGCCGGGCAAGCGAGTTTTTTTCGTGGGAAGACTACTTAAGGACGGCAATGGGTTTGACACATTCGTAAATATTTTTACTGTCATAATGGACTAAGCAATGTCGTTTAGACTGCCGATTCAAAATACGCACAAATTCGATGATCTCTTTGTAATCGATGAGGAGCAGGGTGTCGCAGTCATTGACGACATCGGCATCACGTCTAGAGATTCACGTGAGCGGCCTGACGGTAATTCTGTCTCCCTGCTTGACATGGAAGGAAATTTTATCTACGAGCTCAGATTCTATGTCAACACAGGACTGTGCTCCAATTTGGGAGTCAATCAAGTCTTAGTCAATGTTCATCGTGAGATACCTGCAGCTCGCGAGGGCGCATTCGCCACTGCACCGAAAGATCCTGCAGCACACGCGCAGAGCATTCTCGGCAGAAAAGGTAGAGGAGTATCCCAGGATTCAATCCTCCAGAACTACGCTGCCTCAAATAGGTCAGAGACGTTAATCGCATCCGATACGATACAGCTTCCAATCCAGGCACCGGTCAAAGTTGAAAACCCCAATCAGATAATCGACACTCCAGTGCAGGATCCTGCCGTAACTGAGACGCGTCGAGCTAGAAATGATGCCGGAGGAACATCGCAGCGCTATATTGTTCAAGTAATGAACCCGCAGAGTCAAGCTGACCTAAACCAGACAAGTATTGATAAGTTGAGTCTCAGTGGCAAGACAAGATCAGCCTATGTGAACAGTGATCTAAAAAGTGCTATTCCAGGGCCTGGATTTTCTGGAGATAATTCTCCTTCTGCCACAAGATCGCCGACTGAAGATCATGGCAGCATTGCGGCAGCATTGCTGAGAAGGGGCATTCACCCGGCCGAAGCAGTCGAAAGTCTATTCCCTAGAGACGCAATCGGAGGCGCATTTGAGCATGCCCCAGGCGAGTTTGGAACCAGGGATGAGCTTCGTGTAACTCGTGCTCCTGTTCGACAGCCTGCATCAACATCGTTCGACGAGGAAGTCTTTGAGCGGCAGTTCTCGAGAAGGTCGATGTCTGCTAGAAATTCACCACCCCAAGAAGCAAAAAATATATTTCGCCAGGGTGGGCTGGATGGAAAAAATTTTACAGACCTTGCAAGAAATTTGGTTAAATTTACAAACGCAGACGACGCGAAAGATCCCGTGCTTACAACCAATGAGGGTGACTTTTATTCTGATTATCTCACAGTCATCAAAAAAACTGCCGTCCCGCTTAGAAGAGCAGGAACTCGACCTAAGCTTTTCTTTGAGATCAAATTAATTTCTCCTGAAAATCCGCAGCTTAATCTGGGAAGGATCTTTACGGTCGATCACGAGCGCCAAGTTAGAGAGTTTACTGTTCCCGACAAGAAGCCGGGTTTGAGCCTTAAGCGACGTGATCCTGGAAAGAACACTGTGACGCTCAAGCAGGAAGACGAATTTGCTGCGTCCATAATTCTTGAGCGCCGCTCGCTACGCCCTGGAGAAAATTTTCCTCTGCCGTACGAGCTGGTTGGAAGATTTAATTTAACCAACAGTGATCGCCCCATCGATGTAGAAGATTTAGTCGACAATGAAGGCGGTGGGCTTTGCGTTTACAGGGCAGTCTCAATAGGGCCAATGGGACAGAGAGGTATTAGCGTCGCGCATGTCGTCGCTTTTGACCTCAATTTGCCAAAACAAGTCGGAAGGAATGACGACTCGAAAGTCGCCAAGAATTCATTTACGTCGACGTGTCTCACAGACGGTATCTTGCTAAAGCTGGCCAACTATCCTGATGATGCGCTTGGATTCTTTATTGATAAATTCCCACTTAATTCACCTGCTGCAATCAATCGACAGCCATATCGCGTCGTCGACAGCGCGTCAGGGTTGGAAGTTCAGTCGGTACAGGGGCGCGGGCAGACAATTACGGTACTTGATCAAGACGTAGTAGATCGCGCAATTTACACGTACTACTGCCAGATCAAAATGCCATATGGCGACGTGATCAGCACAGCGCCGACACATATTGAGTTTTTGCGCCCAGCAAGAAGTGTGCCGGTGAGTATTGAGATCGCAAACCTATCTGTCAGTGAAAGTAACTCGGCCCTTGGCGTCTCAATTGACAGCAATATTTCAGTTAAGTTTGACATTGCCATTGAAGCAACCGAATCAGGTGTTGAGGAAGTAATACAGACACTAACTTCTGCGGGTGTCGATGGCGCTTTCACTGATGAACTTCGGCAAGACCGCAGTAGAATTTCAGATCTTGCGTTCACAGAAGTCATTCGAGTCAATCTCAAGAACGGCAAAAGTGAAAGCTTTGGTGTCAGCAGGGAGCGGTCTTTCATCGACAGCATTGAGACTAGACGCGCAAAGGGAGTTAATGCCGTCGTGCGGGGTGACAGGTTTGAATATAGAGTCAAGCTTTTCTTAATGAGTCCTGAGTCTCTCTTCAAGGGAGCACTTACTTCGACAGGCAGTCGGTCATCGACAGACCTCAAGAAGGTCAATTCGAACGCAAAATTTCTTTCACAAAAATTTGCCAAAACATATCTCGGCACGACCGATCTTCCCAGCGAGAGTGAACTTCTCGAAAATTCTTCGAGCGCTGCAATCGCGAGAGGATTCACAGGAATCGTTGCGTCAACCGAAGTCCAGACAATTCCTAGACAAGTTTCTCTATCCGCTGTGGCTTCTTCGAGATCGCCTCTGGGGCACAACGAGGTCACATGGAGCGTTGCGTCAGGTGATGCAGCAATTATCGACTATTTTATTATTTCTGCAACGCGTGATGGCGACACACAGCCTGTAGGCGTTGTCGCTGCCGATGGAAATTCACAAATGTTTTTTTACGACAGGAGATTCGCAAGTTTTGTCGGTGACATCTCCTACACTGTCGTAGGTGTGCTAATTGACGGCAGAAAAGTCCAGTCACCTGCAGCCGCAAATGTTAGATGGGCACAAACAATGCCTAAGACGCTTGTTGATAGGCTCACTGCGTCAAAAAATAATACTTACTTTGATAGAGCAGCAGTCGGCGGAACCGATCCAAGAATTTTAAATCCAAGAGGCAGCATATGAGTCAATCACCTCCAAACACGCAGTCAAGGCAGCGGGTTCCGCGAGACCCTGAACAGCGTGAGTTTCTGAGACAAAAACCTCTGAGAGATGCCGAAGATATTGTTAGAGTTGCAGCTCGATTTAATCTCCTTAGCAGCGTCGCTAGAGATGGACGACTTACGCTGGCGGAGACCCGAAACGAATTAAGACAATTGTCATACTATGACATCAATAAGGACGGTGAAATTGACTTAAACGATGACTACAATAAAACGACGAGGAGTTATGTTGAAAACGGCGAGTCATGGGAGCAAGTTGAAAGTCGTATCGATGAAGAAGATTATGACGCATTTCACGCTGAACAAGATGTTGTAATTTCCGACGAAGATGAAGCACGGCGCCAGCGTTTGCAAGAATTAAACACACGAAGAGATGATGCTGAGTCTGCTGTGACGATAAGAACACTTTTCTCAAAGAACCCATACGCGCTCGGTGAAGATGAAGATCTTGCTGAATCTGGTGCGGGCCGTTTTTCAATTCCACAGTCTCCTGATGCTCGAGATAAGAATGTCTTTATCTCGAGCAGACGCCCAGAAATTATTTCAAAAATACCTCTCTTTTTATTTAAAGACAGTCTTTCACTTTCTAATCTACACGAGCTTCGCCAGTTCGAGAAACATCTTGCCGTCGAGAGCCTAGACAAGAACTGGCAGGAGGCCAACACGCTACTTGATCCCGCTGTTGTCACACAAATTAGTACACTAAAGTCGCGTTATGACATTAAGAACACACAGCAGCATGATGCGCTTTGCAATCTTAGAAGCACTATAGATTTGATTTGCGGTCAAATCGATTTGCGCAATAATTCTCCTTCCGTCGCACAATTTGCAAAAAATTATGCAAGTCAACTTCTTGATCCGCGGGAAGGTGACTTTAGCACAGGACCCGAAAGTATTGAAAAGTTTCTAGAAACCTATTGCGGCTACCGATATGCATCTAATTTTTCAAGCACAAAACTTTTTTATCTCCTGATCAGGGAGTTTTCAAATGCAATCCGTCGACATTCGCCGCTACTCCTGTCGAATTCGACGAGACAAGATTCTACGGACACGAAACCTTTTAAGATAGACGCTTACAGTCCTGAGTCACTTGCGACTCATGAGCTTACCGTCCACGCTCTTGGTACACGAAATATTGCCAACATAGTGTTTTCAGATGGAACGACATCTGCAGGCATTGAAAATAGAAGGTGCGTTACGAGATCATACAGAAATGCAATGCCAGGAATCGTTGGTATACAAGACTACGCAGATCGAGTGCGAGTTCTTTCGACAGTATTGCACAATGAGCTCAGCGTTTCTTCGGGCATTGGTCTGCTAGCAGGAACTCCTGCCGGGAACGCGTTCGGTGTCACCGGAGAAGACCCTGTCGCGAATATACTTGGTGGGTATTTTACGGAAGCATTTTCTGCAATTTCGGGTAGAGGAAGACCGAATAGTTATGCCGACCTTGTAGTTCTTAATGAAAATTTTTCTGGAGCTCCTAGTGCAAGGGTTCTGCCTTTTGAAAGTAATGTTGTCATCGCAGAAAATAATGAAATTTTAACTCCAGGCAGTCATTTTTTCATCGAGTCTCCAATTGCACAGGGAAGCCTAGAGACACCTCTTCCTGCTTTTGCCAAAAAAATCTTGGACACAAATTCGGCAGGTCAAGTTTCACTTAAATCACTTTTGTCTTTTGATGGCGAATGTAAATTCACTCCTTCTGATATTGTCGTCGGCTGTCTAAAAATTATCGCAAATGAATCAAAAAAGTTACTCATTCCTGAGATTGACTTTTCTGAAGTTTTGCCGCTTATCATGATGAGTCAAAATTGGTCGCTCAATCGAGGGGGATTTACCGAGACGCCTGTTTTTGCAGGATCAACTCCTGGCGTGACCGACCTTCTCTTTTCTTCGTGTGCTTTTAGAAGAAGTGAGACCAACATCGCAGACGATGCGGACAAAAGTTTTATTCCAACTTTTTCATACCCAGCATCTTTTTCAGGAAGAAGGATCAGCGCCGAAGAACGACTGCAGCTTTCGCTAGAAGATCTTAAATTTCGTTCTCCTGCCACGACGAGCAGAACGGACGCCGAGATCGCTGCCGAGAGAGATTCTTTTGACAGTTCTGTCAATGATCACAAGCGAAAGATTGATACTTTTATAAATGGCAGTCTTTTTTACTTTTTTTCGACGTCATATCCTCTCGTCTCGAGAAGTCCTCCAAAAATTACCTCTTTTGAGGGAAGCACGATTTTAGATGCGATTAGGGAAGTACTCAGAGACATACAGCGCAAGGTAAGAGCTAGGTCATCTGGCCCGGCAAGCAGCTTTCTCGATTCTGACGGACTTACACGCTTTAATCGCTGGGATGACAACACGATGCTTGCATGTATCTTCGAGATTACAAGATGCCTTGTTTTGCAGTTGATCGACATCAAGCGTGAAGATATTCTCAAGTCTGACGCAGATTACCTAAGTTTTCAACTTAGGCTCACGGGGAATAGTCGTGACAACATTGAGCGTGCCATAAGATTTATTGAAACTGTTGTTTCCACCTACGAACAGTCGGGTAATGTACGTGATATTTTTGACCTCGAGGGAAACGCACGATCAGTTCTTGGCGTCGGTCAAAATGATCGATTTAAATTCCCAGGAATGACTGCAGGAAAGATTGTTGAAATTATTAATGATGTGATAGAGCATCGAAAATTCTTAAAGATTTCTTTAGGCTTCTTAGATGCGATTACTAGCAACATTACCAGTGCAAACGATCGTTTTGGCGCATTTTTGAGCTCAACTCAGGGAAGCACAAACTTTACAAATGTCTTTAACGATATTAAGGCCAGCCCTGCAGGGCTTAGATCAGTTGAATCACTCACGCTTGAGCAAAATTCACTCAGGCAGTTTCAACTAAAGCGTGATGAGGTGTCTTCAAGGCCATCAGGGATTAGTGTCTCTTCTTTTAGCACTGCGCAAGAAGACGAAATTCTAGAATTTTTTATTGAAGAAGTCGGCAAATTTACAGGAGAAAATAATGTCGCGCTTTGTGTCGGATTGCCGAGCGGTTTTCTAAAAAATCTTCGCAGCAAAACTCAAAATGAGTCTGATAGAACTGGTCTCGCACGAGACACCCAGCAGTTATTAAACATTAATTTTCATCGAGCTAATGAGCTAACACAGGGTTCTGACCCAGGTAATACTGATATCAACACGCAGGGTTTGCTTAGGGGCGGATCATTTCAGCCTACTCAAATTAGTATTAAGTTTGACCCTGAAATCTTCATTCTGCCAGGAGACCTTCGCTTCAGCAATAGTGAGGTTACAGGCGCACAGATCGTAAGTCTTATTAGCATTGTTGAGGGGACAATTTTTACTAGAATCAAAAATGGCAAAATAATAAACGCTTCAGCGGGCAAGTCAATCCTCGCCACGACGCCAGCGCTCTTTAATATTCTTAAAAACCACGTTACAGACAGACTTTTTAAGCTTTTTGCGAGAAATATTTTTGGTGTCAATCTAGACGATGATCAGTGGCTTGAAAAAAGTGGATTACTTGGTTGTGTCATAGATGATGACACTTATTTAATTCTCCAGAAGATGCTTTCCAATGGCGACGTCGCTGCGTCATTGGGCATAGACTTTGACACAGTCAAAAAATATTTTAAACCTTCTCCGGTTGATAAGATTTATTCTCCAGTGGAGCTCAATAATAGAAACGTGCTGCCGGCCAACTCTGTTGATAAAATCATCAAAGTTTTGTCCAATAAGAAACTTAATACGCACTTGACAAATCAGAAGGCACTTTGCCCAAAGCTTTTTGATAGAGTCTTCATTGTTGCATTTTCTTCTGAACAATATTCGCCGCTGACCCGCAGCAACGCCAAAAGCTTTCTCATCTCATTTAACGAGACGCGCTCTGCAGAGGCATCTTCGTTTTCAATCGACGGTTTTATTTGCAATGCTGACCTAACGGCTTCGTGAGAAAAAAATGACATCTTATTTGAGCAAAGAATCAATTAGCGTTGCCGTTCCTGATGTTACCGGGGCAAAAGCATCTTTTGTTTATAATTTCTACCAGATCGACGAGTCGTCTCCTGCAAAACACAGTGGATCTGCAGGAGCCTTTGCGACTAACAATATTCCTGGCGAGGAAGCGGACAGACTTAGGCGACTCCTCGAAGGATCTCCTCGTTACGTTGAAATTAGTTTCGATAAGAGCAATGAAAATAGTGGTTGGGCAAATGAAACTTTGGCCAGCATTAAAGAAGAACGTGGCGGAATTTTTAATTCCGCCAGAAATGAATTTATTTTTCCTGTGCAGAGTGAAATCGATATTAATACACAAAACTGGAGCCAGCTGGACGTCCAAGACGTCGGAATTGTCTCGCGACTCCAGGACGTTGTGTCACAAGAACTTGGTAAAATATTTCCAGGCAATCTGCATACGATGCAGCTGTCGCAGACTGATATGACAACTGCACTCAATCAGGCAACTTCTGGAAGAGTTTCAGGTTCGATCATCAACGCGTTGGTCAGCGATTACTCCAGTGACGGTGTGACCTACTACGATCGGGATGATCGAACAGTTAAAAATGAACTATTTGTAGACGCTTCAAATGTAAAACTTGAGATACAATTCGACCAGAAATTTTTTGGTGATGCGATTAAGATCATGATGCAAGATGCACTTTCACCTCTAAAGGGCGGACTCAGTCTTGCGGCACAGCTTGAGTCCGAGAAGCAAGACAGGGCAAGAGAGCCTATTGCAGCTGTCAGCCCAGAGGATTACATGCCAAAAATTGATTGCATCAAGGCAGAACCTTTTCGTTTTAACTTTCAGGGCCCGAAATTTGGTGTCTGCGGCTATGTTATTGAAAAATTTCTCATTACATCAGCAGGTAGCAAAAACTTCATTCAAAGTTTCTTTCTCGAGGGCAGCTCGACGACCTCTTTTGTCGACACGCACATAGCATATGGGTTTACATACATCTACGAGATAAAGACCCTGAGCTTAGTTGAGATGAACGTCGACGAAGATTATTTCAATTCTGAAACGCGAGGTATTGCAGTCGCGGAAGTTAATTTTGGCGGTGGCCTCGTTCCTCGCATGAAAAGATGCCTGTTCGCAGTACTTTCGCGCCCTACGCGCCAGCTGAAAGTTGTCTGCGTCGACCCTGTCCCGCCTCCTCCTCCGGATCTTCTCACATTTAGATTCGACTATGAGCTTGAGGCGCTCGTTATTGACTGGAAATTCCCACACTCCAGGCAGAGAGACATAAAAAAGTTTCAAGTTTTTAAGCGTAGCACAATTCAGGAGGGATTTACGCTTATAGCACAATACGACTTTACAGATGCTATCTTTGAACTTGCACCAATCGAGAGAGTTATTCGTGAAGTCGACTATAGGGTTGTGTCTCCCGTGACGTATCATGTCGATGAAGACTTTGACAAAAGTGGAGATGCAATCTACTCTGTCGTGTCAGTCGATGCACACCATTTGACCTCAAACTACAGCGATCAGATTAGAGTTCGTTTTGACAGAACAAAAAATTCAATCGAGACAACGCCTGTCTCTCCGCTTGGCGCGCCAAAACAATATCCCAACTTTTTAATTAGCGCAACAGATGCTCAAAACATTGAGACGATTAGATACACAGAGGACATTATGAAGGACAGCGGGCACCAAAAAATGAGAATCTACTTAGACCCCGAAGTACTTCATATCGGCAGAGGTGCAGCTAAAGAGGACAATATCGTAGTTGACAAATCGAGCAGCAATGGAAGTCTTCAAAAGGGGACATATAAATTTCAAATTCTTAATGTAGATCGGCAGAAGATGAAAATTATAGATGTCGGTATCGTCGACAATCGATCTAGAATAACGCCAGTCCTGTCCCAAGTGAGACAAATATTGCCACGTTCCATGGCTCTACCCGCCTTGAGACCAAGACATCCCTTTGCTTAAATTTTACTCAAAATGTCAACTGACATATATTTACACTTACGAGGTGAAAAATGGGTTTTTTAGATCATTCTACTAACAACATTATCGTCGATGCTGTTTTGACAGACCGCGGTCGGGAACTCCTGGCAGGTCAAAACAGCAATATCGCGAAATTTAGTATTACAAAATTTTCTCTTTCGGACGATGAGGTTGATTACACTATCATCAAGAAATACGGGCGCACAGTCGGAAAAGAAAAGATCATTAAAAATACACCTATTTTTGAGGCGCAGACAAAGGCTTATCTTGCTCAGAAACACAGGATGATTTCACTTTCTGACCCGTTGATTACCGTTTTACCTTCACTGAAGTATTCAGGAACTCCCGCATTCGTCATCAGCAATCAAGCTGGGAGAACACAGAACATCACCGTCGAGACCGACCTCAACGATCAACCCTCAATTCCTTCAGAACTGTACGACTCACAGTATTATGTTACAATTCCTAGCAAATTGCTGTCACTGGTAGAAGTTAGAACGCCTATTGATATCGATGAGTCTACTGCTCTGCTTTACGCAACGTACACTGTTAGGACATCACCGAACGGAAATTCTGGTGCTTCATCTGCAGTCATCAAGATGCAGGCACGTCCATCACTTGACAGTACACTGCTTAGCGTCTACGGCGATTCGTCCAACACGATTAATGCTCTGATAACAGTTGTTGGCGCAAGTTCAGGCGGACGTTTAGACATTCCCTTCACAATAAAGAAGAATTAATCAACAAGTTCTCGTACATTAGGAGAGATAAATGGCGGTAGGTAGTTTTAAAAGCCTTGGCGCGGGAGACAAGCGCGTTGTCAAGTCATCACTTAACCAGCTTGTTGACGTGATACAAGAAGATATTTCGGGTTCATTTACACGCCGTACCTACCAGGTCTTTGTCACCGGTGGCGTTGGGCCCGGAGTAACATCTTCATTGTATCAAACTGTATATGATCAAGATTACACTCTGCAGACTGCAAACCCTGTTTTCGACATGACAGTAGGTATCAGTACAGACAGTACGGCATGGTTAACTGTAAATGACGGCAACCCACCTGTGTCTGATAGCTCTGGTCTGTACGCTTTTCCATCGCAGTCTCTTATGATGCGAGAAAAAAATGACGTCTATCGGCAGTTTGCCAAAAATTTTCTTGGTGATTCGACTGCAATTTTTAATTCTCCATTTGATGGAACGGATGACAATGACCGAATTGATGAGGCGCTCTTTATCTCCTTTAAGCGACTCTTTGCGAGAGATCACATCAAGAAAGAGACACTGGCATTTCGATTTACGAAGGACGCAGCGTCTACTGTAGATCAATCTAACTTAGATGTCACCAGCGAAGAGGCAGCTTCGATCTATACTGATATTGGTTCCTCTACAACGACAGGGAGGACATACGGCGGCGACGTTGGCAACATTGTCGATGCATCGGATACTAGCGTGAAGGTGGGCCTTATTTTTTATGAGCAGGGAACCATGGTTCTCGACCTCAAGAAAATAATTAACGGCGATCAGCATGTGAGTGGCGTCATAGACGCAATGAATGCAGGATCTCCTAACGAGGAGGCAGGCCTGCCTGTCGGCACAATGTTAATTGGAACTGCAGCAGGCAACCCGGATGCAACATTCATACCCGACCTCTTAGTTTCAGCATCCATCGACGATGTCGTTGATCATATTGCATCCACGAGATTTAGTTCAGGATCACTGACAGCAGTGACTTTTCAAAATTCTACGCAAATAAATTCGACGCTCTATTTCTGTAGAGCCTCTGCTGATGAGTTTAACTACTCGACAAATCCTACATACACGGATAGCGACGGGAAAATCGCTGTAATCGAACAGGGGCAGGACGCAACCCAAAGATCATTTACTTTTCCCACGACGATC
>Ga0194129_10002201_pt1 | contig 29743 bp, 34 predicted proteins | sample TA2KigCa35mmetaG_FD_150862 | JGI IMG/M metagenome (GOLD analysis project Ga0194129, IMG submission 150862) | Freshwater microbial communities from Lake Tanganyika, Tanzania - TA2015038 Kigoma Deep Cast 35m | ecosystem: Environmental > Aquatic > Freshwater > Lake | place: Tanzania: Lake...
GACGACCAAGAAGCCGACGACGCAGAAGACGGTCCTGGTCCGGCAAGGTCCCTGATCGCCGCGCGCCCGATCGTGCCGGCGAGGTCGGCGGCGCGACGGACCACGCTCCGATCCGGGGCATTCGCGCACGGCGGCACCGTCATCCAAGGCACGCAGGAGCTCGACGACGTCGGCGAAGTCGGCTTCATGCTCGGTGGTCCGATCATCAAGGACACGCTGTTCTTCTTCGCCGTCGGTGACCCGTCGACGATCCGCTACGCGCTGCACCGCAAGCTCGTCGCCACCGATGGCACGGTGCTGCCCGGCGGCAACTCCGACGCCTACGCGAGCCAGGTCAGCCTGCGGGGTCTCGCCAAGCTCACGTGGGCGATGAACGAGACGCATCGCCTGAGCTTCACGGTGATCACGACGCCGTCGCAGGGAGGCGGTCACGGCGAGCTCGGCATCGGTCCGCCGACCGGCAACCCCGAGACGACGTCCCTCGACGGCGACGTCAAGGCGCGCGGCCACGTCTACCGCGGCGGCGCCCTCGACGGCGTGCTCCAGTAGGAGGCGACGCTGCCCGGGAACGACGGCGCGGCCCGGCGGCTGCGCCTCGACATGTCCCTCGGCCTGCACCAGGAGTGCAGGCGCGCTTGCCGTCGGACGGCACGGCCATCGGCAGCCGGCAGGGCCTGTCGGCGGTGCCGCGCGTCGAGTTCCGCCGCAGCGATCCGGGCTCGTACTCGCTCCGCAAGTTCGAGGACGTCGGCCGCGGCTCCTGCGAGGACGGCAGCGCCGACAGCGCGACCTTGTGCCCGGTGCAGACCTGCCAGTTCGGCGGGCCGGGCTTCCTGCGTGCCGCGACGTTCGAGCGCCTGCAGGGCCGCCACGTGGCGCAGTACACGCTCGAGGCGGGCGGCCTGCATATCCTGAAGGCCGGCGGCGACGGCAGCCACACGAACCACCAACTCGTGCAGGGCACGTCAGGCGGCAACGCCTGGCGCGACGCCAGCGACGGCGCCTACTTCTTCAACGACGGGCTGTACGGCTCCCTCGTCGGCCTCGACGATCCGCGCGCCATCGACCGCTACGACGTCAACGTCGGCATGCTCAACAAGTGCGCCTCGCGCAGGACACGTGGACGCCGTCCGACGCCTTGACGGTGAACGTCGGCGTACGCTGGGAGGGCGAGTGGCAGTTCGCCGGCGACGGCCAGCTGTCCATCGCGATGCCCCACGAGTGGTCGCCGCGCCTCGGCGTGCTCGTCGACCCGACGTCGTTGGGGAGGATGAAGATCGGGGGCAGCTTCGCGCGCTACCACCAGAGCATCCCCCTCGATATCGCCCAGCGCTCGGGCACCGGCGACCCCACGATCCTCAGCTACAGCCCCTCGGACGTCTGCGGCCCGACGACGCCCGAGGGGCGCAAGGCCTGCGACGCCCCCGACAACAAGTCCGTGCTCAACGGCTCCGACCAGCCCGACCAGCAGTCGCACGTCATCGGTGCCGGCCGCACCGCCGTCGATCCGAACCTGCAGCCGCCATCGTCTGACGACCTCACCGTCGACGCCGAGGGCGCGGTGTTCGCCAACGTGCACGTCGGAGCGGTGTACACGCGGCGCTGGATCGGTTGCCCCTTCGACGGCGCCATGAACGTCGCCGCGGCCCTCGCCGCGTCCGTGACGTCCTCGTGCGCGCAGTGCCCGGTGCCCTGCACCGTTGGCCGCTCGCTGCCGTACTTCGCGAAGTACGAGCCCGTCTCCACCAAGGGCGCCCGCGACGGCACGACGTGGCTGGTCGACCTCGGCGCGCGCCGGGCCGTCGGCCAGCAGTTCGCGTTCTCATCCGCCGCCGCCGGCGTCCCCGCGGCCACCGCGCTGCGTTCGCTGACCCTGCACGTCCTCACTGTCGGCGCGCGGCGCTTCCTCGATGGCACGTCGAGCACCGGCGCGGGCATGTTCTTCTGGGACAGCCGATGGCGCCCGAGGTCGACGGCGGCGGTGCCGGGCACGTTGCGTGACGCGCACACCGACGAGACCGCGATCAGTCGTCTCCTCATCGGCGCGTCGCGCACCGTGCACGTCGCGGTGCGCGGCGAGCCCACCGCGTCTTCGTTGTCGTCGACGCTCACCACCGATGCCGCAGCGCTCACCATCACCTATCGCCTCGACGGAGCGACGCCATGGTCGTCCCGGTCCTCGTTGTGCTGCTCGTCGTCCTCGTCGCACCCGTGGCAACCGTTGCGACCGAGACGCCGGCTGCTCGCTCCACGCGGTCCGCCGCCGCGGCGTCGAGCACGGCAGAGAGCGCCGCCGACGCATCATCGTCAACGCCGGCGTCGCCGACGCCCGTCGTGACTGCCGCCGGCGCTGAAGAGCGGCGCGTGGTGCGGGCGGCGGTGCGCGACTTTGTCGTCGGAGACGTCCGGGACGAGCGGCTCGGCCGCGTCGTGACCGAGGTGCTCTTGGTCGAGCTGCGCAAGCTGCTGAGGACCAACGTGACGGTCATGGAGGGGGGCTGAGCGCTCATGAGCTTCAGAGCCGACCGGCGGCTCGCCGGTTGTGACGAGGGCTCGTGCCCGGCAGAGATCGTCGAGGCGCTGGGCGTCGACTTGCTGGTCCTGGGCCAGCTCGAGCGTCTGGGCGCCGAGCGGGTCTTCGTTGTCCGCGTCCTCGACCAGCGCGAGGGACGCGCGGTGGCCATCGTCAGCCGGCGGCTCGTGCTCGCCGACGGCGAGGAGGTGCTCGCGATGGTCGGGCCGACGGTGGCCGAGATCTTTCCCGCGGTGTTGTTGCGCCCGGGGGTCTCAGCCGGGGCGTCGATCACGGGCTGGCGCTGCGGCTGAATCCGCCTCATCTCGCTCCGTGGGTGCCATGGACCGGTTTGGTCGTGACCGTGGCGCTCGGTGCGGGAGCCATCGTCGGCGGCATCGTCAACGTGAGCACGTTCCGCGATGGCTCCGCGACGTTGTTGTCAGCGAGGTCGTCGGCGCCGGCGAACGGGGCGTCGCTCGTCCAGCCGCAGCGCACGGTCGTGGCGTCGTTCGCGGCGCTGGCCGGCCTCGGCGCAGGCGCGGTCATCGTCGGCGCGGGCACGATCATCGCGGCGCTCTTCACGAACCGGGACACCGCGGCCGCCGCGGTGCCATGACGGCGCTGTCGCCTAGGGTGCCGAGGTCGAGACCGGCCTGCCGAACACGAAGCGTGGCGGCGCGTGGCGTCGTCGTGCCCGCGGGGAGATCCCGCGGTACCCGCGAACCGGCTGGACAAGTGGGAGTTCGTGTGGGAGAGGTCCGCACGCTTCGGATCACCCACGGGTGATCACTCCTTCGCTTCCTGCGGAAGCCAGGCGAAGCGGGCAACGTCCGCGGCAACCGCCAAGGGCATTTCACCGGGCGCAACGTCGTGTCGACGTGGCGTCCACTCGGGGCCGAGAACCCCGGCGATTCGTCGTCGGGGGTTATGGCCACGGAGGGTTGGATGGGTATTCGTGACTACAAGCCGACGAGCGCTGGACGCCGCGGCATGACCGGACACGACTTCAGCGACATCACGAAGTCGACGCCGGAAAAGAAGCTGACCAAGGGCAAGTCGGGTTCGGGCGGCCACGGGAACACCGGCCGCGTGACGGTGCGCTTCCGTGGCGGTGGCCACAAGCGCAAGTACCGCATGATCGACTTCGCCCGCGACAAGCAGGGCGTGCCGGCCAAGGTCGCCGCCATCGAGTACGATCCCAATCGCACGTCGCGCATCGCGCTGCTGCACTACCTCGACGGTGAGAAGCGCTACATCCTCGCGCCCGTCGGCCTGAACGTCGGCGACACGATCGTCAGCGGTCCCACCGCCGACATCAAGCCGGGCAACCACCTGGCGCTGGCGAACATCCCGGTCGGCACCCAGATCCACAACGTCGAGCTGAAGCCCGGCGCCGGCGGCCAGCTGGTCCGCTCGGCTGGCGCCTCAGCGCAGCTGATGGCCCGCGAAGGCCAGTATGCGCAGATCCGCCTGCCCTCGGGCGAGACGCGCATGGTGCTCGCCGTGTGCACGGCGACCATCGGCCAGGTCGGCAACGCCGAGCATGAGCTCGTGCAGCTCGGCAAGGCTGGCCGCAAGCGTTGGCTCGGCAAGCGTCCGCACCAGCGCGGCGTCTCGATGAACCCCATCGACCACCCGCACGGCGGCGGCGAAGGCCGCACCTCTGGCGGCCGCCACCCGGTCACGCCGTGGGGCAAGCCGACCAAGGGCCACAAGACGCGTCAGAACAAGCGCACCGACCGGCTCATCGTCCGTCGTCGCAACAAGGTCTGACCTCTTTCTCTCTTCTCTTCGAACCTCTTTTTAGGATACTCAAACATGCCTCGCAGCGTAAAGAAGGGTCCGTTCATCGACCATCACCTTTGGAAGAAGGTGATGAGCAACGGCGACAAGAAGGTCATCAAGACCTGGTCGCGCCGTTCGACGATCGCGCCCGAGTTCATCGGTCAAACGTTCGCCGTGCACAACGGTCGCAAGTTCATCCCGGTGTACGTCACCGACATGATGATCGGCCACAAGCTTGGCGAGTTCGCTCCCACCCGCACCTTCGTCGGCCACCCCGCCGACAAGAAGGCGCCTGCCGCCGCCGCCGCGAAGAAGTGAAGGTTGGTGAACCATGACCGAACAGAAGAAGCCCAAGCGTGAAAAGGCGAAGGCCGAGGCTCGCAAGCAGGCGCGCCAGGATGGTCCGGTGACGGCCCGTCTGCAGGCGGCTCGCATCAGCGCCCGCAAGGTCCGCGTGCTCGCCGACGTCGTCCGCGGGATGCCGGTTGGCGAGGCCATCACGGTGTTGTCGTTCCAGCAGCGCGCCGGTGCGCCGCTGCTGCAGAGGGTGCTGCACTCGGCGGTGGCCAACGCCGACCAGCGCAAGCTCGACATCGACCAGCTGGTGGTCGCCGACGTGCAGATCGACAAGGCCGGCGTGATGCGCCGTCACCTGCCGCGCGCCCACGGCCGCGCGACGCCGATCCGTAAGCAGCTCGCCCACATCACCGTCAAGCTCGCCGCGCCCGCCGCCGAGTGAACAGGTAGGAAACTCACATGGGTCAGAAAACGCATCCGACAGGTTTCCGTCTCGGCGTCATCCGCAGCTGGGACTCGCGCTGGTTCAAGGAGAAGGGCTACGCCCAGTGGCTCCACGAGGACCTGAAGCTCCGCAACTACATCCACGACAAGCTGAAGTCGGCGGGGATCTCCCGCGTCGACATCGAGCGCGCCGCGAACAAGTGCAAGATCAACGTGCACACGGCTCGACCGGGCATCGTGATCGGCAAGAAGGGCTCGTCGCTCGAGCAGCTGAAGAAGGACCTTCAGAAGCTGACGTCGTCCGAGGTCTTCCTCAATATCCACGAGGTGCGCAAGGCCGAGACCGACGCGCAGCTGGTGGCCGAGAGCGTGGCGCAGCAGCTTGAGCGTCGCGTGGCGTTCCGCCGGGCGATGAAGAAGTCGATCCAGACCGCGCAGAAGTTCGGCGCGAAGGGCATCCGCATCGCGGTGGCCGGTCGTCTGGGCGGCGCCGAGATCGCTCGACGCGAGTGGTACCGCGAGGGCCGCGTCCCGCTGCACACGCTGCGCGCGGATATCGAGTACGGCTTCGCGCAGGCCTACACCACCTACGGAGTGATTGGCTGCAAGGTGTGGATCTTCAAGGGTGAAGTCCTGCCGCAGTCGGCGCGCCGCAACTGAGTTTGTAATCGGGCGCCGTCGTCGTGAGGCGACGGTGGTTCCGGCAAGGAGATTTTCGCCATGATGAGCCCTGCGCGCGTCAAGTTTCGCAAGCAGCAGAAGGGCAACCTGAAGGGCAAGGCCACCCGCGGCTCCGCCGTGTCGTTTGGTGACTACGCCTTGATCGCCACCGAGCCTGGTTGGCTGACTGCCCGCCAGATCGAGGCGGCGCGTATCGCGATGACCCGCAAGATCAAGCGCGGTGGTCGCATCTGGATCCGCGTCTTCCCCGACAAGCCCTTCACGAAGAAGCCGGCCGAGACCCGCCAGGGTCACGGCAAGGGCAATGTCGAGGGATGGGTCAGCGTGATCCTGCCCGGCCGCGTGCTCTACGAGATGGAAGGCGTCGACCTGCAGACGGCGAACGAGGCGTTGGCCCTCGCGGCGTCGAAGCTGCCGATCGGCACGCGCTTCATCGATCGCAAGAACGAGCTCTGAGTTCGTCACCCCCCTTCGCCGGTCGGCGGCCGCACCCGTCGACCGGCCCTGTCTCTGGAGAATGGCCATGGCCAAGAAGACCGACTACGCGAGCATGAGCGCCGAGGATCTGACGAAGACCGAGGCGCAGCTGCGCAAGGCGCTGTTCGACCTGAAGTTCCAGCACGCGACGCGCTCGCTGGGCAAGCCCACCGAGATCGGCGCCCAGAAGAAGGAGCTCGCGCGGCTCCTGACGGCGAAGAGCGCCAAGAAGGCGGGCTGAGCCGAACGCCCCTCCCCGCCGTCGACGTCGTCGTCGCCGGGGTTTTTTGCGCCGACGCGCACGATCGGGGTTGACGAGGTCGACTTCGCCTGCGACAGACGCGCACATCATTTCCGGAAGAGATCATGACCGAGATCAAGAAGACCGACGAGACGAGCGACCGCGGCTACGGCCGAACGCTGCGTGGCGTCGTCAAGAGCAACAAGATGACGAAGACGATCACCGTCGAGGTGGTCCGCACCGTTCGTCACGCCAAGTACAACAAGTTCCTGAAGAAGCGGGCGCGTTACTACGCGCACGACGAGCGCAGCGAAGCCGGCATCGGCGACACGGTGATCATCGTCGAGTCGCGCCCGCTCTCGCGCCTGAAGCGCTGGCGTCTCCAGTCCATCGCCGAGAAGGCGAAGGTCTGAAGCGCCTCCGAGCGGGCTGACACACGCCCGCTCCCGTCGACGCCGCCGTCTCGGACAGCGGCGCCGACCCCGGCTTCGGAGACCCTGGCCCGCCGCCCGCGAAAACGCCCGGCCGGCCCTGTGTCCGAAGGTCCCTTGGAGAGCTTTGCTCTCGCCACAAGGTCCTTCCTCTCCGTCGCCACTCCCGACCGTGCTGGTTCGCCGAACCAGCATCGTCGTCGGGGATGGCATTTGTCGTTTCCCGTTCGTCCCCTCCGCGAAGGAAGAAGAACATGATCCAGACCCAGTCTACCCTCGAGGTCGCCGACAACTCCGGTGCCCGCAAGGTCATGTGCATCAAGGTGCTCGGCGGCTCGAAGCGCCGCTACGCCTCCATTGGCGACGTCATCGTCTGCTGCGTGAAGGACAGCGCGCCGACGTCGAAGGTCAAGAAGGGCGACGTCGTCCGCGCCGTCGTCGTGCGCACGGCAAAGGAGATCGCGCGTCCCGACGGCACGTACATCCGTTTCGATGCCAACGGCGCCGTCCTCATCAACAAGGACAACGAGCCGGTCGGCACGCGCATCTTCGGGCCCGTTGCCCGCGAGCTGCGCGCCAAGAAGTTCATGAAGATCGTCTCGCTCGCGCCCGAAGTCCTCTGAAGACCGCGCGACGACGAACCTCTTCTTTATTCTGAAAGGCAGAGAAGCCATGAAGTGCAGCATCAAGAAGGGCGACACGGTCAAGGTGATCGCCGGCGGCAAGGACATCAAGGGCAAGACGGGCAAGGTGCTTGAGGTCCTCAAGGACGGCGACAAGGTTCGCGTCCGGGTCGAGGGCCTGCGAATCGTCAAGAAGCACATCAAGCCGCAGAAGTCGGCGAAGCACCCCGAGGGGGGCATCGTCGAGGGCGCCGGCTCGATCCCGCTGGCCCACGTGATGCTGTTCTCCGAGGCGCTCGGCCGCCCGGTCCGTACTGGCTCGGTGGCGAAGACCGGCGAGGGCAAGGAGAGCCGCCGTCGCGAGCGCGTCGCCCGTGGCAAGAACATGAAGGCCGAGAAGGTCTGAACTTTTACAGTATCTTTGAACGGGTCGAGTCGTGAGACTCCCCGCCTGGAGACAGAACAATGGCTACGAAGAAGACCGATGAGAGCCCCGAAGCCGTCGCCGCTCGTCGTGAGAAGGCGAAGGCCGAGGGACTGGCAAAGAAGGCGGCGAAGGCTGCCGGTGGTGACCTGAAGGCGTCGGATCTGCCGCCCGAAGAGAAGCGTCCGCCGCGCCTGCGTAACTTCTACAAGAAGGAGATCGCCCCGGCACTGCAGAAAGAATTCAACCTGCGCCCGATGCAGGTGCCGCAGCTGAAGAAGATCGTGATCAACATGGGTCTCGGTGAGGCCGTGCGTGATCCGAAGATCCTCGAGGCCGCCGCCGCCGACCTCGCCAAGATCGCTGGCCAGAAGCCGGTGCTGACGATGGCGAAGAAGTCCATCGCGACCTACAAGCTGCGCGAGGGCATGCCCATCGGCTGCATGGTCACGCTGCGCCGCGAGCGCATGTGGGAATTCCTCGACCGCTTCGTCAACCTCGCGCTGCCGCGCGTGCGCGACTTCCGCGGCGTGCCGGCGAAGATGGACGGCCGGGGGAATTACTCGGTGGGCCTGAAGGAGCAGATCATCTTCAACGAGATCGACTACGACAAGGTCGACAAGCTCCGCGGCATGAACATCACCTTCGTGACGACGGCCGCCAACGACGAGCAGTGCAAGTCGCTGCTGGCGCACCTGGGCATGCCGTTCCGCAAGTGAGCGCCTCCTTCTCCCTCTTCGATTTCACACTCCTCTGAAGGTCAACCCATCATGATGACCGATCCCATCGCCGACCTCCTCACGCGCCTGCGCAACGCCCTGATGGCGAAGCACAAGACGACCACCGCCCCCGCGTCGAAGCTGAAGACCCGCATCGCCCAGATCCTGAAGGACGAGGGCTACATCGAGGACTTCCGCGTCGATCAGGATGGCGGCCGCGCCACCCTTCACATCACGCTGAAGTACGACGACCGCAGCCAGCCGGTGATCGAAGGCCTCACCCGCGTCTCCAAGCCCGGTCTGCGCCAATACTCGTCGGCCGACGCGCTGCCGACGGTCCGTGGCGGCATCGGTATGGCCATCGTCTCGACGTCGCGCGGCGTCATGACCGACACGCAGGCCCGCAAGGACCGCGTCGGCGGCGAGGTCCTCTGCACCGTCTGGTGACCCCGCGCTGAGCCTAGCGCCCCTCAGGGGCGCCCGCCCGCAGGTCACTTTATTCCGAACTCCATCAACTGATTTGGTGCACTATGTCCCGCATTGGCAAGAAGCCGATCATCGTCCCCAAGAACATCAAGGTCGCCGTCGCTGGTGGTGAGGTGAAGGTCGAGGGCCCCAAGGGCAAGCTCTCGTTCAAGCCCCACGTGGCGATGAAGGTCAGCGTCGAAGGCGGCAACGTCGTCATCGCCCGCCCCGACGAGGAGCGGAACAGCCGCTCGCTGCACGGCCTGACGCGCACGTTGATCCAGAACATGATTGTCGGCGCCGAGAGGGGCTTCACCCGTGAGCTCGACATCCAGGGCGTCGGCTACCGCGCCGAGGTCAAGGGCAAGGAGCTGCACATGACGCTCGGGTTCAGCCACCCGATCGTGTTCAAGCTCCCCGAGGGCATCGCCGCCGCCGTCACCGACGAGAAGAAGACGCACATCGTCCTCAGCTCGGCGGACAAGACGGCGCTCGGCGCCTGCGCGGCCAAGGTGCGCTCGTTCCGCCCGGTCAACAAGGACCCCTACGGCCTCAAGGGCGTCCGCTACTCCGACGAGAAGCCGCTGCAGAAGGAAGGCAAGTCCGGCGCCAAGTGATCCTTCTGACCCGGTGGATGCTCGGTCGAAGGCAACTTCGCCCGGGCATCCATTGGCCCCCAACCAAAGCGAGGATGCTGGTTCGACCGGACAAAAACGAGCCCGCTACCCTCAGGAGACAGTGTCATGCGTAAGGTCGATCTTTCCAGCCTCCGCCGCAAGAACCCCAAGGAAGCCACGCGCGTCAAGCGCAAGTTGGGCATCCGCAAGCGCGTCGAGGGCGACGCCGAGCGTCCCCGTCTGACGGTGTTCCGCAGCGCGACGCATATCTACGCGCAGATCATCGACGACAACCAGGGCAAGACCCTGGCTGCGGCGTCGACCCTCGACAAGGCCATCCGCGACGCCCTGAAGGGCAAGAAGAAGGCGGACGCGGCCAAGGAGGTCGGCAAGGCCGTCGCCGAGCGCGCCAAGAAGGCCGGCGTCGAAGCCGTCGTCTTCGACCGCAACGGCTACCGCTACCACGGCCGCATCGCCGCGGTCGCCGACGGCGCCCGTGAGGGCGGCCTGAGCCTCTGAACCCGACTCCCCCTTAAGATTTCAAGGACAAACAAAATGGCCGAGAAGCCGATCAATCCCGAGACCCTGGGTGAGCTCACCGAGCGGGTCATCCACATCAACCGCGTCGCCAAGGTCGTGAAGGGCGGCAAGCGCTTCAGCTTCGCCGCGCTCGTCGTCGTCGGCGACGGCGAAGGCCACGTCGGCGTCGGCTTGGGCAAGGCCAACGAGGTCCCTGAGGCCATCCGCAAGGGCGGCGATCAGGCGAAGAAGCACCTGTTCAAGGTCAGCCTGAAGGGCACGACGATCCCCCACGAGGTGAAGGGCCACTTCGGCTCGGGTCTCGTGGTGCTGCGTCCGGCCTCGGATGGTACCGGCGTCATCGCCGGCGGCACGGTGCGCGCCGTGCTCGAGGCCGCGGGCATCCACAACATCCTCTCGAAGTCGCTCGGCACGAAGAACCCGCACAACGTCGTGCACGCCACCGTCGACGCGCTTCGGCAGCTGAAGAGCGCCGCCGAGCACGCCCGGCGCCGTGGCGTCGAGCTGCCCGCCGATGCGGCGACGCAGCCCGCCGCGCACGCTTGAGCCAGCCGGCCAGGGTGACGCCTTCGCCCTGCCCGTCGCAGCCCGACGAACCCACCGTCCAGCGAGGACTCCGTCATGTCGAACGCCACCAAGATCCGCGTCACGCAGCTGCGTGGCCTGTCGCACAAGCCCGAAGCCCAACGCCTGATCCTCAGGGGTCTCGGCCTCCGCCGCATCGGCCACACCGTCGAGCTGCGGGACACCCCCGCCGTCCGCGGGATGGTCGAGAAGGTCCAGCACCTCGTCTCGGTGCAGGTCCTCAAGGGCGAGGCCGCGCTGTTCGGCGGTCGGCACCGCAACGCCGACGGCACGCCGAAGAAGTGAGGCTGGCCGCGGGGTCTGGCCCCGCAGCCTCGTCCGAAGCTTCGTCTCTCTTGTCGTTGCCGCGCCCTCGGCGACGACCCCTTTGACAGCCGCCCCGGGCCGATCGATCCGGACGGCGTACGATTACCGGCGTCGACGTCGCGTCGACGCTCTCATCCAAGTCGCCTGCGCAGCAGGCGGCGCAAGGAGCCAACCATGTCGACCACCGAGATCCAGGGCCTGCACAACCTCGTCGCGCCGCACGGCGCCCGCAAGAACAAGAAGAGGCTCGGCCGCGGCCGCGCGTCGGGCCACGGCAAGACCGCTGGTCGCGGTCACAAGGGGCAGAAGAAGACCAAGTCGGGCAACGTGCGCCCGGGCTTCGAGGGCGGCCAGCTCCCCCTCGCCCGCCGCCTGCCCAAGCGTGGCTTCAAGAACTTCGACTTCCGCGTCGACTACGCGACGGTGAACGTGGGCCGCCTCGAGGAGCGCTTCGACAACGGCGCGGTCATCGACCAGCAGGCGCTGTTCCTGTCGGACCTGGTCAAGAAGCAGGGCGAGAAGATCAAGGTGCTCGGCACCGGCGAGCTGAAGAAAAAGTTCACGGTGCGCGTGCACGCGATCTCGGCGGGCGCCCGCCAGAAGATCGAGGCCGCGGGCGGCACCGTCGAGGTCCTTGACGCCGCCAAGGCCAGCGCCTAACCGTTCCGCGATGCGGGCTCGTCGTCGTCGACGAAGAGCGCCGTGCTGGGTTTTCCTTCCGCGACGCCGCCGATGACTCGGCGGTGTGCCTGATGGACGAGGTGGCGACGTGGCCTCCGGACTCGTGAACATGTTCCGCATCCCCGAGCTGCGGAAGCGCATCGTGTACACGCTGGCGCTGCTGGCGGTGTACCGCATCGGCATCTTCGTCAGCACGCCGGGCGTCGACCGCGCGATCATGCAGGACTACCTGAAGACGTCGTCGGGGGGCGGCGGCTTCCTCGGCCTGTTCAACTTCTTCTCGGGCGGTGCGCTCGAGCAGCTGAGCGTGTTCGCGCTGGGAGTCATGCCCTACGTGACGTCTTCGATCATCATGCAGCTGATGACGGTGGTCGTGCCGTCGCTGGAGCGCCTGCAGAAGGAGGGCGAGCAGGGCCGCCGCAAGATCAACCAGTACACGCGCTACGGCACCATCATTGTGTCGGTCGTGCAGGGCGTGATGCTGTCGCAGTGGCTGAAGGGCATCAACAACAACGGCCAGAGCGTCGTCGACGCCGACTGGGCTGCGTCGGTTGGCGGCCTCGGCTTCACGATCATGACGATCCTGACGCTGACGACAGGCACGACGTTCATCATGTGGCTGGGTGAGCGCATCCAGGAGCGCGGCATCGGCAACGGCACGTCGATGATCATCTTCGCCGGCATCGTCGCTGGCCTGCCGGCGGCGTTGTTCAGCACCGGCGTGGGCATCAAGGAGGGGACCTACTCGGGCGGCGAGCTCGCGGTCCTCGGGCTGACCATCGTCACCGTCATCTTCGCCATCGTCTTCATGGAGCGGGGTCAGCGCCGCATCCCGGTGCAGTACGCCAAGCGGATCGTCGGCAACAAGCAGTACAGCGGTCAGGCGACGCACCTGCCGCTGAAGGTGAACACCTCGGGCGTCATCCCGCCGATCTTCGCGTCGTCGCTGCTGATGTTCCCGGCCACGCTCGCGTCATTCATCGAGGCCGAGTGGATGAAGCCCGTGCAGGAGGCGCTGCAGCCCGGCACCTGGCAGTACATGACGCTGTACGTGCTGCTGATCATCTTCTTCGCGTTTTTCTACACCGCGATGGTCTTCAACCCGGTCGACGTCGCCGACAACCTCAAGAAGTTCGGCGGCTTCGTGCCCGGCGTGCGCCCCGGCCGCGAGACGGCGGAGTACATCGACCACGTCCTGACGCGCATCACGTTCGCCGGCGCCGTGTACCTGTCCATCGTCTGCATCCTGCCGACGCTGATCCAGAGCTTCATGTCCAACCAGGTGCCGTTCTACTTCGGCGGCACCGGCCTGCTCATCGTCGTCGGCGTCGCCCTCGACACCGCGCAGCAGATCGAGGGCCATCTGATCACGCGCCACTACGACGGCTTCGCCGGCGCCGACGGCCCGCGCATCCGTGGCCGGGCCCGCACCAGCCAGAACGTCGTCGCCGAAGAGGACACCCCGCCGCAGCCGGCTCCTGCCGCCTGATCGCGCTTCGCGGCGGCGACCCTGCGTAGACCAGGGCCCGCCGCGCCGCGCTTCCGCGAGAGACACCATGCGCATCATCCTGTTCGGGCCGCCCGGCGCCGGCAAAGGCACCCAGGCGAAGCAACTCGTAGAACTCTACGGGATCCCGCAGCTGTCGACGGGCGACATGCTTCGCGAGCACGTGAAGAACTGCACGACGATCGGTCTTCAGGTCGCGGCGGTCATGCAGGCGGGTGGCCTCGTCGGCGACGCCATCGTCATCGAGATGATCGCCGAGCGCACCACGCGCGAAGACTGCAAGAGCGGCTTTCTGCTCGATGGCTTTCCGCGCACCACCGCGCAGGGCGAGGCGCTCAACGCGATGCTCGCCACCCGCGGCGAGCGCATCGACGTCGTCGTCGGACTCGACTGCCCCGACGCGGTCGTGCGTGACCGGGCGATCTACCGGCGCTCGTGCCCGTCCTGCGGGCACATCTGCCACCTGCAGTCGATGCCGCCGAAGGTGGTCGACACCTGCGACCGCTGCGGCCACAAAGGCCTGACCCACCGCCCCGACGACACCCTCGAGGCAGTGAACAAGAGGCTCGCCAAGTTCCACGCCGAGACGGCGCCGGTGCGCCACCTGTACGGCGCCCTCCTGCGCACCGTCGACGGGACGCTCGGCCGCGAAGAGGTGACTGCGGCGATCCGCGCCATCCTCGACCCGCTCGCCCGCAAGGCCATAAACGGGGAGCGGGCCGCTGCTCCGAAGAGGTCGGTGGCGAAGAAGAAGCCGGCGGCCAAGCAGACCGCGAAGACCTCGACGAAGAAGGCCGCGAAGACCTCGACGAAGAAGGCCGCGAAGACCTCGACGAAGAAGGCCGCGAAGACCTCGACGAAGGCGGGAGCAAAGGTCTCGACGGCGTCGCGGAGGCCGGCAGCGGCGAAGAAGAAGAAGGCGAAGAAGAAGTAGTCGTAGACATCCGGGGCGGCGATTGGTAGTTCCTGTTCCGCCCGGTCTCTCCTCAGGGAGATCGCTCATCGCTCGCCCGCCGTGAGGCGGACGCGGAGGCTGGTCATGAAGGTTCGTGCGTCGGTCAAGAGCATGTGTGAGAAGTGCAAGGTCGTGCGCCGCAAGGGCGTGGTGCGCGTGATCTGCACCGACCCGCGGCACAAGCAGCGCCAGGGCTGAGCCCTCGCCTGTCGGGCCCGCGCGCGACGTCGCTGCGGCCCCCTGTTTCGCGCATGGAGATCGGTCCCTCGTGTTCGACGGGCCGGTGGAGCGCGAAGAGCAGCGCCGGGACGACAACCGGAAGAGCGCTCCCTCCAAAGGCGACCCGTCGCCTTTGCCTCCATGCACTTTTGAATCTGTCCAGCAACGGTCTTTCATCCGTCTGCTGAAAGTGTTCTGGAGGCAACTGTGGCTCGTATTGCTGGTGTCGACCTTCCTCGCAACAAGAAGATGGGCATCGCGCTCACCTACCTCTACGGCATCGGGCCGGTGACGTCGCGGCGCGTCCTGACCGCGGCCAAGGTCGATCCCGAGAAGCGCTCGGACGACATCGGCGAGGACGAGATCGCGCGCATCCGCGACGTGCTCGAGTCGGAGTACAAGGTCGAGGGTGATCTGCGCCGCGACGTCGCGCTGAACATCAAGCGATTGATGGATCTCGGCTGCTACAAGGGCCTGCGTCACCGCAAGGGTCTGCCGGTGCACGGCCAGCGCACGCACACCAACGCCCGTACCCGCAAGGGTCCGCGCAAGGCCGTCGCCCGCAAGCCTGCCGCCGCTGGCAAGTGAGCGCGCGCGGGCGCCGCGCACGCGGTGCCCCGCTCGTGAACGCCCGCGCCGCGGCTCGCCGCTCCGGGCACCCCTCCCGTACTCTTTTTCGTCGCGCTCTGTCGCGCGGTCAGGATCGAAGAAATGGCTACCCCCAAGGGCAAGAAGAAGGTCAAGAAGAACGTCACGACGGGCATCGCCCACGTGCTCGCGTCGTTCAACAACACGGTCATCACGATCACCGATACGACGGGAAACACCGTGTCGTGGTCGTCATGCGGCGCTCGCCAGTTCAAGGGCTCGCGCAAGTCGACCCCGTTCGCCGCGCAGGTCGCCGCCGAAGACGCGTGCCGCAAGGCCATGGACAACGGCATGAAGGCCATCGAGGTCCGCGTGAAGGGCCCGGGCAGCGGTCGTGAGTCGGCGCTGCGCGCCATCGCCAACTGCGGCATGCGCGTCACGCTGATTCGTGACGTCACGCCGGTGCCGCACAACGGCTGCCGTCCGCCCAAGCGCCGCCGCGTCTGACGGGCCATCGACGGCGTCTTCGTCGTCGCGGTCGTTCGTGGGTTCGCTCGCTTCCGGTTTTTTCGTCTCGTGTCCCTGCCGGGCTCGCCGACGTGGTGTCGGGGTGTCGGTGGGGGCTCAGGAAAGAGGTAGATGTCGATGTCGCTGCAAAAGAACTGGCGTGACCTGATCCGTCCGAAGAACATGGTCGTCGATCGCGACACGTTGACGGCCCACTACGGCAAATTCGTCGCCGAGCCTCTCGAGCGTGGCTACGGCGTGACGCTGGGCAACAGCCTGCGCCGCATCCTGCTCTCGTCGCTGCAGGGCGCCGCCTTCACGTCGGTGCGCATCGAGGGGGCCTCCCACGAGTTCATGTCGGTGGCCGACGTCAAGGAAGACGTCACCGATATCATCTTGAACCTCAAGGAAGTCGACCTGAAGCTGCAGGGCAGCGGCGACGGCAAGACCGCGCGCATCGAGATCCAGGGTCCGCGGGAGATCAAGGCGCGCGACATCTCGCACGACGAGAGCGTCATCATCTTGAACCCCGACCAGCACATCGCCACCGTGGCCGAAGGCGGCACGTTCAAGGCTGAGCTGACCGTGAAGCGTGGCCGCGGCTACGTGCCGGCGAACCAGTTCCGCCAGGAAGGCCAGGCGCTGGGCACGCTGCCGATGGACGCGCTGTTCTCGCCCATCGTCAAGGTCAACTACAACGTCACCCACGCCCGCGTCGGCCAGCAGACTGACTACGACAAGCTGACCCTCGAGGTCTGGACGAACGGCGCCGTGTCCCCCGAGGACGCCGTCGGCATCGCCGCCAAGATCCTGAAGGAGCAGGTCTCGATCTTCATCAACTTCAACGAGGAGATCGAGCCCGAGCTGCCCGAGCCCGAGGTGAAGGAGGAGCGCGTCAACGAGAACCTGCTGCGTTCCGTCGAGGAGCTCGAGCTGTCGGTGCGCTCGGCCAACTGCCTGCAGAACGCCAACATCAAGTTCATCGGCGATCTCGTGCAGAAGACCGAGAGCGACATGCTGAAGACGAAGAACTTCGGCCGCAAGTCGCTCAAGGAGATCAAGGAGATCCTCCACGAGATGGGCCTGTCGCTCGGCATGAAGCTCGAGAACTGGCCGCCGAAGCCTGGCGCCGCCAAGCCCGTGATCGTCGGCGGCCCGGTGCTGCGCGACACGCTGAGCGACGACGACGACGACGACGGCGACGACCTCGAGGCGTGAGCCCGCTCGCGCCGGCGACTTGGACGACGTCGCCGGCGCTTGTGCCCGCGCTTCCTTCGACCTCTCGTCCGACCTTCCCTTTCGAGCGTCGCGAGACGCCCAACCCCAGGAGACAGACATGCGTCACCGTAACTCTGGCCGGAAGCTCGGCCGCACCGCGAGCCACCGCACCGCTCTCTTCCGCAACATGGCGACGTCGCTGTTCCGCCACGAGCGCATCGAGACCACCGACGCGAAGGCCAAGGAGCTGCGCTCGTTCGCCGAGCAGCTGATCACGATCGCCAAGGCCGGCGACCTGCACGCCCACCGCATGGCGTTCCGCGACATCAAGGACGGCGAGGTGCTGAAGAAGCTCTTCAACGACATCGCCCCGCGCTTCAAGACCCGCAACGGCGGCTACACGCGCATCACCAAGTCGCGCATCCGCCGCGGCGACAACGCCCCGATCTCGATCATCGAGCTCGTCGGCAACGAGGTCCCGCTCAACGCCGCGACCGAAGAGTCGAAGGACTGACACCACTCGCGTCGACGTCGCGCGCTTCGGCGCCGGCGTCGCTGCGCTCGACGAGGCAGTCGGACCCGGCTTGCGCTGCGTCCGGCTGCCTCCTGCCTTTGTGCCCGCCGCTTCGGCCGCTGCCCGCATGACCGTCGTCGTCGCTCTGCTGTTGCGCGTGGTCTTTCGCGTCGTCGACGCGGTTGTGCTCGCGCCGCGGCCAGTGCTTTGGCGAGCGTGGTGGACCGGCTGGCGCGCGCTGCCGTCCCCCTACGCCACCGGCGCCCGCGCGACCGCCGCCGACGTCGCCGCCGACGTTGACGACGATGACCTCGTCTACGGCGAGGCCTTCGTCACGGTCGCCGCCGCGCTGCTGCGGGCCCACGGCGCCCACGCCGGCAGCGTCGTTGTCGATCTGGGCTGCGGCCGCGGCGCCGCGCTCGTCGGCGCCCGCGCGCTGGGGGCCGCCGCCCGCGGCGTCGACGTCTGCCGCTCCCACGTCGACACCACCGGCCCTGCGCTGCGCGCCGCTGGCGTCGACGTGGCGGTCGGTGACGCGCGCACGACGGGCCTGGAAGGAGCCACCCACGTGTGGCTCGCCTGGGCGACGTGGAGCGTCGCCACGCGGGCCGCCGTGACCGCGCGGCTGCACGCGCTGCCGTCGGGCGCGGTCGTCGTAGCCGTCGTGCACGCCGTGGACGACGATGCCTTCGCAATCGTCGCGCGGCGGCGCGCGCCGTTCTCCTGGGGGGTCGCCGACGTCGTCGTGCAGCGCCGGCGGTGACCGACGCTCGACGGCGCAGCGCCGGCGTCGTTCACGCCGCGGGCGAGGGCGGCGCGCCCTCGTCGACCGCGGCTCCCGGGGCCGGCAGCGCGCGGCCGGGGCCCGCCACCGCGGCGGCACCGGCGCGCTGATGGTGCCCAGCGAGGAGCGCAGGTCGACGCTCAACAGCGTGCTGCCGCGGGCGACGACCACGACGTGACGACGTGACGCGGTGTCGGCGTCGCGCCACAGGTCGCAGTTCACGTGCCGCCCGACGGTGACGGCGGCGAGCAGCCCGGCGCCGTCGCTGCCAGTGTCGTGGACGACGCGGGCGGCGGCGCCGTCGGGGCTCCTCGCGACGACGGCGAGGGCCTGCGCTCCCGGCGGCGGCGACAGGGGGCGCTGCCACGCCGCGCGGACGTCGTCCCACGGTGGCAGACGGCGCAGCGCCGCCTGCCGCTCGAGGATCGAGATACAGCGCGTGTCCTGCGCCCCCCGGACCGACCGAGCGCAGGGAGAGCATGTCGACCTCCCCGGCGTGCTGCGATGTGAGGGGCGTGCCGCGCGGGGGGGGCGCGGCGGACCGGCGATGAACGCGGCGGCGCCGCCCACGGCCGGACGTTGACGTCTCCGTCGACCGGGCCGGTCGGCGCACCGGGCCCGGCGCAGATCGCAGGTGTGTTCGACCCGCGCGCCGGGGGAGAATGCCCCACCCGTCGCCGGCGGCGGCTGGGTGCAGGAGGGGCGGGTGTCGAAGACCCCAGGTAGGACGAGGAAGCCCGAGAACACCGCGGGCCGGGGCGACCGGCTGCCCGGCCCCTTCGGCGGGCGCGCGCCCATCGTCGCCGTCCGCGTGCACGAGACCGGCGAGGCGTCGCTGCTGCTGCCCCTGGCCGACCTGCGCAGCGCGGTGCTCATCGGGCGCTCCGAGCAGGCCGACATCCGTCTGCGCAGCGACCGCGTCAGCCGCGTGCACGCGATGCTGCGCCGCGACGGCGAGCAGTGGTCGTTCCTCGATCTCGGCTCGGCCAACGGCTCGTTCCTGACCGCGCTGGACGAGGCGCGCGCCGGCGCAGGGAGCGGGAGACGACTCGTCGCCGGCGACGCCGTGCCCCTTGATGTCGTCGAGGCCATCGCCCTCGGCAGCCGCGCCTGCTGGCTCGAGACGCTGACGACGCTGCCAGCGACGTCGTCGACGGCGACGCGGTCGACGGCGGGGCGGCGCTTCGAGGAGCAGCTGTCGGCGGCGGCGCCGTCGAAGCGGCCGGTGTTCCTGCTCGGCGCGTCGGGCACCGGCAAGACGTGGGCGGCGCGCCAGCTGCACGAGCGCGGCGGCTTTCGCGGCGCCTTCGTCGCCGTCAACTGCGCCCGGCTGCCCAACGATCCCCTCGCGCTGCGCGCGCAGCTGCTCGGGCACGCGAGGGGCGCCTACACCAGCGCCGACCGCGCCGTCACCGGCGCGTTCTTCGACGCCGACAGCGGCACGCTGTTCCTTGACGAGGTCGAGTCGCTGCCGCCGGTGGCGCAGGGGTTCTTGCTCGACGTGCTCGAGGGCAGCGGCGACTACGCGCCGCTGGGCGTCGCTCCCCACGAGGCGCCGCGGCCGCCGAAGTTCCGCCTGATATCGGCGTCGAAGCAGCCGCTGCGGGCGAGCGCGCTGCGCGCCGACCTGGCGTGGCGCCTCGCCGACGGCGAGATCGTGGCGGTGCCCGGGCTCGCCGTCCGCCGCGCCGACATCCCCGGGCTCGTCGCCACGTTCCTCGCCGCGCTGCCCGCCGCCGACGGCGGCCGCGTCGTCGTCGCTGACGAGGCGATGGAGATGCTCGCGCAGGCCCCGTGGCCCGGCGAGGTGCGCGCGCTGCGCGCCACCGTGGAGACCGTCGCCGAGGCCACCGCGCGTGCCGGGCGCACCGTCGTGTCCATCGCCGACGTCCGCGCGCGGCTGCGCGCCGTGAGCGACGCCTTCGGCGACGACGAAAACACCGGCTTCGGCGAGCGCACCGGGCGCTTCCGCTCGCACGAGACCATCCACGACGCGCACCCCGTCGTCCCCGCCGACCGCTCCGCTGGTGACGAGCTCGTCGGCGTGAACCCGCGCCACCTCGACGCCGCCTTCGTGCGCGCGGCGCTGGCCGCCACCGGCGGCAACATCGAGCACGCCGCCCGTCGACTTGGCATCGCTCGTCGCACCCTGATGAAGAAGATGGACGAGTTCAGCCTGCCCCGGGCGCGCCGCATCGGGCCCGTCGACCCCGAGTGACACCGTCCGTCCACCGCTGGGCCGGTCGGGGCGGGCGCCAGCACCACGCACGGTGGGCGAGATCGGAGACGACGGATACGATTCGGCGTGCGAATCCCGGAAAGCACGCCGCTTTTTCGTGTGAGGGGGCAGGGGTGCACATGGCCCTCGCTTTTCCGCGAGGGTGTGATACATCTCCCCACCACTCGGGTCTGTGTCGCGACCGCGATCACACCCTGCCGGCGGCCATGTGGCCTGCCGGGGTTTCTGCGGAGGTGCCGTCGAGAACGTTCTCTCGCGGAGCAGGCCGATGTGGGAGCCAACCCGCCGCTTCGCGTGCGCCCCACGATTGGCCGAACTGGTGTGTCCTCGAGGGTGGCGCGCTGCTCCATCCCCGATGACATCCCCGCTGTGTCCCCCCGACCCGACCGACCCCATTCGACCCGACCCGACCCGTGACCTTGGAGTACCTGTGGCGCTGACGCGGACCCTGACGGCGACGAAGACCAAGACCAAGACGGCGACGAAGCCGGCGAAGAAGGCGGTGACGCTGCGCGACAAGAAGGCGGTGACGCCGGCGAAGGGCGACAAGATTGGGGCGACGAAGATCGCGCGGGCGGCTCGTCCGTTGCACTCCGAGACGGCCGGCAAGACGGCGGCCCGGGTCGAGGTGGCGTTGCGCAGCGTGAAGGCTCCCGTGGCACCGAAGCGTCCGTCGGCGGCGAAGACCGCCCGGATCGAGAAGCCCGCTCGTGCGGACAAGGCAGCCGCGAGGGCGGCGGACAAGCCGGCCCGGGCCGAGAAGCCGGTGCGGGCGCGCCGGGCGACGGCGATGGTGGCCAGCGAGATCGCGGAGGCGATGCTGGGCGAGTTGGGGGTCGCGGGCGAGGACTCCGCGCTCGAGCGGCAGGCGGCGCGGTCGCAGCGCGAGCGCGACCTGCTGGCGCGGCTGGCGATCTCGGTGGGCCGCACCGACGAGATGCCGAACCTCGAGCTGGCGGCCGACATCGTCTTCGCCGACGACGCCGACGCGGTGTCGGTCCTGATCGCGGTGATCGAGCGCCATGACGACGTGCACGCCCCCGACGCCGCCCGCGTCGTGGCCGAGGTCGGCACGCGCGCCCCTGAGCTGCTCCTCGGTCACGCCGAGCGCTTGATCGAGATGATCGACGCCACTCGCCGCGAGATGCTGCAGTTCACGATGCTGGCGCTGTCGCCCGTCGCGTCGAAGCACGCCGAGGCGCTGTGGCCGTCGCGCGACCTGTTCTGGCATGCACTGGCCGACCTGACGCAGCCCGCCGAGCTGGCCCAGGCCGGCGCGGTGCGCCTGCTCGCGGCGCTGTGCGCCGCCGGGCCCGACTACGCGCGCACGCTGGCCGGCGGTCTGGTCGACCTGCTCGGCAAGTGCATGCCTCGCGACGTCGCCTTCTTCGCCGAGAGCGTGCTGCCGGCGCTCGGGGCGGCGCACAGCCACCGCGCCAAGCCGGTGCTCGACCGCCGCCTGAAGGAGCTGACCCCCGCCGAGGTCGCCCGCCTGCGTCGCGCCCAGCGCGCCGCGCAGTTGGGCCCGCCGCTGGCGGCCTGAGACCCGCTGCCGCTCGCGGCGACGACGTCGCCGGCTCCCGACCCCGCCCCCTTCTTTCGCGAAGCCCGCCGCGCGTCGCGGCTGAAGGGGGCGCTCACCTTCAGCGCGCGCCCATGGGCGCCGTCGCCGTCGCCCGTCGTTTCACCGATCGCGGCGGGAACGCCGCATCAAGCCGCGCGCGGCGCGCGGCGGCGTCCTCGGGCACGAGGGCGAGCAGCCCGTCCACGACGGCGCGCGCCCCCGGCGACGCCCACGCCGCCCGCGCGGCGTCCCACGCAAAGCGCTCGCGCCCCACGCGCTCTGCGGGCCGCGCCGCCAGCACGCGGTCGACGTCGCCCGCCGAACACACCCGCCACGCCGTGACGTCGTCGCCAGCCACGAGCAGCGACGGCAGCGCCGGCGGCGGCGCTGCCGTCATCGTCGTCGCCTCCGACTCGAGGGCGGCCGCGTCGCCGCCGACGAGCACGCCGCGGTCGCCGACCGAAAACAGCGCCACCGCCGGCAGCGCGGCGCGCGCGCTGCGCACCAGCGCCACGACGACGTCGACGTCGGCGCCCGACCACGGGAACGTCAGCGCGAACACCCCGCCGGGCCGCAGGCTCGCGCCCGCGGCGGCGAGCAGCGCGCCGTCCACGAGGCGCGCGGTGCGCGCGGCGAACAGCGGCGGCGCCTCGACGACCACGACGTCATAGGCGCCCGCCGCTCGCGCGAGCGCCGCGCGCGCGCCGCCCGGCACGACGACCACGCCGACGTCGCCCTGCGCGCGGCCGCGCGGCCGCACCGCCGCCGGCAGCGTCGTCGGCGTCACGACGTCGACGACGGCGACGTTCGCGGCGCGCAGCGCCCGGACCAGCGGCTCGGGCGCGGCGGCCGCCACGAGCGCGCGCGTCCGGGCCCTGGTGTGCGCCAGCGGCACCAGCGCCCGCCGCGCCGCCGCGCGGACGCCGCGCCCGCCGCGCCCGTCGTCGTCAGCGACGACGAAGCCGTCGTGCCGCAGCGCCTGCGCCGCCCGCGCCCCGGTGGCGCGGGCCCGCTTCGACGGCCGCGTCTTGACCCGCGTGACGAGCCCGTGGGCGACGTCCTCGGCGTGGGCGACCAGCGCCGTCCGCGGCGCCACCTTCGCCGGCCGCAGCGTCGTGGGATCGACAGTGGCGAACGCCGCCCACTGCCAGTCCGGCAGCAGCACCGCCACCGTCCCCCACGTCACCGCCGCCGCCCACACGCCCACCGGCTCGCTGCCCGCGGCGCGCCGCCCGATGAAGGCCAGCGCGCTGCCGACGACCAGCAGCCCGAGCGTGACCAGGGTTAGCGCGCCGCGGCTGCCCAGCGCCGGCACGACGACGAGCAGCGCCCCCGCCGCCCCCGCGATAATGCCCGCCGCGCCACCGAGCCCGACGAGCGCCGCCGCGCGCCAGCCCCGGACATCATCGTCGCCCTCGACGGCGCCCAGCACCGGCAGCAGCGTCAGCGCCGTCAACGCCGCCGCCGGCGGGCCGAGCAGCAGTACGGCGACGACGAAGCGCCACGCCTCGGCGGCCAGGAACGACGCCGGCCGCGCGCCGTCGACAAGCAGGCCAGGCACCGTGTCCCAGCCCGCCCCCGCCAGCGACACCAGCACCGCCGCGGCGACGAACAGCGCCGGGCGCAGCCGCGGCGACGACAGCGCCCCCCGCCCTGCCGCGATCGCGACGCCCAGCGCGCCCCCGACGGCGCCCACCAGCGCGGCGCCCCCCACGACGTCGTGCGCGACGCTCGAGGCCCCGAGCGTCGCGTCGGTCAGGTGCGCCGCGATCGCGGCCCCCGCCGCGCCCGGCGCCGCGGTGAAGAAGGCGCCCGACGCCGCGCTCGCCGCGTTCACCGCGCCGAGGCGCCCGCGCGCGAGCGGGGGGGCGCTCGTCGTCGTCGTCGTCCTCGTCATGGTCGTCGTCGTCGTCGCTGCCCGCCGCGGTCGTCGCCTCGCCGCGATCGCGACCGCCGCCGTGAGCGCGGCGCCCGCGGCCAGCGTGCCCGTGTCCCCCGCTACGGGCGCGAGCCACGCGCCGTCGACGACCACTGCCAGCAGCGCGCCGATGAGCAGCGCCGCGGCCCGCAGCGCGTGGACCGCCGTCGCCCCTGGCGCTGTCGTCGTCGTCGCCGTCGTCTCGCGGGCCGCGATCAGCCCGCCCCACAGGCACGCCCAGCTGAGGAGCGCGCCCGCCGCCCACGTCGCCAGCCACGTCGTCGCATCGACCGCGACGTCGGTGATCAGCCGGCCGGTGAGTCCTCGGGTCACGAGCGCGCCGCAAAGGCCGGCCCCGGCGGCGAGCCCGGCGCCCCACGCGTGGGCCGTCGCGATCGCGGCTGTCGCGGACGCCGCGGTCGTCGCGGACGCCGGGGACGTCATCGTCGGCGTCGCGGTCGGCGTCGGCGTCGGCGTCGGCGTCGGCGTCGGCGGGGGAGGTTCGGCGGGCACGCGCCGGTCATTCCGCGGCGCCGTCGGCACCGCAACCCGCGACGATGGGCGCGCGTTCTGGCAAGCCGCGCGACGACTGGCCTACCCCCATGAGGACGAGCCTGCCCTCCGACGCCCCTGTCCGCCTGCGCGCGCTGCTCGCGCGGCACGCGCCGTCGCGGCCGACGCCGCTGGTGCCGTCGTTGCGCGCCCCCGCTGCCGTCGACGAGCTGCCTTTGTGGCAGGCCGCCGAGGCCGCCTTCGGCGGGCCCTTGCCGGCGCCCTTCTGGGCGGTGGCGTGGCCCGGCGCGCAGGCGCTGGCTCGCGGCGTCGAAGACGGCGTCGTCGCCGTCGTCGGCCGCGTCGTCTTCGACGTCGGCTGCGGCTCGGGCCTGGCCGGGGTGGCGGCGGCGCGGGCGGGCGCCGCCCGCGTCGTGGTTGTCGACGTCGACCCGCTGGCGGTGCAGGTCGCGCTGCTGGTCGCCGCCGACCACGGCGTCGTCGTGCACGGCGTGGTCGCCGACCCGATCACGGGTGACGACGACCTCATCGTGGGCCCCGGCGGCGCCGACGTCGTGCTGGCCGGCGACGTCGTCTACAACGTCGATGTCGGCGCCGCGCTCGTGCAGCGCGCGCGGGCGTGGCGGGCGGCTGGCAAGGACGTCGTGCTTGCCGACTCGGGCCGGCCGTTCTTCGACGCCGACGGCGCCGCCGTGCTCGCCCGCCACGACGTGCCCGTGCCGTTCGCCGTCGAGGGCGTCGCATCCCGCTCCGTCACCCTTTACCGCCACCCCGGCGGCCATGCGGGCCACCCCGGCGGCCGCCGGGCCCACGGGGACTGACCGTCACCGACGGGGCTTGCCGGACGCTGCCGCGGCGACCATCCCCGACGCCATGTCGTCCCCGGCCCCCGGTTCCGCCGTCGTCGTGTTCTCGGCCACCGACGCGCCCACGCGCGCGCTCCGCGCCGCGGTGGCCGCGCGCCTGGCCGCCCGCGACGTCGTCGTCGTCGACCCCGACGACGTCACGGGGGACGACGCCCGCGTCGCGCTGGTCGTGCACGGGCAGGGCGCGCTGTCATCGAGCCGCCGCCTCGACGACGCCGTCGCCGACGACCTCGACGCCACTGCGCGCCTGCTCGCCCTCGCGCAGGCGCGGGGCGCGGGCTTCGTGCTGCTGTCACGGCTGTCGGTGGTGGGCCCGAAGAAGGGCCTATGCGCCGAGGTCGACCCGCGCACCGTCGCCTTCGGCGGCAGCGCGGTGAAGGGCAAGGACCTGGACGTCGCCGCCTGTCGCGCGTCGCTGGCGGCCGAGGTCGCCCACGTGCGCGCCTGCGTCACCCACGCCGACGCAGCGGCGGCTCGCCGGCAGCGGGTGCGCGACGAGCTGGTGGGCCGCGGCGGCCCGTCGGCGGGCCAGGGCTTTGAGCGCGCCGTCGACGCGGCCCACGAGCGCGACGTCGCCCGGGCGATGCGCGCGGCGCTGGTGGCCCGCGCCAGCGGCTGGCGGTTTCCCACCGCGTCGGCGACGGCGCTGCGGGGCTTCTCTCGCGCCCTCGCCGAGCTGCACGTCGTCACGCACGTTGCCGCCGTCGCCGAGCAGGGCGGCCGCCCCGCCGCGATCATGCGTCTGCCCGAGCTGCTTGTCGGCCGCGCTCCTGTCGGGGGCGCCGTGCACGCCGCCGACGCTGCCGAGGCCGTGGACCGCGACGGCGGCGCGCACGGCGCCCTGGCCGCCGTCTTCGACCGCGTCCACGACGGCGCGCTGCGCCTGCCGTTCGCCCCCCGCGCCCGCCTCGAGGCCCTGCCGCACGACCTCGTCGCCGACGCCACGGCCGCCGTGATCCTCGCGCAGACGAAGGCCACGACGGGGCTGTCGGTGGTGCACGTCGCCACCGCTGACCGCGCGCCGCTGCCCGTCGAGCGGCTGCTCGACCTGCTCGACCTGCACCTGCGCCGTCGCACGCACCGCCGCAGCGGCCCGACCGCCATCGACGCGCCGCCCGCGCGCCCGCTGCTCGCCCCGGCGCTGCACGTCGACGCCGCCACGCCGCTGCCCCCCGGGCTCGACGTTGCCGCCGACCTCGCCGCCCGCGGCGTCTCCGGCCTGCTGCAGACCCTCGGCGATCGCGCCGGCGGCGGGGCCGGCCCGGCCGCCGCGCTCGTCGACGAGCTGCAGGCGAGCGTCCGCGCCCTCGGCCGCAGCAGCGGCGCCGACGTCGCGCTGTGCCAGGCGCCGCCGTTCTTCGTCGACGACGTCCGCTTCGCCCAGCGCGGGCTGCGCCTCGCCTGCACGAAGGCCGGCGTGCCCGTCGTCGACCCCGGCGCCGTCGACTGGCGCGAGCACCTGCTGCGCCGACAGCTGCCCGCCCTCGACCGCGCGCGCAAGGCGCGCCGCGACGACAAGGCCCGCGCGCCCATCGCCGCCTACGACTCGCTGGCCCACCTGCTCATCGAGGCCGCCGCCCGCCACAAGAACCGCCCGGCGCTGTCGGTCTTCCTGCCCCCGGCGCAGGTGGCCCCCGGCGAGCTCGACATTGTCGACGTGACCTACGGCGAGCTGCTCGGTCGCGCGCGCGCGGTGGCCCTGCGGCTGCAGCAGGCCGGCGTGCAGCGCGGCGATCGCGTCGTCTTGTGCGCGCAGAACCACCCGGCGTGGGGCATCTGCGCCTTCGGCGTCCTGCTGCTCGGCGCCACGCTGGTGCCACTGGACGTCAACCTCGAGCTCGACGCTGCCGACAACGTGCTTCGGAAGGCCCGCGCCGCCGTGGCCGTTGTCGACAAGCACGTGCGGGCCCGCCTCGAGCCCGTGCTCGCCGCCCGCGTGCCGCCGCCGCTGTTCGACCTGCACCTGCTGGCCGCCACCGGCCCGGGGATCGACCTCGCGACCCACGCGCTGCCGACGTCGACGGACCTCGCCTCGATCCTGTTTACATCGGGCACCACGGGCGAGCCCAAGGGCGTCATGTTGTCCCACGGCAACTTCTGCGCGCTGCTCGGCTCGCTGCTCGCCGTGTTCCCCGTCGGCGATGGCGACCGCATGCTGTCGGTCCTGCCGATTCACCACACCTTCGAGTTCACCTGTGGCTTCTTGATGCCGCTGGCTACCGGCGCGCAAATCTATACACCCGATGCCATCGTCGGCGACCGCGTCACCTACGCGATGAAGGCCGGCCGCATCACCGCCATCGTCGGCGTGCCGGCCCTGTGGCAGCTGCTCGAGCGCCGCATGAAGAAGACCATCGACGACCGCGGTGACCTCGTCTCCAGCGTCTTCAAGACACTGTTGTCGGCCAACAAGAAGATGGGCGCGAAGCTCGGGGTCTCCGCCGGGCGGCTGCTCTTCAAGCCGATCCACGACCAGCTCGGCGGCCACCTGCGCATCCTGATCTCGGGCGGCTCGGCCCTGCCCCCCGCCGTGCACGAGCTGTTTCAAGGCATCGGCCTGCCGCTCGCCGAGGGCTATGGCCTGACCGAGACCGCGCCCGTGCTCACCGTTGCCGAGGGCAAGCTCGGCGCCCCCGCCGGCACCGTCGGTACGCCCGTCCCCGGCGTCACGCTGAGGCTCGTCGACCCCGAGACCGGCCATGATGTCGACGCGAGCACCGGCGCCGTCGGAGAGCTCTGGGCCCAGGCCGAAAACGTCATGCTGGGCTACTTCGAGAACGACGACGCCACGCAGGCGGTGCTGACGGCGGACCGCTGGTTCAAGACCGGCGACCTCGGCACCATCGACCAGGACGGCCGCGTGCGGCTGGTGGGCCGCAGCAAGGACGTCGTCGTCACGGCGAGCGGCGAGAACGTCTATCTTGACGACGTCGAGAAGAAGCTCGAGAGCGTCCCCGGCGTCTTCGAGCTGACGCTGCTCGGCGTGCCAGACCCGCGCGGCGGTGAGCGGCTGGCCCTGGTCGCCACAGCCTCCGCGATCGACGACCCGCCGCTCGGCACGCCCATGGCGGCGTCCGACGACCCCGAGCGCCTGCGGCGCGCCCGCGCCGCCGTGGGCCAGCGCGTGCTCAAGCTGCCGCAGTTCCAGCGCCCCGCGATCATCGAGGTGCTGGGTACGCCGCTGCCGCGCACGTCGACGCGCAAGGTCAAGCGCAAGCAGGTGAAGACCGAGCTGCTCGAGCTGTTGAGGAAGCGCGAGGCCGACGTCGAGGCCGTCACGCCCGACAGCGTCGCCGCGATCTCTGCCGCCCGCTCCGCCATCGCGCGCGCCGCCGGCGTCGATGTCGTCAAGCTGCAGGCGCAGACGTCGCTGCCGCAGGACCTCGCCTTCGACTCGCTGATGTGGGTCGAGTTGCAGGGCCAGCTCGAGCGCGAGGCCGGCGTCACCGTCGACCCCGAGGTGCTGGTCACCAAAGAGACCGTCGTCGACGTCGAGCAGTACGTCGAGCGGCGGCGCGCCGACGGCCAGACGACGATGTCGAAGGCGACGAGCACGTCGGGTGACGAGCCGCGCCTCGGCCGCGCCACGGGCGACGAAGACGACGCGCCGAAGACGCTGGCCGACAAGGCGACGACGCTGGCGACGACGCTGGCGACGGCGGCGCTGCAGGCGCCGGCGGTGCACACGGGGCGGGCGACGCTGTCGCTGCTGCAGGAGAACCTCTACAGCCACGGCTTCGACACGACGGTCGAGGGCGCGGCGTTCATCCCGGCCAACCGTTCGGCGATCGTGGTCGCCAACCACACGAGCCACCTCGACATGGGGCTCATCAAGTACGCGCTGGGCGCCTGGGGCAGCGGGCTGCGACCGCTGGCCGCCAAGGACTACTTCTTCGAGGGCAACCCGCTGAAGGTCGCGTTCTTCACGCACCTGACGAACCTCGTCCCCGTCGACCGCGAGACCGGCTCGGGCCTCGCGTTCGAGCAGGCGAAGACCGTCGTGCAGCAGGGCCACGTCGTCTTGATCTTCCCCGAGGGCACGCGGCGCGAAGACGGCACGCTTGGCGCGTTCAAGCCGCTCGTTGCCAAGTTGTCGCTGGCGACAGGCGTTGACGTGCTCCCGCTGCACCTGGGTGGCTGCTACGAGGCGTTCCCGCGCGGGGCGACGGCGCCGCGGTTCGGCTCGTCGTTGCGGGCGCGCATCGGGCCGGCGTTGTCGGCGGCCGAGCTGCGGCGACTGACGGCGCACCTCGGCCCGGTGCAGGCGGCGCGGGCGGCGTCGGAGATCATCCGGGCGGCGGTGGTGGCGCTGTCCGAAGGGCAGGCGCTCGAGCTGCACCGAGCGCCGAGCCTGGACGACGTGCAGGGGGCCCGACGGGCGCTGCCGCGGCCGCCCCACGATCGGGCGGCGATGGCGTGAGAGGGCGGAGTGCTGCCTACGGACGCAGGCGGCGGATGCAGGCGGCGGGGCACGGCGAGGCGGCGGATGCAGGCGGCGGGGCACGGCGACGGGGCACGGC
>Ga0194129_10002202_pt1 | contig 29726 bp, 34 predicted proteins | sample TA2KigCa35mmetaG_FD_150862 | JGI IMG/M metagenome (GOLD analysis project Ga0194129, IMG submission 150862) | Freshwater microbial communities from Lake Tanganyika, Tanzania - TA2015038 Kigoma Deep Cast 35m | ecosystem: Environmental > Aquatic > Freshwater > Lake | place: Tanzania: Lake...
ACCTACCGTCAAATGTATTTGGATTGTATTATTGGTTGCTGTTTCCTCTCCATCTTCAAACCCAGATTGAACATGATGGGATTATAAGATGGCCGATCGTCAAGCTCCACGTCCGTGAGAATATTAACTACTACAAGATCCTTCATCCCCGTCAAGTCATTCTAAAATATGCGCGGTCCTTGTCTCACAAAACATGAGGGATGAACAAAATAAAACCTTTTGATACCATCATCGCTTTAAGTTAATTTGTTTTTAATTAAAGGCATTGAAAATAGCCATTAGTTTCAATGCCTTTAATTAAAGAACAATTAACTTGTACAACGATCCCCGACATGTCGGGGATCGTTGTACAAGTCGTGGAGGTGGGATACTTGTATCCCACCTCCACGACTTGACAAACATGGGATACAAGTATCCCATGTTTGTACATTGCTCCGCAACACGGTCAGGTTCAGCCGGCGACCGCAGAGCGGTAGCGCCGATGCTAACCGGACGCTTTCAGCGTCCTTGTAAAGGGGGCGAAGCCCAGACGGACCGATATTGCGATAAATTAATTTGGAACAAATTAATTTATCGCATCTACGGTAGTGAGGATTGAACTGAAAATAGAAAGATCTGATCTGGCGCCTCCAACCAGACAGACGTGTGCCGATATGCTCTGTGAATATATGGTCAGGCTCTCAAAAAATGTAGAAACAGCCGTCATCTGTCTCCGAAAAAATCACGCGAGTGCTTTATAATGAGAGAGAACATTTTCAAACTTTTGAAAAGTTTAAAAATCCTTGTCGTACATGTAATCCCTTAAGGGAAACTGGTAGTTGATACAGAAGACAACGGTTGTTGCACATCGGCGGTGAGCTGGATCTGATTGCCCATATTGAGACGGCTAACCTGTGCCTGTTGTGCGGCGAGGATATTTCCAACGGGTGTATTTGGAGGAACAACCAATGCGACACCACCAAAAGTGTCCTTTGCACCACCGGACCCGCGGACCTGGAGTTCTGATGTTTGGAGAGCTGTGGGATTGCCCGCACCGGCAATGACATTGATTGCACCCGCCCGAAGGTCTCTAGCAACATTCACAGATGGACGGAACCATACATTGTCGGACGGGTTTGGAGAAGAATAACAGGGAACGCAAGGAAGGTCGCCGCGGATAGGGTCTCCCGCACCAAACAGATGGCTCCTTTGTAGAGAGAAAATAAAACGATCGGCCGTCCAGTACGACGACGGAAGGTCTTTGGATTGTCCTGAACCCATGGTGGGAACGGGGAGTTTGCTCGCGACCTCGTCGCCTTGTTTCTTTTGTTTGTCGTAGATCTCATTGAATTCGTATGGGGTATTCCCAGAAAATTTCGGAGATCCCGTGTATTCCTCACGGATAACCGGTTTTTCAACGACATCAGCCATCATGAGAGGATCGTTCGGGCGGTTCCCCAGGTATTTCTCGTCGGGAAGCGAGTACTTGACATAGGAGTTGTAACCCTCTGAATTAAAGCGTGGCGACAGCGCCGACTGATACGTTCCGGGTACGGTATATGTGGGAGGCGACGGTTGGGACATTTGCGGACCGCCACCACAACCAGAATAGAATTCGGCGGAATCATTTGAAAACCGTGTCCTCCCTGGAAGTTGCATCGATGAAAGGTACTTATCACGAGCCTCCGACCCCGGGGGTGCTAGAGAACTCATGAGGCTTTCTTTGGCAGGGGTTGACATCATCGATGTGTTCACATACGGGTTCTGGTCCCAGCCCAGTTGGGACTGATTGTTTCGAGGAGCGCTGTACCCTGATTGGTCTACTGTGTCAACAGCGACCTGCATGTTTGGCAACCCCCAAAAATATTCAATAATAGGAGCGTCTCCACTGCTCACCTTGTAGACGGCAAAAGCACATAGAAGTACAACGCATATCAAAACTGTGCGGTTCGTATTCACCATATTTTTCTTTAGCGAAAATTTTTTTTTTTTTCAACATTACTTTTGACAAAAAAGGAAAATTCACTACATATCTTAAAGTATTGTCTTTATTTAAAGAAAATGGGTATAAAAAACATTCATAACCTTCTTCGGAAGATGTGCCCTCACGTGTACAATAAAGTATCCTTAACACGCTATGCATTTAAAAAGATAGCTATTGATCTCTCGCTCTTTATGTGTAAGTATAAAACGTCGTTTGGGCTCAACTGGCTGGATGCGTTTTTACAGATGATTTCGATACTAAGATATAATGATATTCACTTTATTATCGTCTACGACAACAAGGCCCCTCCTGAAAAAGATAATGAGAGGAGGTTGAGGAGTGAATCGCGGGCAAAAAGTCGTGAACGTGTTGAAAACCTGCAAAAGGCGTGGGATGAGATAAAACCACTGTTTTCTGACAGCAATGATATTGATTATGATCTTACAAAACATAATGTGCTTCTACACGGGTTCCTTACAAAACTTGCGGACACGTCAGACGACCGTCCCACGATATCAAAGGTCGACAACGAACTGTTGAAGATGCGTCAGAGCCTCTTGAGTATACGATCAGAAGATTTTGAAATGACCAAGGAGCTGTTTACTCTATGTGGCATCCCCATCATGATGGCGGAAGGAGAGGCTGAGGCGACGTGCGCCGCCCTCAATAAACAGGGATACGTGTCGGCTGTTTTGAGTGATGATACTGATGTTCTTGCGTACGGGGCGCCTATCATGCTATCGAAACTGGATTTCCAATCCAATACATGTATTGAACTCGATTATAAAGAAATCCTGGAAGAATTGAAACTGACATCTGCACAATTTCTTGATCTGTGTATCATGTGCGGGACTGATTACAATACAAATATTCCCAAGATCGGGTGCGACAGGTCATACAAGCTGATATCACAGTACTCTTCTCTTGAAAACATGCGTTTTCACATGCCGTCTCTTGATTATACCCTTTTAAATTTCGTGAGGGTCCGTGAACTCTTTACATATGAACCCGTATTTGAAAATGAGGTCTCTTTTTGTGATTTCCCACGTGAAAAAGAACTTTTTGAATTTTGTTTTATGCACAATTGTCATTATGACCCACATCTTGTCATCAAATCATGCACAGTCAGTCAATTTCATCAATTTGATATTGAGAATGAGACAACAGAAAAAGAAAAAAATAAAAATCTTCTTTTAACAATAATAAAGTAACTATTCAAGCCCAGGTGCTGTGCACCTGGATAGCATCGACCATCAATGCAAACGAGATACGACAATACCGTTATCGCCATAAGTTAATTTGTTTTTTAATGCCTTTAATTAAAGGACAATTAGCTCATAGGCAAATATTGACGGACTTGATAAGCGTCCTCCTCTGCGACCGATTGCGTAGCAATACGGTCGAACAGAGGGGATGCTACGCATCCTCGTTAACGAGGACGCTTATACAATATTGCGATAAATGTACAAGCACTCCACTGAAGTGGAGTGCTTGTACATTTGAAATAGGGCTTGACCCAGTTATTTTCAGTTATTATAACTACCTTAATGTAAAGGTGTTTTTAAAAACCAGTGAACTGGTTTTTAAAACGTAGTATAAAAAATAAGATGAAAATAAAACCAGTTATTTGAAGACCAAGCCCTTATTTTGAACAAATGAACACGTTGTGTTTCATATGAAACGGAAACTTGCCTATTTATTGCATCTACGGTGACATTGACGAAAATGATAAAGTAAAAATTGACAAAAATAATAAATTACACAAAAAAATAAAATGGGTACGCTTTTACATGAATATGAAACAAAATGTAATCAAACAGACAATAAAAAAATTTTAGTTGATACATTGAAACGATTTCATCTTATATGTGGTGATTGTCTTATTGAAATGAAAAAACTAAAGGAAAATTCAGTTGATATGATATTATGCGATCTGCCGTATGGGATGACAAAAAATAAATGGGATACAATTATTCCACTTGAAGAATTATGGAAAGAATATAAAAGAATTATAAAAACAAATGGTGCTATTGTACTGTTCGGGTCTCAACCGTTTACGTCGATTTTAGTCACGTCTAATCTTAAAATGTTTCGTTATGCATTAGTATGGGAAAAAAATAAATTTTCAGATTTTTTGAATGCAAAACGAAAACCAATGAAAATAAACGAGGATATTTTAATCTTTTATCAAAAACAACCAACATATAATCCCCAGTATTGGTACTCAACTCCATATACAAGATGGAATACACAAAATGCTGTAGACAAACAAACAAACTATGGAAATCATAAAGAAAACTTTGTAGAAAGTGCTGATGGTAAAAGATTACCAACGACAATATTGAAATTTAATCGTGTTGAAAGACCATTGCATCCGACACAAAAACCAACGGAATTATTGGAATGGCTTATAAAAACGTATAGTACAGAAAATGACGTTATATTAGATAATTGTATGGGTGTTGGTTCTACTGGTCTTGCGTGTAAAAATACCAATAGGAGATTTATAGGTATTGAATTAGACAATAAATACTATAATATAGCAAAAAAACGTATATTTGATTTATCCGAATAACTACCGTATATGCATTAAAGTCAGGGCTTGGTTATATAATTTATTTTATGACCACCCTGGGATTAAATGTCGGACGGCGTAAAAACTGAATGTGTCATTATAAAAGTTGCATGTGATCCAAAAATGGATAATGATACACTAAACATGGTGGTGGAAAAAGCGTACCAAAAGTTGGATATTGTTATGGACAAATGGAATAATAGTTATCACAACGATTTTTCAGGTGGAAAAATGCGTAGGGACAGAGGAATTGATTTAGAAACATATGTCATTTATATTATTCATTTATTTAAAGATTTGTGTCAAATAGATGTTAAGGCTGTTAAAGGTGATTATGACAAAAAAAGTTTGAACATTACACATAATAATAAAACAATAAATAAAAAACATCAAGTTGATGTGCACGTGTATAAAAATAATAATTTCATAGCGGTTATTGAATGTAAATCTTATCTTGATTCGTGTTATTATACACGTGCATGCAACGATTTCAAATTATTTGAAAAGTTTGGATACAAGGTGTCTAAACTCATTTTGTCTTTAGAAAATTCTTTATCTGACGAAACCAAAATTTTTATTGATATTTTAAATGATAATATATGTCACAATGTGTTTTATTTGTTAGATGGTAAAAGGTCATCAACAAAACCGGTATACGAAACAAAATTTAGAAAGTCCATAAATAAACAAAAATTGTCGCAGTTTATCGTAAAGTTATTCAATATTATTCATGCATAGTTTGAATAACATTTCGTTTTGATTACACCATAGATGCAATAAATTCATTTATTTATCACAGTATTGTATAAGAACCCTCGTTAACGAATATGCTTATCAAGTCCTTGCGGGACGCGTCGCGACGCGTCTCGCAAGGGATACGTATACAGGATGTTATTGTTTTTTATTTGAAGGCTTTCAAAATAGCGATTATTTTAATAAATAGGCACATCAGTGAATAAAGTCGCTGACGTGTCAGATGAAAAACAAATAAGTAATAGTGTATGCGAAAACGTAATAGCGGTAGTACGTACCGACCAACGGACATTTATTACCAGGGCTTGACCATAAAATAACTCGTTTTCTTTTCACCTTCTTTTTTACTGTGTTTAAGAAACTAGTTTTACTAGAAAAAACTAGTTTTTCAAGATGACCTTATGTCAAGGTATACATAAGAATAAAAACTAACTGGAAAAACTGGGGACAATCCCTGTTTATTACCGAATGTAGTCCCTCAATTTCATCAATTTGATAATGAGAATGAGACAACAGAAAAAGAAAAAAATAAAAATCTTCTTTTAACAATAATAAAATAACCACGACCCGATGAGTAAAGCAATGAAACAAACGATCATCGCATTTGCAATCATAATCTGTCTCTTGTTTATAGCATTGACCATTATCTCAATCATTCAATACACAAAATACAAGATTGTGGATGGGATTGCGGTATGTGTTGAATTTGTTGACCGGTGTGTCCTTTCGTTCACGTACAAAGACAAGAACAATGAAGAGCAAAAATATGTGTCGCCTATTGCCTTTGACGAGATCCAACGTTCAGGCGTCTTCAACGTCCAGGTTGCATATACTTTGACCAGCGACGGCAAACCCGATGATTTCTTTATTATCGGGTCGCCTTTCCACGTTTTCCTTGGTACAAAAACCATGCTCCTCATTTATATTGTTCTTTCATTCGTATCCCTCCTCATATGTCTCTCATTCATACCAGGGTTGTATCAGAGACAAAAAACATCCCAGGTTTCTACCAAAAAAATAGTTTAAAGTCTACATCAAACATGAAAAAACATGTATAGGAATTACGATAATTACGCACAGTATCCACCAGACAATGAGGAGATTGTCCGAAAATATTCATATGACCTCATGTCCAGTGATGACATGCGACACGCCCTAAACAAGGTCGAGGTGATCATTGTCGATGCCTGGGCTCCATGGTGCCGTCCGTGTAAAACGGCAAGTCAAAAATTCGAGGCGCTCGGAGAAAAATGTGCCCAATACATTGAAACAAAACGTCTGCTCCTCCTCAAGGATAACATCGATAATGAAGAAGCAAGCCATCACCGATCAATGGTGGATGTCGTCCCCACATTTTTTGTCTACATCAAAGGGAAGTTGGCGACAATGTTTACCGGTGTTGATTTTGACCGTCTGCTTGAGTACATCGTTCAGTACTTTTCAACCTACCCGGATGCCCAACCGCTACCACAAGAACAAGAAATGTACCAGACGACATACCAAAACAACAGAGAACAAGGACAACAGCAGGGACGCGAACCGTCCAGGTCGATGCCACAGATAAAACAAAATACGATCCAGTACCCTCCGAAAAATATATGAGTTTGAACGCTGCGGCAGGTAATTCCTCCGAATTCAAGTACAACAAACCAAAGTTCGACAACCCTATCGATTAAACAAATTACCTAATGTAAACTTGCCGTAAAAGCCTCGAGCACGCACCCATCCAATATGAACGTGGATGCGTTCATCTCTTTAGAAACAAATGACCACGTTGGAGACTAAAGTCTCCAACGTGCTTTGCCTACTTTGTATATCTACGGTACAAAAAATTGAAGCCTAGTGAAATAATATTTGAAAAATATTATTGGATTTTGGCTAAATACTCTTCAGGAGGTCAATGTTCAGAACCTCACACAACTCATCTGGATATCCTTATTCTTTTGTTCCAAAAACAGGTCAATTTTGAATAATAACAGCCCGTGTCTACAAAAGGTGGGGTTTGTTTATATCGTCTGTGACTTGTCTACAATATAAAAAATGAAGTACTGTTAAATAATACTTGACAAAATATTCTTGGATGCGCCATTTTAGCAATTTTATCGAAACACTCCTGAGGGGTCACCCCCCGTCTCGAAAGGTTTTCTTGGATATCAAGGCACGTCGTCTCATTGAAGACCGTTTCTTGATCAAGGTCATTGAGGGTTCGAACCATCATGCCCACATCTGTATTATTTTTGATCGCAAATCGTGTCTCTCGGTTGGAATAAACTCGTGTCAAAAGCATGCCGAAGTCGACGCCCTCAAAAAACTCTTGTCTCGCCAACGCTCGGAACCTCATAGAACTCATCTCGGTATCCTGATTATACGGTTCTCAAAAACAGGTAAATTAAATAATAGCAGCCCGTGTCTCCACTGCTCCCAATTCCTAAAGAAGCACGCACATTATTTTCAGACGATTTCGTTTTCAAATACACACGGAAAATTAACGGTATTACCCCGAGAAAAGTTTATTCAACACCGGTTTTCCCATATAACAGGTGGACATCTTTGTCTCAAGCAGTAGTTTTTTTGATTGTTCATGAATACCTCATGTTGTCGTATAAAAACCAATGGTGGTGATTTAAGAAACACTATGCATGCAAAACAAATGAATACACTCGACATTATATCTATTCACAATACACTATCGAGAAAATATCAACAAACCCAAACGCTCACGCAAAATCCAGTCTTAGCTGAACAAGCTCAACAAGCTCAACAATGGAATGATATCTATAAAGACATGCAATCATATCAGATGACGTCAAAAAACGTGGTCGAAGATATTGAAAATAAAATAAAAACATTAAAAAATGACCAACAGGTAGTAGATAACAACTTTTATTTTTATCTTTTGCGATCATTACCTATATTAGAGAAATACTGTGCATTAAAGAAATCACAAAATAAAATACAGTTTGTCAGGACGAATTCAGAGCCAATGACTGAATCAACCGAAGCTTTGAATACTCTTATCCAAGAGTATATGGTCGTCTTGGAGAATTACTTTCCTGATGAATATATTGAAAACCAAATCGATAGAAAACGTCAGTTGGGTCAGTCCACTCAGAAATCCAGTAAAATTCGTTGTCATGAGTGCAATCTCGATCAAGACGTGTTTTCAATATGCGATAATCATTTTGTGTGTGAAAAATGTGGTTTGGTGAGCGCGACAATGCAACCTAATATTTCGTATAAAGACATTGATCGTATAAACATTTCTTCAAAATATACGTACGACAGACGTACTCATTTCAGGGATTGTATAAACCAATTCCAAGGAAAACAGAATGCATCCATCGATCAAAAAGTATACAATGACATTATCGAACAACTGCTTCTCCATGGGCTTATTCCTGAAAACCACAAAGAACTGTCCAAAGCCGAAGCCTTTAAGAATATCACAAAAGAACACGTCATGTTGTTTTTAAAAGAGACCGGTTACAGTAAACATTATGAGGACGTTGTGTTGATATACTATCAACTGACGGATAAGCAACCTCCAGATATCAGTCATCTCGAAAACGATCTTTTACGAGATTTTGACGTGCTCACTGATCTGTATGATAAAAAGTACAAGAATTCGGAACGTAAAAATTTTATAAATACACAATATGTGTTATTCCAACTTTTGCGCCGACACAAATTTCCGTGTCGCAAAGAAGACTTTAACATCCTCAAGACAATCGACCGAAAATACTATCACGACACCATATGTGGTGATTTGTTTACCACTCTTGGGTGGAATTTTCAGGCACTCTTCTAATTACCATCTGACCACTAAAATAGAATTTATATGCAACAACTTGTTGCACAAATTCTATTTGGAGTGCTTGATTGCATTTTATTGCATCTACGGTGATACAAACCTGATATTTTTTTAGAGCATCGACGGTATGTTATTTATGACATCCTTGACGTTTTGCCAATCATTATTTACCTTTGTAATAGTCGAGTATTCGATGCTGGCAAAGACAAGGAGAAGAATACACACAGCCAATGAAATTATCCAAAACAGACGAGAGACCAGTACAAAAGGGGTTTTGATGGTACGAGAAGAATGGATCAGCATACCGAGAGACACGATAGTATGTGCACTCGCGAGGATGATTAATCCCAGGGTGTATCCGATAGATATGGGGAAATCAGCTTGCAGGTTTGCTATTGAGGTACCAGCGTTCACCACATCAGGTAAAATATTTGGTGGCAATGTGGGCATTTCCATTTTTTTATGATAGAAAACTTTTTTTTCATACAAAAAGTTTTCTACCGTGCCGATTACACCATTCATTTGTTTTTCATACCGTAGACGCAATAAATTAATTTGTAGACAAATTGTCGGACCATGGTCCGACAATTTGCCTATTTATTGCTATATTGGTCCGTCTGGGCTTCACCCCCTCTACGACCGGTTGCTTCGCAACCGGTCGTAGAGGTGACAAGTATCCACGGAAGGGATACGTGTACAATACGCCTCGACAACGATCCCTGACATGTCGGGGATCGTTGTACAAGTTAATTGTTCTTTAATTGAAGGCATTGAAAATAATGGATATTTTCAATAAATTAAATTAAAAACAAATTAACTCGTACATTTCAGCGTTACCGTGTTGCTCTGCAACACGGTCATACAGAGGTGGTAAAGCCCAAAACGGTCATACATGGATGACCGTTTTGTCAGGTGTTATCGGTAAATGAATGAATGGTGTCATCGGTATATTTACACCGTCCGACATTTAAAATGTTAATGGATCGTTGGGATGCTCAGCCCTGTGTAAATCATGGTTTGAAGAATACAACTATTTAATAACCTACATTGTAGGTAAGTGTATTCCGAGCGAGCAACACTCCACGTCGATGAAACGTGTCTGATGTGCCATTCAAGGCAATTTTACCAGCCTCATCGTAATTGAGGTTATCGGGAGCGAATCACCGATCTCAAGTCTCCGCTGTACTATTATATTTTCTTATCTTTAAGCCATTTTTCTTTTTGACAAAAAGAATTAACAATTTAAATGTCGGACGGTTTAAATACAACTTTATTATATAAAAATGGTTTGTATCGAGATTAATGATATAACACACAACACCATTGTCAGTACACTTATTTTTTTAGAGAAATACTTTACCCAACAAGGTATCGCACACAAAAAAATTTTATACGCTTTTCAGGACAAGTGGCAAAATATATGTTCCGACTCAAAACCCGAAATCATTCATAATCCTTTGTATCTGTTAAGCCCATATGTCCCTGAATATAATTTTGTATGGAACGAGTGTTCATATACATTGAGGGTACGACTGCTTGATGAACATCATCTGTACAAGTCGATGGATAATCCATCTGTTTTTATTCCCATGTTTTCTTTAATCTTTGAAATAGATGGTACCGACCCTGAACCAATAAATCGTTTAATCATACAGGCAACCAAATATTCATTGAAATGGGAAACGCACCAAACCGCTGAAAAAGAGATTGTTATCTATCATTGGGTTGATGACTTTTGGGATAAACTCAATACCGTTGAGAAAAGAGGTCTCGATACTATCTACCTCCCAGAACACCAGGTAGAACAGATCCAAAACGATCTTGACAAATTCTTATCTCCTGACGCCAAAAAAATCTATTCAAACTTTGGGGTTCCTTATCATCGGACGTATTGTCTCCACGGTCCTCCCGGGACTGGAAAGTCGTCCCTTATACTCGCACTGGTTTCACACTGTCAAAAAAATATTGGCGTGTTTTCATTTTCACGAAAAACCGATGATCAGAGTTTTGTCCGTGCGATTAACACGGTCCCAAAAAACACGGTGCTCCTTCTTGAAGATATTGATTGTTTGCTCGGTGAACGTCAGGACAAGAGTTCTCAGATTACGTTTAGCACACTACTCAATTGTCTCGATGGTCTTCAGGCAAAGAATGGATTGATAATTTTTATTACAACCAACTTTTTTATGAAACTGGATCCCGCTTTTTGTCGCCCCGGGCGTATTGATTATATCGTTGAATTTAAACATGTCACGCGTCAACAGGTTTTTCAAATGCTTGGAAAGTTCTTCCCAGATCAATCTCAAGACTTTGAACGATTTTACGGAGAGATCCGTCATTTGCAATTGACAACATGTCTGCTACAAAAATACCTTTTTGAACGATATCCTCATCAAAGTATTTTCAAAGATATTCAACTCCTGCGACAGGATATTGATACACGTCGTATGGAACCCTCCAAACATGAATTCTATGGGTGATATTGTGGGTACCGTCATCAATCCTACCGTAGATGCGATAAATGAATATGTAAATAAATAGACAAGCACTCCACTCAAGTGGAGTGCTTGTCTATTTATCGCATCTACGGTAGTATGCCAACTTTGCGTCAGGTGTTATCGGTAAGTTTCATTAAAAAAAAAAAAATAATTATTAAAGAAATGCTGTTGATACTTCTAACTCTTTTTCTTTTACTGTTTCTCATACTCGCTATTGTTTTTGTTGTCCTGTATTTCATGAAGGACTGTGGAAAAACAAAATTGGCGGCAACATTTTTAGAACCTGTTGCATCAAGTACTTTACCACCAGCAACAGGTGCGGGATTTTCTACGATAGACATTAAAAAGGAGAAGAAAGAAATGACCATAAACGTCTTTATCGGTCAACAAACATCATCTCCAATTACAATGGCACATATACATGTCCAAAACGACGATGGAACTCTTGGTGAGCCTGTTGTTCCCCTTGGGGACTTTTCTTTTACAGATAAAATAACAGATACTTTACTTGTGAAAAATATGACCGTTCGACCTTCAGATTTCATCGGTCCGTTGAAAGGACAGAGCATCGACACCTTCATTCAGATGCTCACCGATGGAAAACTATGGATCAATGTTCACAGTAAAGACTACCCCAAGGGAGAGATCCAAGGGAAACTGTTTTTCCTGAGCACATGACAATGGGATTTTATATAGATGCTACGGTACCGTCTCAAATTAAATTTGATATAAATTTTATTTACCATTATCGTTAGGTACGTGAAGCAGGGCTTGCTCGTCAAATAACTGGTTTTATTTTCATCTTATTTTTTATACTACGTTTTAAAAACCAGTTCACTGGTTTTTAAAAATACCTTTACATTAAAGGTAGTTATAATAACTGAAAATAACTGGGTCAAACCCTGACGTGAAGCGTCCCAGGTTAATTTGTTTTTATTGATAAGTTGGTGGATTAATCCGCCAACTTATTCATTTATCGAAAATAACGGCTTGGTAATATCCCTTTATCAAGGGATAGATCAAGAACGTAAAAGATCAAGTTCAAGCAATATATGGAGAGCCGGTGATTGATTTGTGATCCAATTGATAATCTCGTTCTTATTCCTCACAACGGGTTGTGTACCATTTTGTTCAAAACGCGACGTGCATTCCCATTCAATACATCGGAGCAGTATATCAACCACAGGTTCTGATTTGAAAAGACGCAGACGCGAATGGACAAATCCGTATTTTAATTTTGCATTTTCTACCCGACATTTTTCTTCTTCGCGAGAAATGGTTCCATTCGTTTGTTGGAGCATGCTTTCGTAGAGCGCGAGTTGAAGGTCGACGTCATCATCACCATCGACAGGATCAGCCGGCGACCGCGGAGCGGTAGCGCCGAGCTGACCGGACGCTTTGCGTCTAGGGTGCGGAGCAACCCGGTTTGCATCGGCGTGTTGCGGAGCAACCGCCGGCAAACCAGGATCAGCCGGCAAACCAGGAGTATCCCAGGTAATTGTATGTTCGTTCGTATCCGATGATTGTGGTTGTTCTGTCAACAGACAGTCCCGAAATCTGCGGTCAGGACGACGTGGCATTTTTATCTTGTGCTATACCTTTTCTTTAAAAACATTCGTTTTTTCAACCTCAAAAACATCGACGCCGTTGAATGAGGAAGCATCCTATTGTTTCATTTGCCTTGTACACAGTATCCTTCTTTGGGTAAAGGACAAACTCATTATACATTCTGTGCAAAATGTCATATGACAACAAACCTCTCAAGTACATTCTGAGGATGCACGAAAACATGAGAATATGGACACTACGAGGTGGACAGTCCAACAGAACAGCATCCATTTCTCGCTCAGAAAATACAATAAAATAGTATCCATTGAAGGTCCTGTACATCTTTTCAACAATCTGTTTCACAAAGCAATGAAACGTCTGTTTTCCATACCATGTTGAAATGTAAGAAATACCTTGACGACATAACGGACAGATGCATACCTTTCCGGGCGACGCCCAGAGGGGGCGTCGCCCTCCTCTGTTCGACCGGTCGCGTCCAATTAGCATCGGTGTATGCGTAGCAGCGCACCAGTTCATCCTGCACAAAGTATATGTAGACATGCAACAGAAATGAAAAACATGCCGACATGGTAAAAGACGAATAGACAGTATGGGATGAAAAAAAATAGGTTCTAAACATATCGAACATGTCGAAAAAACATGTGAAATGATAGTATCATACAATGTCATTGAATGCCTTTTTATTACTGAAATAATAATAAACGACGGGATCAAGAGAAAATAAAATATCGACTGATAATAGAGAAACGTGTCCAATGGGTAATATATGTGCACGTCCGAAGAAAGAAACTCCTACTGAACCTGATCCCGTACTTGACTTGAACCAGCTCCTTATCAAAGAATATGTTGACCAGATTTTGGCGAGCAAGTCAACAAATATAGCAGCCGTTCCTGATTTTGCAGAACGGAAAGCGTATACCATAGCATATACGCTCTTATTTTACCATCTTCAAGAATCATTACAAAAAACAAAAATCGTTCTCCTTGGACATGAGATAACATTTCAGGTCCGTGTGATTGACCCTACAGAGCGGTCAACAGAAAATCCTGAAATTGCTCCTTGAACCGTGTTGTCAGTATGAAAAACAAGTCACAATTTTTTAATTCGTGTGGGAAAGCACCAAGAGCCAGAGATAACAATTCTACAAAGTTATCCATAGACATAACCTGTGCCGGGACAACGGTCCGTTGGATACATTTGTGACACAAGTGCGACAAAAACAATGGGATACCTGGTCCCCGTTGCCATTTTGTATTCTGAAACAATTCAATATGCTTCACGTACATAGTGTAGAGTGCATCAAAAGAAACGTCAGGTAGAACAATATCCAAATCATCTAATCGCTTCTCGATGAGAGCATACACCTGACGCTCCAAGCACTTTTTACGATACGGGTCCATGCCTTGGATGGTCTCAAAACGATCTTTACACATTTGGACATAGGACAGACGGATATCTTGTGAGACGGAGATCGCATCCAGAGCGTCAAGTTCAGCGGAGACACAATGGACCAGCGGTGGTTGAAACAAATCTGTCATGTGATTTTTGTGAATGACAACGTATGGAAAACCGGGATTCACACAGTAATGAAAAAAATCTAAAACCTTGTGTTTTTCTAATCCTGTTTTTTCTTCCAAAACCATCTTTGAAAACTTCTTGTGTCTTTTCAGAAAGATACGGATATGAGAGAGCGTCCTGAATCTAGAATGTTCGGTATACGATGAATAGAAAAAATTCATGACGCTAAAAATTTTTTCAGAATCATGTGATGAGATATGTGTTTTTTCTAAAAAGATTGAAAGTGTTGAAAAGACAATCGAAATAACATCTTGAATTCGACAAAAGCGAAAGGGGATTGTATTGTACATATTGATACCATTGTCTACAAAATGGCTCTTTTCATAATCAATCAAAACGGGGATTGTTTTTGAAAGAATTTCGATGCTGTGTTCGGCATCGATTGGGTACCGACACACAACGGGAGTTTCGTATTCTCGTATAATGATATTCCATGGATAAAGGTCCATGTGAAGAAAACCCATCGACTGTTGAGCAACATGGAGGGCGAGGGTAATCTGGAGCCAGACATGAATGATGTCATGAATTGTTGTTGATGGTCGCTTTATGTACTGTTCAAACGTGTTGCCGGGGCAGTATTCTATAACGGATTCCCAATAATCGTCAGAAACACGCGATGCATACGTTTGAATAAAATTCGGAAATTTTGTTGCTAATGTATTCATTCCGCGAAGTGCGATATGCAATGTATGATAACAATTGTTCTTCCACGATTTTTTTGATTTTTTGTACACTAATGGGCCGTATTTTTCAAGATGAAACAGATTGACACTTGTGTTTTTTGTTTTCACAATCTCTTTCATTTCACACGTATGTACAATGTCGAAATCAGCATCCAACAGGTGTTTGAAGAAAAAGGGACGGAACGATCGTGGAATATGAGCGTGCGACATCAGCAAGGTTGTCAGTGCTTGATTATCCATAAGAGTAGTCAACTGTTTCTCAAAATACGAGATGCGTGAGAGTGAAAAGTTGACAAACATTGTGTCTAGGTTGACACGGGTATACCTCATATACCCCGTCCTCTGATGGAGGGCCCACAAGAGACCCTGGAGATAATTCAGAATGTATTCACGTGAAAGATATGTTTCCGCAAATTGTCTTGCGTTTAATGCGATCTGCTTACACCGTGCATCATTTTTTTTTGCCCATGAAATCTTATTATAAATATCTTTTGGATTTTTGGGGTCGATGGGAATATAGTGTTCATATGGAACGAGCCAATCGCTATACCACAATGTATACATGCATGGATACAAAAAAATAACCGACCCAAAATACAATTCAAGGGATAACCGGTACGCACACGAATGCCCGGGAAGATGAAGAATGTACTTGTATCCCGCTTGTTCGAGGGGGGTCAATGTGGGAACGAGATCAAATGGCATGTTGTGGACCTCGATCGTTTCTAAATATGGAGAATCAGGGTGTTTCCGAGGACGCAAATTCCAACGGGTAATCCCTGCATCAAGAAAAAAATGCCCGTCGACATCCTTCCTCTGTTTTTTTGATTCAGCGGCAAAAAAGAGACGCGGATTGTTCTCCAAACGTGTCCCCAGTCCAGTAGAGACCCCGCGAAAGACCGCGGTGGGTTTTTTATCTTCCCATGCTATGTTATCAAATTCAGAGGGTGTTGGGAACGTCCTAAATTCTTTTCCAAAGACCCGCTTGTCGTACCAGTACGACACCCGACACCAGTCTTCCCACGTTGGGATCGGGATGTCAGCGTGTCCCGAAGTCGTTGTCATGCTCAGGATCGGTGTGTATCGTTCATAGTTATGCGACACCAGTGGTGTCCCTTTTTTGAAAAAGGAGTCGTACGGTTCTGTCCCATCCAGTGTGAGGATGGGAAAATCCCTTTTGTGAAGAAAAAAATCCATGTCAGGGATGTTGCGTTCAATAGCCAGCGTATCAAACATGTTTTTGAGCATGTTGCAACCAGAATCGCCTTCAGAAATCGGATATTCAAGACGAACAAGACCATTATTACCGTACCACGCCTTTACATCCTTATGTACCTTGCTCTCAACAAATGGTCGTTTTTCTGTTTCGGCAATAGACTTCATCAGATGAACGACTGTCTGATATTTTGTTTTATCAAGATGAATGATGTGCGACCATTCGTTCTTGTAATTCACCTTGCTAAAAGGCAGGAACGATTGCAACTGTTTCTGGTAGAGCTGAATGAAAACACCTTTTTTAAATTTTTCAAAAATGTACATATATGTTGAAAAAACATCGTGACAACATATATTCCTGTATTTTGACCATTGTATCGTGTCCGGATAGCGTATTGTCGTGTCAAGAACAGGAGAACGTCTTTTGACACCCACGTTTGGTTTCCAATTCCGCAAAAACTGCTCATAATCTCCAGCCGTAAAGTGTATCTGACGAAAGAATGGGTATCGCGGGTTCGTTGTTTCCCTGGACAAGCTTGCCGGTTTCTCGTAAAAAAAATCCGGAAAACTTTGAAAGATCCCGTCATCATTGTTCATCCTGTTTTATTTGAAACAGAAAAAAACAAATGTTAAAATACTTGTTCGTAAAAAAATAAATATAGAAAACCCAATAATTCATTTTTTACATAAAAAGTGCAATAGAATGGTACACATCATCAGGCAATCGGTCTCGGAAGACCTTCTTGAGAAACACCCGGAACACCGCATCCCATTTTTTTTCTTCTTTTACAACGGTGTCATAGACACGCTTCAGTGTAAGACACGGGCTCCACGACCCAGCTTGAAAGACACGTAGACAGCACGGACACCCGCAGTTTTTATACATTTTTTGATACAACAATAACAAACGGTGATGGTACATAATATTTTGATATAGTATGTTGTATTGTTTCACAATCGGTGGTTTGAAGGGATAGGAACAATCCATCTCAAACGTCAACGTCCGTCCAAGAGGAGTCTTGCAGGTAACCCTCCAATGTGTCCGTGTCTCGTTCGAGACAAACAACGTCCCGTCTTGAAAATCACCTTGTTCTCGGCTGAGACGTTTCTCCGTGGGTGAAAGCGACGACATCCCTGTGCGTGCATGCAGGCAAACGATCAGGTTTTGCTTGTGTTTATGATTACATACGCACATGACAATAAAAATGACAAACTCTTTCACTTTTTGATGTGCAGCGTCCTCCACAACATGATAAATATCCCCGTTTACGGGGATATTTATACAGAAGAGGGGACCACTTATTGTATACGCGTCCACCTCTGCGACCGATTGCGTAGCAATACGGTCGAACAGAGGGGATGCGTAGCATCCACGTTAACGTGGACGCTTTATCAAATCTGTCTGGTTAACCGGCACGCGCAAAGCACGACGCTTCGCGTCCGGTCACAGAGGTGACAAATGTATAAGAGCGGTCAATAAATTGACCGCTCTTGCGTCAGGGTGCACAGCACCCGGTTAGCATCGGCGTGTTGCAGAGCAACCACCGGCTAACCAGGCGATGACAGTAACCAGACGATGAGGTTTTTAAAAAAAACTGATCTAAAGACATAATATCATGAAAACAAAAATGAACGATCCATTTAAAGAATTACATGCAATGATTGGTGATGGGGGGAGTGTTGACAACCAAGATAAAAGAACAAACAATTGTAGCCATGAAAATCTTGTCATGGAGGCAAGTAATACCATATGTGAAGAATGTGGGATGATGCTGAACAAGGAATTGTGTTTTGAGAAGGAATGGAGATACTACGGGATGATGGATACGAAGCACAGTTCGGACCCGAGCAGATGCAATGCGCGGCGTTCGGAAGAAAAGACAATCTTCAAGGATGTGGAGAAACTGGGGTTCTCGGATAAGATTATTGCGTGTGCGAACGATATCTATGAACAGGTGACATCGCATCGTATCTATCGAGGAAACACACGTAAAGGTATTATTTTTGCATGTATCTTTCATGCCTACAAGGCCAACCAAAATCCATATAGTTGTGAGCGGTTGATTGAAATATTTGAGATTGATCGAAAGATTGCACTCAAAGGATTGAAATTTGTCAATCTCAATGCACCAAAGGACAGTCAATTCCGTCAATTCCAGATTACAACCGAGGATTTGATCCAAGAGATTATGCACAAATTTCACGCGAACCCGACCCACATTGAAGAGGCTCTCAAAATTTTCGTGTACATCAAAGACAAGTCTTCGTTGTTAAATCGTTCTCGCCCTCAATCTGTTGCATGTGGTCTGGTGCGATACTACATCGCCCGCAAGAACCCCGATATCAGCATGGAATTTTTCAGGTCGAAGATCCAATTGAGCGAGCTGACCATATCACGGATCGTCAAAGAGATCGGACGCATCCTTGAAAATAATCCACAGACATTCCAAACATTGTCAATTGATGAAGGACCCGTTCTTTTTCACAAATCGTGATTGTGTTATATTTTGACTGAACTGGCTCGGTTGATGGAACATGTTGTACATCAGGTAGTCAGATTTATTAATCTGTCGGCTCTGCAAGGACATGAGGTCTTCACGAAATTGCATCTGGTCCTGATCAAAGGTGTACGGACTGGCGTATCTGTTGTTTTTCAGCATCGGCACTTTCTGATAGATCGGAGAAAGTCCGCCCATCGGGTCTATTTCGATCTCTGGAAGCGTGTAAGACGTGAGAACGTAAGGATCGGTCGAATAGGGATCGGCCTGCTCGGCATCCGTATAATAAAAGATGTTCCCACCGTGGATGTCTTGATACGACCTGTAGAAGCCTGTGTGTAGCCCTGGATCGCGGTACAAGTTGTCGAGTGGTTGTGTATTCCTGGATTGTAACGGGGGGCGGTCAAACGTGGTCCGTATCGCACGAGGGGAGTCGACCGTACGAGGGTCCATCGATTGGTATCCTGGGCAGGTACCTGTCTTTTGTACGTTGACAAAGTCGGGCGAGCACACAAAAGAATGATCGCGCGCATTCAGAAATTTATAGGGGTCGCCTGTGATACGAGCGGGAGAAATAATCATTTTTATTTTTATTTCCTACAAGAAATAAAAATGCAACAACAACAACAACGACAAAAAGCACAAGTCGTGATGGAAGCATCAGTGGGCTCGATTATTTTTTCTATTTTTCTTTTGATTATCATGATTATCGTTCTTGTTATCCAAATAACAATTATCATTACTTTTATCTTGAGCAGCAACCGCGGACGGTGTGTGTACAAAGACGAGAAAGGAAACTGTTATTGCAAGTATACCAACCGCAAGTCATGTGAGAGCATCAAGGGGCAGTATAACAGCAACCTGAGATGCTCGGACGGATTTGCGGCGGTGTGCGACGCCCTGGATGTTGAAAACATTACGACGGTATAATAATACACACGATATATGTCGCCACTCCATGTTTTTCAACCGAAAAAAATAATGGAAAAGCGGTTTCAACATAATCGCCAATCGTTTTAAAGATTGCCGCGCCGAGGCATTTCCGACCTTTTATTTTTTTAATGTTTTTCTTGAATTCTGTGAGAGAAAGACGGTTTTTCTTGTCTTTGACAAGGAACGCCTTGAGAAAGACTTTCAGATGATCATGGATTGCCGATGTGAGAAATACCTCATCTACGCACGAAACGACCCTCGCGCTTACCTCGTCGTTCCCGATAACAGAAACGTGCTTTCCGTACTCACGCAATCTTGAAAATACAGGAATGAAATCACGGTCGTGGCTCGCAATCACAAAACGCTCTTCGTCAGTCGCTATTGACATTTCTATAATATCAATCGCCATCTGGATATCAATACTGTTTTTCCCTCTTTCTGTACGCACCTCAACAACACTGAGATGAAGACATGTATGAAAGGTTGCATACTTATGTGCGACATCGGGTGTCGTGTAGACCCTGACATCTGATAACCCAAACCTGTAGACAATATAGAAAAGGTCTTCCTCCATCAGATTTATATTTTCCGCATCTACAAAAAGTACAGTCATTTACAAACTTGTATTATATAAATATATATTCAAGAAATTGATTTATAATACCGTAGATACAATAATTTATCGCAATCGCAATATAAGTACGTCTTGTCCAATTCGACTATGGTCTCATTGTTTTTCATGAAAAAGATTGAGAAATAATGGTTCTTAAAAAAAAACCATTATTTTGAATACATGAAGTGAAAAGCAAACGAACTTATCGATGAAGTGAAGTGTTCACGACGAAAAACACAAAAACGTTTTCATTTATTTTTTATTTCAAAACAATTGTATCTTTGAGAATAAAAATAAAAAGTGTCATGTTAATCTATATTTCATGTTTTGAAAACAAACTTTTTTTTGACATGATGTCTGAAAATTTATAAGAAATAATTTTTTTTTTTTTGAAGTATAAAAAAATGTTGAACATACTTACAAGTAAACTTTATGAAACAATAGTATTAGGTATACTTGGAATAGCTCTTGTCATTGTTTCTTCGCTAAATATCAAATTTAAAGTCTTAAGTGATAGTTACGTTCCACAACCAGGAGATGTTTTTTGTACGAAAGTACCACAAAATGTCGACATTTCAAACCTTTCAAGCATTCAAAGTAGTGAAAAACACACAACAGAAAAGGCTGTCGCACTTCTTTGGACGGCATTCATTGCAGGTATATTACTGATTGTCCATGCATCAATACTTCTTTTTAGCATGTACAGTACAAAAAGTACAAAATAAATAACAACAGATGCTGTAGACGAATTATGGTGTGTGATATACCCGAAAGGCTTTCAACGAGATCGGGAAATGGTCTTCAAGGATATTTTGAATGACGAGAGCAAAATCACGGACCTCTTGTTGTGCGTGTAGGTCTGTCCTCAACTCGACAAAATTGATCGCCGCTTGCAGACTGCATGTCCATATAACCTCTGTCATGACAGACAATGGAAGAAGGATGCGCGCCTGTTCCTTGGCAACACCAAGTTCAATAAGCTTGTCGTATTTCTCGTACAGATCATCACAATACTGTTCATAGATATCACGGCATTGTTGTTGGACGTGGTCGGGAAGGTCTCCATCGCTCCCCTGTTTGTTGTTAGCACTCTGTTTGCGCCAGAGTGCTGGACAATACACATCATCACGCGACAACATGACGTACCGCCCCGAAATCTCGTTCCACCCGTGGAGCTGGGATGCGTGGCACGACGTCCATTCCGCCCCAACGACGTGTTTGAACCATTGTCGCATAACGAATTCAGGCGCGCGGATATGAAACCTGAGGAACACGTGCCTGAACGGACTGAAATGTTTGTGCCGGACAAGGTAGTGTAAAAGTTTTTCGTCTCGTGTATCCATTGTCTCTTTTGTCTTGCCAAACGAAACCCGGGCGCAATTCACAATCGTCAACTCATTCCCAAATATCTCTAAACAGGTCAGTTCTCCAGAAGGCAAGATATGTTTTTCTCCAACAGTGCTCATTCCTTTTGTTTCTTGATTGTCTTTTTAAACCGTCGCCTTCGATTTTTTGAAAGATGACAAAAAAAACTGATCACGGTCACCAATTCATACGTTTTTCATTCAAAACGTATGAAACTGGTCCTTGTTGAATCGCCCGCGAAATGTAAGAAAATACAAAGCTATCTTGGCGCTGGATACACCGTCCGTGCGACCATGGGGCATTTTACTGAAATCAAGGGCAATCTTGCGGGTATAAATCTACGGACTTTTGATATCCAGTACATTGTTTCAAAAGCCAAGAAAAAAACCTTTCATACCTTGCAGACCCTCGCGCGTCAGGCCTCCTGTGTCTACCTCGCGACGGACCCGGACCGCGAGGGTGAGGCGATCGCGTATCATCTCTGTATCTTTCTAAAGCTCCCCGTCGAAACAACACCCCGTTCGCGTTTTCACGAGATTACAAAGGCGGCGATCGTCAACGCCGTCAATCACCCGACCACGATCAACATGGGGATGGTGCGTGCACAGCAGGCTAGACAGGTCCTTGACATCTACATCGGGTTCAAGATCTCACCGTTCCTCTGGAAGGCGGTGGGACCTCGTCTTTCGGCTGGGCGTTGTCAGAGCCCCGCGCTTCAGATGGTGTACGACAAGGAACAGAAGATCCGAGATGTGTCGACGTTGGATAAAACGTTTACCGTCGTTTTTTACTTTGACCATGGATCCAGGATCAGCCGGCAACCGCAGAGCGGTTGCGCCGAGCTGACCGGACGCTTCGCGTCCAGGCTCGTCCCGGACCTGACGACGTTTGATAACTGTGTCTCATTCTTGAAACATGTGAAACGGTCTCAAAAGTATGTGGTTGACAACGTTGACAAGAAACAACGACGACGGACGGCTCCTCTACCGTTCATCACATCGACGGTGCAACAGGCGTCGCACGGTCTCGGTGCCGGGCAGTGTATGTCTGTCTTGCAGTCCCTGTACGAAAAAGGAAAGATCACATATATGCGTACAGACAATCCGTGCCTATCGCAGACGGCGCGTGAGCAGTGCCGTCTCTATATCACCGAAACATGGGGCGCGACACTATACAAGGACCGCGACCACAGACCCACAAAGGCCGCGACCAACGCCCAGGAGGCCCACGAGGCGATACGCCCAACCGACATGACCGTGGTCTCCCTCCCTGATGTCTATTCGTCAACCGAAAAAAGAATGTATGATATTATCTGGAAGAGGACCGTTGCCTCTCAGATGATCGACCACGTCTATGACGAACACACGACGACAGTTTCGTGTCGCCCGTTCATCTTTCACCACGTCCACTGTTCAACCATCGAACCGGGATGGCGTCGTGTGTATTCCGATACCCAAGACAACGACACAGCGTTTGTTGCACCACCGGTCGGGACCTCGCTCGTGTTCAATGGCGGGACACTAACGGAGGAGTTTGAAGCGAACGGGACACGGCACTCGGAGCCGTCTCTCATAAAAGCCCTCGAGACGCACGGGATCGGAAGACCTTCTACGTACAGCTACCTCTGTGAGACACTCAAAAAGAGGTCGTACGCCGAGATACGGAACGTTGAAGGGGTGCAAGCCGAACGCCGTCGTATAACCGTGGACCCGAAGTACACGTGTACGGTAGCGACAGAGATGATCACGCTGTCACGGGAACTTAAAAAATTCGTCGTGACGGACACCGGGAAACTTGTGACCGAATACCTAAAAACCCATTTTCCACTGATTATGAGGTACGAGTATACACGAGAGATGGAAGACGACCTTGATACCATCGCTCATGATGCAACGCTCTACGTTCCTGTTGTCAAGAAACATATAGACACGGTCAATGCCCTGATACAACAGGTGGCAAGTTGATTTGATGCTTTGCCTACCACTCTATGCGCAAACTTCTACCAAAAGTCATGGTTCTGAAACCATTCTTTCACGTCTTGGAAAGAATTGATTAGATATAACTACCGTAGACGCAATAAATTAATTTGTCTACAAATTAATTTATTGCTATATCGGTCCGTCATTATACGCCTATGAGTTAATTGTTCTTTAGTTAAAGGCATTGAAAGTAACGCCTATTTTCAATAGGCGTTACTTTCAATAAATTAAATTAAAAACAAATTAAAATATGGCGATGACGGTATATAATATAAACTTCAGGTCAAGATGAAATAATTTAGAATGTGCGTAGAACAATTTAGAACACTGTTCTTTCCAAGGCTTGCATTCTTTTTCAATGGTAATATCATGGATGCCCTAATGTTGTATTTCACATCCAAGGAGGTAAAGAATGGCACGATCAGGTCAGATGGTAATATGGTGTAGGACGTGTGCCCCTACCCGCTTTTCTTGCGGATCTGTTTCATGAGATGTGATAGATTGTTTTGGACCATGTGATGAATGACGTCTCGTGCGATTGTCCCCATTTCATTCGCAAGACGGACGTGATCTTTTTTGGAGGATCGACAATATTTAAAATGTCGCGCAACGCATAATTTGGGGGTGGCTCCATACACCACGGCTGTTGGGCTCCGCCCCTTCTTGTAAAGTTCTCGTTCACGTTTTTTAGGCTTAAGCTACCGATGGGAACCCACCGTATTATTCCATTATCATTTGTACACAAAGTATCGTTTTCATTGTAGATGAATGCGGTTATGGCTTTCACTGGAGGTCCAAGGCAAGGTGGTGCACCCAGGTTTGCGCTCAAGTAGACTTGAGCGCAAACACACAACCGCCGGCAAACCAGGCATCTACGGTATTGGGTGAGAAATTAATTTACGTGTAAATTAATTTCTTGTCTCTACGATAATAAAATAATGGTCATCATATTCGTGGCTTTATTGATATTTATTGCTCTTGTCATTGTCTCGATAATTTTCATTTTAGGGTTCAAAACAAACGAGAGACAATTTTTTATGACAGCCACTTCATCTCCAACAGCAGTGCCTCTATATACGGGAAAAGATGATGATCCCGTACAGGGTATCATACAACCATATTTCTGTAGTGGAAATCCGTTTAGTTCTGGGAACACAAAACTCGGCTTTACTTCATTCATGAAAAAATTTGGTCCCAACCTGTTTACAATGCCAAACACGATCGACGGGGTGAAAGTGTTTGGGGTGGGAGACCAGAATGGCGTTGGTTGGTTGGGTGGTGATAGTGCGGCAAGCATCCAATTATCAAATGGTGATTTATTATTTGTTTTTGGAGATTCATTCTTATCCAAGATAGACGCACCAAATGTTTGGTTGAGTATGAGAGATACAGGACAAATAACGATGCCCCATAATTCATTGTCGTACTTAAAAGTCGACAAATCAGATAGAACAAAAATTAAACAAAATATATTTTTTATAGGACAATCAGAACAGAATGTATCAAATTCGTTTGGTCTTGGTTTTGATACCGAATGTCCGTTCGGATACACTCAAGGATTATTACAAAAATATAGGTCATCGCCATATTTTTTCAACCCAAACGGATGTGAGAGTTTGATACAACCTCGTGGGGAAAATATACCTAAAGATGCAAATGTATGGTTGATGGGTGGAATGTGTCAAAAGAGCGACATTGCAATTTTATCGAGCGTTGTCCAAGGTATTAAAAATATTGGTGCTCAATTTATAGAGGTACAAGACGCGATAAATAAGAATGGACTTGCAAAGAACCCATTTTTGTGGGACAAGGACCCCACCACCCGTTTTTTTAATATCAGTGATGAATTGACGATGAATAATACTATTTTGTATCAAAAGATTATGAAGGATGCGGATGGTATGTATGTCGTCATTGGTTCACGAAATAAAAAGCCAGGTGTAGAAATTTATCTCTTTAGGGGGACGTACAATCAAATATTACAACAAAATAATATTCAGGTATGGAATGGTCGATGGAATGTGATTTCAAACAGAACAAAAACCATTGAACTCAAGCCGATAGCGATTAGGAATGACATTCTGTATGGAACAAATTATTATTGTGAGTTCTACTTTTCTGAAAAGGAAAACACGTATTGTTTTTTTAGTATTTCGACAGATGAAAACAAGAATAAAATTTTATACAAATACAAGAGCGTGTCCAAAAAGATTGAAGGACCGTATGATATTGATGACACTTTTATCTATTCGTTCCCACAATGGATAAATAACATGAGCGACCAGTTGGATATCTATTCATTGCGTTCACATCCCGGATTAAACAGGATTGTTCAAAACGACACCAATGAAAATGTTGAGATTGTGTTGAGCTATGTCGTTCAAGGCATTTTTCCCCAATATTCTGGAAACTTTTTTAACGTCAATTACAGCACGTATAATATCTACTATCCACAGTTTATTATCATAACCTATTGAAGGATATCATGAGTGTCCTTGCGCGTATGATCGCGTTTCCGGTGGGACATACCCTCCCTTGAGAAACATGGTCATAAACCAGGTTTTATCCTCTTGTCGGACATGATGCTTCTGTTTTCTTTGTCTCATGTGCCAATTGAAAAAAGCAGTCAATTTAGAAATAACCTTGTGAAGACAGATTTCTGTATACACAAGACGAAATAACAAATCTTCGTCATGATTGTTTGAAACTATCTGCGTATGTATAAATTCTTCAAGACAAAAAAGCCTTGTGTATGTCCGGAGTATTTTAAGCTCGAGAAGAACCAATGCGTGGGCATCTCTCGTTCTTTCGTCGTATTGGGATCTACACAGGTCCTTTGGGAATAGACACGGAAAAACATGCATGTTCCTTACTGTACACGCAAGAAATTAATACCGTCATTGCCATAAATTAATTTGTACACAAATGAGCAAGTTGTCGGACCGTGGTCCGACAACTTGCCTATTTATTGCGTCTACGGTACTGTAGATGAAATAAATTAATTTAAAAATAAATTAATTTATTTACGGTATTCTCGTCACCTACCTGTAAAGGTCAACGTTTGGTCGGTACAAACTGTGCTCGATAAGATATTGATTCTTGTTCTTATTGGGGTGAATATCTAATGATACTTGTTTGAAATTCTCGATGCACGGTGAAACATCCATATTTTGAGACAATTCGGGGCACATGATAAGCGTGCCTTTCATTTCACGGGAAAACTGATTATACGATCCGAGTGTAGCATAGAGTGGTTTCATTTTAATTAAAAAAAAAAATAAAAAAGACAATATTAATAAAAATGAAAACATTCTCTATATTCTTTTTTGTCTTGATTGTGGTTTTTATTGTCGGCATTGTGCTTCTCAATGTCTATCTTCCCAGCAACTATATAAAAACAAACGTCCCACCACCTTTTCCAATCACGTCAGATACTCCATCCCCTATACAATCATCACTATAGATCACCTTCTCGACGATTTTCTGAAAAAAAGTCATCGAATTTACCGTCTGGATAACGGGCTTTGAGTTTTGTAATGTTTTCAGTCATGACTTCATTCGGATCAAGATTGAGTGCGCGACACGCATTCACCCAGTACCACAGAATATCACCAAGTTCGCGTTTCATATGAAAGACAACGTCCTTATTCAAAATCTTTCCTTGAAAAACGACCTTCTTGACAATCTCACTCAATTCTCCGGATTCCGAAGATAATCCTACCGCACTTGTCAAGAGAAGTGGTACATTGCACAATCGCAGGTCATTCAGTTCTTGACAACGATCGACAAAAGCCACAAAATCATTTGATTGCAGGCTTGTCACCTCCTTGACAAAATCGCTGTACTGCTTCAGGTTCGTCATTTTTACCCAAAAGAGTAAAAAAAAAGAATATCTTCAATTTTATTTCAAAAGGATCCCTCACCGAGGACCGTATCGTAGATGTGATAAATTTATTTCTGAAATAAATTTATCACATCTACGGTAATAAAAGGATATTGCCTGCGACATGAATATTAATGTTGATACTCATCCACTGTTGACTATTGTCCCTCAGTCGCGGTTGACCAAACAAAACCAAGACCTCGACGCGGTAGCTACGTCCCTGGATAACCTCATTATCACACGGGTCGTTTATCCTGCCGCGGATGTACAAAATCTCCCACCCGACTTTGAACCGCAAAAAAGCGTTTGGAGATCGTTGTTGACCGAGGCGAGAGACCAGGGGTCGTGTGGTTCCTGTTGGAGTTTTTCAACAGTGTCCTGTTTAGCCGATCGTTTGAATATCTTGCTCTCTCGAAAATATATTGATGTCTTGTCGCCGCTCCAGCCGACGATCTGTAATGACCTCACATCGCTTGTTGCAAATAAAAACCTGGGGAACCTTTTGTACCCATTTCAACTGTCGAATGAGACAGAACAACGATTTGCGTGCAAGGGGAATTTCTTATCATCCGCCTGTGTATACCTCCAGATTTTTGGGACGACCACAAACAGTTGTGTCTTGTACAAGATCAGGAACTTTAATGATTATAGGGACACTCGTCTCAACTGGGGCTTTCGTCCAAATAACGACATGTTCTTTTCTCCGCAAAATACCGCAACCAGTGATTTTACACAGTACAGCGATGTTGATATCAAAGGGAGCTGTGCGCTGTACAATGAATTATCCGCACCCCCGTTCTCGTACTGCGCGGACACCATAAACGTGGGTCGAACAAAGTGGTACGGGACCCCACAACAACATTTTCGTGCGCTTTTTGTGTATAAAGTGGACAGTCATGAGAAGGCCATCATGGCAGAGATATTTCGTTGGGGTCCTGTTGTCTCTTCTTTTGTCGTCTATGATGATTTTTATGATTTTGACCCCAAAACAACGCCTGTTTACGTGCACGACCCGACACGAACGCGTATTTTGGGTGGGCACTCGGTGGAGATTGTTGGATGGGGGGCAACATCGGACGGTACCCAGTTCTGGTGGATCAAAAATTCCTGGGGAACACAATGGGGAGACAATGGATATTTCCGTTTCTTGCGTGGACAGGACCAATGCCATATTGAAAGCAATGTTTTATGCATGATGCCCAATCTGTTCCTCCCGTTGGGGGATGTCGACTACGCACGAGAACTTGAAACAGCACTATCAACACTTGGAATATTTCAGACACAGATGACACCAGAGTATTATTCATTTGTTGAAAAGATTGTGAGGACGTACCATCCAGGACTGGTACAACAGATCCTCGATGTACCCTGGTTTATCCGATCGGTCGTGAGCTCTTTTCCCCTGCTCCATTTCTCTGTCATGTCCATGGTTGGTGTCCTGACGTCTGACATCTTGGTCAGGACGGGGTTTACGAGCCGAGTGTTTAATACGATGCCTGGCCTTCACCTGACGGCACCACGTGGACAGATACCGCTCTCTCCGACATTTCGTGCCGGGCGCGTTTCTCCAAAGACGCAAGATGTTCGTATGAAACCCGGGCGGACATCGCTGTTGTTTATTGTCTCTTGTGTATTATTAGGCATTATGGTTGTTATGAGTTTTTTATGTTTCTATCTACGGTAGCACACAACTGTCAATCTGTAGATGTTCATGTGAACCACTATTCTGACTTTTCGTATCTCTCCTATAATAACCATATAATACGAGGGTTGGTAATCAGATAAATAAGGACAATGTGCAGTAGTGTG
>Ga0194129_10002203_pt1 | contig 29709 bp, 18 predicted proteins | sample TA2KigCa35mmetaG_FD_150862 | JGI IMG/M metagenome (GOLD analysis project Ga0194129, IMG submission 150862) | Freshwater microbial communities from Lake Tanganyika, Tanzania - TA2015038 Kigoma Deep Cast 35m | ecosystem: Environmental > Aquatic > Freshwater > Lake | place: Tanzania: Lake...
CATTCGTCGGCATGCCAGTTTGGTAGGGTGCGACGACGCGGATGCTATTGTTTCCCGAGTCGGCGACGAAGAGCGTGCCAAAGCGGTCCGCCACCAGACCACGCGGAGTATTCAACCGGGCGGTGGTCCCGATTTCGTTGTTTACATTGCCCGAAGAACTGCCGGCTATGGTCTGCACCTCTCCGGAGACCGTCACGCGGCGAAGGCGGTGCGACCCAGCGTCAGAGACATAAAGGTTGCCATAGCCGTCACGGGCAATACCGGAGGGCTGGTTGAACCGGGCCGACCCTCCCACGCCATCGGTGGTGCCCGCTGTACCAATTAACCCGGCTAGCACAGAACCCAAACCAGACAACGAGACTATGCGGTGGTTCCCGGTGTCCGCGACATAAACGTTGGTGCCGACCACGGTCACAGCTCGTGGCAAATTGAGGCCCGACAACGCGACGGGCAGCGTGACACGGCCCACGGTTCCGTTCGTGTCAATGGTGCGGATCAGGCCATTGCCGGTGTCCGCGATGTAGAGAACTCCGTTGTTACCGAGGTGCAGGCCACGCGGGGCATTAAAGCGGCCTGCGGCAAAGGACGGGGTATCATTGCTGCCGGCGTTTGCTGGCGGGGCCACCGCAGTATCGCCCCAGACCTGCAAGAAGGTGCCATTACCACTGTAACGCTTGATGAGGTTATTGCCGGTGTCGGCTACATAGATGTCGCCGTTGGTGGCCACGGCCAAGGCCGCCGGCGAGTTAAGGGTGGCGAACGACGCGGGCACGGCGGGGGCCAGCGTCAGCGGTTCATAGGTGCCGTTTGTATCGGCCGCGTTGGGCGTGTTGAACGGATTGGGCAGCGTGAGGGCTTGGCGAAACTTGAGGATACGGTTGTTAGCCGTATCCGCGACATAGACCATATTCGAGGCGTCGAACGCCACGCCCTGTGGCCCACTCAAGGTGTTGGGGGTGGGCGCGGCAGTTGCGGGCGGCGGCCGGATGGCGCCGGACACGAAGTTGTCCACAGCAAAGGTCACGCCGTTGCTGCGGAGAACGGTGAGGGTGTTGGTCCAAGTCGAACCGGCGGCTGCGTTCGCCGTTGGGTTCATCGCCACGCGCAGGAATCGAGAAGACCCGCGATAAACCAAATTGGTGGTAAAATTTACCGGAGCCGGAGCGAGGTCCATGAGAGTGCGACCTTCATATTGCACGAGGATGTGATCGGGATTCGTATCAGAGAAGTGGGCCAGATCGACGGAGCCCGACGTGGATCCAAGGTCGATATCATAGACCTGCCGCGTGTTGGTGCCAGACCAGGTAAGTGCGGTGGGTGGGAAATAGTTGCGGGTCTGACCCACGGCAAAGACGCCGTCCGCGTTCAGTGCCACGCCGTTAAAAAAGGTCTGTTCGGCCAGCGGTGTGGTGGTGCCGTTGTTGGTGCCACGATAACCGCTCAGGGAGCCGGGCCAGAAGTTGGTCACGGTCCAATTAGTAACGGGGAAAAAGGACAGGTTAGTCGAAGTCGGGGTGGTCACGAGGTTTGAGGTGAACCGATTGGTCACAATCGGAGTCACATAAGCGGCCACGAAACCATCATTGGTACTGTTGCGGTTAACCTTGCCAGCCATGACAAGCTGCTGGCCGAAGTGCGCTAGCCCGCCGGGCGACTCGTGCGGCGAAGTTACCATCGCGCCGTGGCCAAAGAGCAAGTTAGTCATGCTGGTGACCAGCGACGGCGGCGAGACGACGGCGGAATACGGCGCGGGCACGAACTTGATGGGCTGTAAGCGGCCGAGGTTGTGGAAACCGTTGGCGGCGCTGCCATTAGTGTCAATGTGGGTCACGAAGTTCGTGTTCTCCGTGAAGTTGGCGCGCAGGTCGGCGGTGGTGACGCCGTTGGTGCCGCCCCGGTTTTCGAAGAGTAATGCCTTGCGGCCGCTGGGCGCGACCAAGTGCAGCACCAGGTCAGAAATGCGCGGGTGACGGATGGCCACGCCCACATCGAGGCCCGCGATAACCCGGTTATCCGGAACGTTTAAAAAGAGGTTGGTGGTGTATTCGTCGAGGAGCGGAATGGCGACGTTGGTGTAATTGAACGAGACATCGGCCGTGGCGAGATTCACGCCTAGGGTGTAGCGCAACGTGAGGGTGAGCATGCTCGCCGAGTTGTTCACGATCCGGAAGTTCCAAGGACCCGGCGAGAGCGGGGGCGAAGAGATGGGCGAAATGCGCAGATGCGGAAAGAGGGTGGCATCGAGGTTATCTAGGTCGAAGGTGCCCAAGCCGTTAGAGCCCGAGGTAGGCACGCCCGCGCTGGGTGCACTGGCCAGAATATCCACCCCGTTGCTGGAGGCGGGACCGGGCACACCGGCCAAGCCGCCCACGATGTCCACATCAAGGTTAGTTGCGTAGCTCGGCACATTGAAGAAATCCACGAAGGACTGGCCGGCCGCGAGATCGAAGGTGCGAAAGAAGACGTTGGGATTAGTGCTGCTGGATTGACCAATGAACGGGACGATAAAGAGATCCGCGGTGGTCACCCTGCCGGTCAGGAACGGCGCGTTGTCGTAAATCTCAAAAATCCACAAACCCACACCGTCCTGCCCCAAGAAGTCGGTCACATCGCCGGGGCCGTCGGCCGGGTTACGGAAAGAGTCATAGACGAGGTTGTTGGTGACGTAGCCGCCGGGGGGGGTGGCCCCTTGGCCCACAGAGTGGTTATTGAGGGTGACAACCGTGCCATTGTGCGTGAGCGTGCCCACGAGATCGCCAAGGTTTTCATGTACGATGATGTTCGACATCGTGATGTTTTGCATGATGACGTTGGTGGGCAAGATGCCATAAAGCGTGACGCCGCCGGGGTTTTCGGGCGTGCCATCAGGGATATCCATGGGCACGGGGAACAAGACAACCTGAAAACCGCGGTTGGTGCCGTTGGTGTTGTTGAAGAAAGGGAACGGAGCCGACGCGCCGAAGAAGCCGTAGGCGCCGCCTTGCTGGTCCTCGGACTTGATGCCCACGTAGAAGACTTCGTCCAACACAGAGTTGGTCACGCTGAAGAGCTCGTAGCCGCCGCGGTTGGTGGACCGGATGGTGTTGGGGTGCGAGAGGACTGCGGGCACGAGATTGGTCAAATCGTAGGGCGTGGGGACAGCCCCGACGCCCAAAGCGCCGCCACTGCGGGCAACGTAAAGGTCAATGTCCGCGTCGCCGTTGCGGGCGCGGGCGAGGTTGGGCGGGAGGAAGGTGGAGAACGCAACGTAAGGCCCGCCCATGACGTTGGGCAACTGAACGACGTTGGTAATTATATTCGTAACGCCGGCAGTGATGTTGGTAGAGAGGTTGGTGACCGTGGGGCTGGGCGCGTTCTGGTTGGTAAACACGTAGAAGTTCCACTGGTTGGTCAGACCGTTGGTGTTTGCGTTTGCCGTGCCGTTGAGTGTGAACAACGGCGAGTTAGCCCCGACACGCTCGTTGAGATAGGGAATGCCGTTGGTGACGATGTTGACGGGGCGGTTGGTGAAGCCGTAGCCACCGCCTGCCGCTGGGAAGGTGACGGTCACGCTAGTGGCCGGGTTGTCCGTGGAGATAACCAGCGAGTAATCCTGCGCGACCTGGTTGGTATTCCCCGAAACGGCGTTGACGTTGACCTTCCGGCCAATGACATACACGCGGTAAACGTTGGCAGCCGTGTTCGTGAGGGAGATGAAGACGTTCTCCACGTTGTTAACCGAGTCGCGCTGGCTGATGCTGCTGGGCGTGGTGGGCTGGGAGACAACGCTACCGGGGGCAATATTGTTGCCCTCGAACTGTGAGCCGTTGACCACCAAGTTGGTGACGTAAAGGTCAAGGTCGTTGACCAGTTTGACGGACGAGATCGGGTTGCCCGGCGGATCCGTCCACGCCAAAGTGATCTTGAGGTTGTTCGTGCCGCCGGGGATGGGGGGGACGGAGACATCAAAGGCGTGGTACTCGCCAGAGGCGACGTGATTGGTGAGGAAGGCGTTCTCCTCGACCAGCACGATGGGCGCGGTGGCCGAGGCGGAGGCGGACAGCAGGGCGATCCCGGCGACGGACGGCAGCGTATTGCTGACCGATGGGATGCCCCAGCCTTGGTGTGTGACGGGGTTGTTAACCGCAAAGTCATAGGCGGGACCGAGGGACTGGGCGCGGTTGATGAGGAGCGCCTTATTCAACGAGGGGCGCAGTCCGTTGGTCCGATTAAAGTACAAGCGGAAGAACTCCTCCACCAGCGCGAGTACGCCGGAGACCTTGCCAGCCGCAAGGCTGGTGCCGGACTCGTATCGCCACTGTGAATTGCCCAAGGCCGCGTCCGCCGGCTGCGGGTTGGTGAAGGTTGACGCGCGCAGGGTGGCGATGTACTGGCCGGGAGCAACTAGGTCGGGTTTGAAGCGGCCCGCCGTGCCTTCGATGCCAACGCCCACGTTACCGCGGCTGGAAAAATCGGAGACTTGGCCAAAGCTGTCGGAGCGGGCGTTGGCCTGCGGGTCGTTGGTTGAGTTGGGTACGAGGCGGAACAACTCGGAGGACCCGACGGTGATCACGTTCTTGGCGTTGCCGGGCGAGGCGATGCTGTCGGCCGCGCCGCCGAGGCCGCCGGAGTTGGCGTTGCCCGCGTTGCCGGCGGCGAAGACATGCGTTTGCGGTTGGATATTGGTGCGCCAGTCGAGCGCGTCGCGCACCTTCTCGTCGTAGAGCGCGGAATTGATGTCGTAAGTCGAGACCGGATAGCCCCAACTGTTGTTGACGATGAAGATGTTGGTGGCGAGGTAACCGTTGGTGATGAGCCAAAGGTTGCCGTAGTTGGTGTAGTCGGTGGCGTAGATCGAGAGCGGGTAAAGCCGGGCGCCGGGGGCGATGCCGCGATAGGTCGCGCCCGCGATGGAGCCGTTGGTGGCGGTAGGTGCGGTGCTATCCGTGCCGACGATGGAACCGGCGACCGCCGTGCCATGGCCGTCCGCGTCGGCCGCCGGGCTGAACGCATTCACAAAAGTGCGGCCGGAAAGCTGCGGGTGCGCCAAGTCGACCCCCGAGTCCACATGCGCGATGAAGACGCCGGCGCCAGTCAAGCCGAGCCAGTTGCCGCCCGACGTGCCCGTGGACACGTCCAAGCGCACGCGGGAGAGATCGTTCATCAACACGGGCGAGTGCCACGCCTCGATGTTCTGCACGGCGGGCATCTGCGCCAGCGCCACGAGGCTGCCGGCGGGCGGCGCGATGGTAACGACATGGCCGAAGGGGAACGGCTGCTCGGCCTTCACCTCTGCGCCGAGCGCGGCAAGGTCAGCCTTCGCGCGAGCCTGTGTGCCATTAAACAACACCAGGTTCAACCAGCGGCCGGCGGGCATGGGCTCCTGTCGCACGGCCAGCGGAAGCAACTGCATGTCCAGCTTATAGAACGGCTCAAAGGGCAGCACGCTGTGCACGCGCGGGGCCACGCGAAGCTGCTGGGCGACGCTGGCACTGGCGCGGACGAGGTAGGTGTTGTTGGGGACGTAACTGACGATTTCTGCCCCCGCGCCCCGCAAGACTTCACGGAACTTGCCGTCAATGCTCCCACGCGCCTGCACCAGCCAGCTCCCCGGATCGCCCTGCGCGCGCAGGTGCGGTGGGATGTTCAGACGCACCGGTTCGCGGGTCTCAACCAGCGCGTTGCGAAGCAGCACGGCGGTGTCGCTGCGGAACAATTCGGCATCGGGCCGGACAGTATTGCGGACGCGGAAAGGTAAGTGTGGGTCATCGCCCAGCGACTTAACGTGCGCGGTGGACGGCGCGGCGGCGGGGACGGCCGGGGCGACAGCGGGGCGGCGACCCGTGAAGCGTTCCCACAGGCCTGGAGCTGCTGGAATAGCGGCAGTGCCAGCGGCGGCCTGCTCGCGCGCGCGGCGGCGCTCCCCCTCACGAAAGAGCAGTGCGGCTCCGATTAGGAGCAGCAATCCGGCCAAAAACCAGTTACGGCTTTTCATCGAGACTTTCGCGACGGTGGTAAGAAATTAGTCCCGGCGGGAACAAGCCAACAATACGGTGGATTGCTGAACCGGAAGCACATTGACTCCCCTACCCTTGATCCTGCCCCCGACATTGGGCGGGGTAGATTAAGAGTGGGAGAAAAGAATACAGCGCTGGTGAGGGAGAACGGCCCTAACGACCAAAGCCACGCTCCCCGCGGACGGCCGGGCGACGGCGCTCGCTGAATTATCTGACTCGCACTCATGGCTGATTAAAATTCAGGCAGTTGTCTGAGACTCTCGATATAGATCCGCGGCGTGACCACAGGTGGCGCGCCGGCGGGTAGGCGCGGCAAGAGGCCTGGCTCCGGCAAACCCTCCACACGCACCAACGCCCGCACCGCAGATTCACCAGTAATTTGGTAATTCGTGACCATTAGCGAGTAAGGGCCACCAGCCACATACACGCCGCGCTCGGCCGGGCGCAGCGACTGGCCATAGGCGTAAATCACCATGCGGGGATGTTCTTCAAGGTACATTAGCCCAAGCGTCTGCTGCGGGATGCGCTCGATGGCAACGTCGTTGAGCGCGTCCACCGTGCCGGCGTTGCGCGCGATGAGCGGGAACTCCAGCGGCCACCAGCTTGCGGTGGCGAGCGCGCGATTATCGTAGTATGGGTATTGGGGATCCGGAGGAACATTGGCAGGCACCGGACGAAGCGCCTGATAATACCAGCCGCGCCAATACACTCGCGCGCCAGAGGCGTAAGCCACGCCCACCTGCCACGTCTTGCCGCTGTTGAGGTAGGGTGACTGCACGCTCAACTCCGGCGTGCTAAGGATGCTGCCCACCTTAGTAAAGGAGCGCTGCGGGAACGACTCCCAGTCCGTCGGCACCGCCTCGGGCGGGCCGGCCGGGCCGCTGCGCAGCGCGTAAAAAGACGTGCCCAACCGTTCGACCAAATCACCCATGTTGTAGATGCCTGCCGGGTTCCATGAAGCGAGTGTGGTCCAATTAGCAAAGTTACCGGCACTGACCTGCGTGAACGGGTTCTGGTTGGTTGGAATCGTACCGGCGACCGCCCGGAAGTAGCTGACGAAGCCGAGCGGACCGTTAAAGTAGGCCACCATGTCCCCAGCACTGTAGTTTAAGGTTGGCTGCCACATGGGGATGCGCTGCTTGGCATTGATGAGGCCGTTGGTGAGGCTGCCGACAATGTTGGTGAGTTGCACGGAAGCGGGCGCAATGGTGATGGGGACTAGAGTAGCGCCGCTATTGGACAGGACAAGCGTACCACCCAACGCTGCTGCCCAAGCGAGGCTGTTGGTCTGATTGACGGAGAGCAGGCCGCGCGTGGCATCTGCATTGATGGCCGTGGTGAAGACGTCCACCAGCCGCCAGTCGTTGGTCGGCATGGTGTCGGTGCTGCGCGCCCAATAGAACCAGTTGGTCGGGTTCGGGATGTCGGACTTGAGGTAAAAGGTCTGCCACGGCGTGCCGCGATGGACGCGTCCAATCCAACCGAGGTTGGCGAACTTGCGCTGGGGGAAATCCCACATGTCCGAGCTGATGATGCCCGCGTCCTTAATCCGCTGGTCGTAGGCGGCGGGGGCGACGTTGTAATAGCCGGGCAGGTTCGCCAGCCGCGTGCCGGTGGTGTCAATGCCCCGGCCCCACGGGTTGTAGAAGCGGTTGACGCCGCCGTTGGTAACGAGGCCAAAATCCAATCTGTAAATTGTTCCCGGCGGGGCCGGCGGAAAGTTTGGCCTGACTAACTCGACGGTGCTGGATTGGAAAGGATCAGAGATGTCGCGAGTGGTGTGGTGTACCAGCGGGTCGTTGACTTCCCACGACGTATTAAAAACCACAGTGCGGGTTGGGCTAAAGGGAGCCTGGACGCTAAGGACATTAGGGTTAAGTCTTTGGTTTGGCGGTATGCTTGGCACTCCAGAAAGGCCCATCCAGCGCCTAAACCGGTCAACTTGCTGCAGCACATTTGGGCTCGGACTACCGCTTCGCCAACGCTGAATGTTGGGAAGGATCAAATTGGTGGCGACGGCAATCTGATTGCTGATGCCCCGTGTAATCCCGAACGGCGCGGGTCCCGTTCGATTCGCTGCCCAAAAATCTCCCATATCCAGGCGATCCAAGACCGCAGCGTTTATTGCGGGGTTCGTAACCAAAGGACCCGGACCTGCAACTCGAAGCGCGGCGGCGAGGTTCATGCTGGCGGTAAGGTTGGTGAGGTTGACGAAGTCAACCACACGGTTGTTGTCCACGAGCGCGAAGATAATTGAGTTAGTGATCGTGATGCTCAGCCGCAGGTCGGGGAATCCGTTGGAGCGGTTGAAGGTGTTTAGGCCGGCCGGGATGAAGCCGCCGTTGGTGAAACCCGCGAGCGGCGGATAGTTGGTGGCATAGGCGTAACCTTGCGCCAAGTTGGTCAAGGAGAGCTGCGGGACGTTGGTAAAAAAGAAGCTCTTGAACGCCGCATACCCGCTCGCCGTGCCGGCCCAGTTGGAATAGGACTGGCTTAGGCTGTTGGTGGTGACATTGGTGTAAATGGGGCCGAACTCGTTGTTCAGGACTAAGCGGGCGATATTGGTGGCCACCAACTGAAGCGGGCGCGGATAAGCTGAGGAATAGGAGTTCCACGCCTCGAAGCCATAGACGTTGGTCAGCCCAATGATCAGCGACTCGTTGGTCTGAACAATGGCGGTGGCGCTGAAGTTGGTGGCATTTGTCTTCACGAACTCCAGCCGGCGCGTGACCGAAAAGCGAGTTTGCACGCCGAACTCGTTAAAATTTGGATACCCCTTTTTAACGCCGATGATGACCGGCGTGCCGGCGAAGTGGCACAGATCCGGCCCGCCGATCGTGCCGGCCGGGGTGCTATACATCAGCATCCGCGCGTTCGGATCGCTGAGGTCATACACCGGCAGGCTCAGCAGGTTCGTAGCGTCCGTGCCGTTGGTGGTGTAGCCAATGATGTTGACGAAGTCGTTGCTGGGCCAGAGGTTGGTGTTGGCGAAGCCGAAGAGCGGCCGCCACACCGTCGGGTAGGCGGGGGAGTTCCCGTCCGATGTGGTTGCATCGTAAAGGTTGGCGGTCAACTGGAGCAGGCGGTGAACCTCCGGCAGGTAGTAACTGAACGGGAAGATCGGAATGTTGGTAAGGCTGAGGGTCGCGTTGAGGTTGGTGCTGATAAAATTGGTGCCAAGGTAGAAGTTGGTAGCCACGATGTTAGTGTCCGCGCCGCCAAAGCCGGTCCAGTTTGGATTCAAATTCACGCTGGGGGTGAGACTGGCGCGCAGCATCAGCTCGGCGGCGAACGGGAAGAAGGTGTTCGGGTGCCAGTTGGTGAAGCCGGACGCCTCCCCGCCCACCGAGTCGAACCGTAAGTTCGGCGCGACGTAGCTCACGTTGGGCCAGTTGAGGTTGAATTTGTTGCTCACCGGCCAAGACTCCGTGCCCAGCACTTCCATCAGCCGGTAGGGCGCACGGCGCAGGGCGTCACCCGCCAGCGTGGCGGTGAGGTTGGTGGCGAGGTAATGCAGGTTCGCGGTGAACAGCTGGTAGTTTGTCCGCGTGGCCGAGAACAGCTCAGTGAAGTCAAAGTAACGACGCGCCTGGGGATGGGAGTTGGTGCCTCCGGGCCATGGAATGTTCGTGGCATCAACATTGTTTATGAACGCGGTGGAGTTCATCAGCGGGCCGTCACCTAAAACATCGAAGTTCGCGTTAGCCAAGGACAAGGCCGGCCCCGCACCGAATAGGGCGGCGAGCGTGGGGCGATTGGCGTAACTGTCGTTGTTGCGGTAGTTCAGCAACAGGAGCGCATCGCGAAAGGCATCCCTCCCGATAGGCGTCGCGGAACTCGGGGCGCCGGCGGCTAGCGCGTAATTGTACAGATAATAGGCTGGGCCCAACTCGGTTAGCATTGCCGCGAGGTTAAATTCTTGCGGGCCAAGACCGAGGTTTCGGTAGTAACCCTCGGTGTTCAGGCCCAGACGCTTGGCTTGGTTGTGGATAAGATTGAGGTCCATCGCCTTGCCCGCGGGCGCAATGAGGTAAGCATAACGGCTCACGAAGCGGTTGTTTGGCCCATGTGGCTGGTCGGGATTTTCGAGCTGCCCGATCCAGTGCGGGTCGCCGGGGTTACGGCGGTCCGTCGGGTCAAAGATGCCATTACGGTTGAAGTCGAGGTAAAAGCGGCCAGCGCGAGACTCACTCAAGAGAACGTTGTTCGGGAAACCGGGTGCAGGAAAGGCGCGGTTGTTGGTGAAACTAGGAGAGAATACGGGAACGCGAGGTTTGTATTGGAGGTTGCCGAGATTGGTGAGCCACGGATTCAGGCCGGTGGCCATCGCGTTGGTGTGGTTAACGTTGGTGGGGCTGCTCACCGCCGGGAGAAAGCCCGCCAGGTTCTCGTAGTTGGTGGACACCATCACGCCGTAATTCCACTTGTCGCCGCTGATGAGCAGGCGCGCGAGGAGGTCCGCTTGGGCAAAATTAAGCGCAGCGTCGCGCGCGACTTGCGACTCACCTTGAGAGGTGATGGCCTCAATGGCACGGCGCTCGCGTCGCGCCACGCCTAAAAAGGCCACGACCATGAACGTGACGAGCGAGAGCATGATGAGCGTGGCCACTAAGGCAACGCCGGCGCGCCCGACTCCTTCTCCCTTTGGGCTGCGGGGGAAAAAGCTAGCCGCAGACCGGATCAGGGGGGCGGCCGCTTGTGCCATCGCAACCAACCCTTCAACCCGGCCCTCTCCCCCCACTCCGCAAAGGGAGTGGATAAAACGATGCGACGGCCGAGCCTTGAAACCAGGATTAACTTGGCGGGGCAGCTTCATTGCAGGCCGGTACGGATGGGCACGTGCAGGTGGAACATGTGCACGGCGTCAACATTAGTAGCGAGGTAAGTCTTAGCGAGGTTGATATTGGGCAGGTAAACCCGGGCGCGCTCGGCGGTGCGATTATCCACGAACCCTAGTTCGACCTCCACATAAGAGGGGAGCGCATGGTTGGTCAGCACGGCGGCCCACGTCGCCGTGGGTACGGCAACATTGGTCGCCATCACCGGCACGCCGCTGGTGACGGCGGTGACGCGGAAGTGAATGACGTTGTCCGCGACGCGCTGCCAATAGGCTGGCGGCGGGAGCTGCAAGAAGAGCCGATTTTGGAGGCTCTGGTCAAAACGGTTTGCGTTGGTGGTCCAGCGCCAAAGCGTGCCCAGCCCGTAGGCGGCGGGCTGGGTTGGGTCGTTGGGGTCGGCCACACGGTAGCTCACGCCCATCCAGTTGAAGGGCGTAGCGGCTGGATCGAGCGAGATGAAGTAGAGGTCCTGCAAGAGGTTCTGCTGCACGACGTTCGTCCCGTTGTTGATCATCGCGAATGAGCCGGCAGACCAGTTGGTGCTGGTATAGAAGTTGACCGCCAGCATGCCGGCCGCAGAATGCCCAGCCGCCATCTGCGAAACATCCCGCTGGATTAGGTGCGCCGCCGCACGACCGGTCTCAAACTTGTCCACCTCACGTACCGCCTTGCGCATCTGCGTCTGCGTGCGATCGAACATCTGGTAGAGCGCCAGAATGATGAACGAGATGAGACTCACCGCCACGAGCAATTCGAGGACGGTCACGGCGCGAACGCTGGGACGAAAAATCTGGCGGTGGAGGTTCATTGGCCCCGGTAGGTTGTGCTATGGAACAACTGTCCGCCGTTGGTGCTCACCTCTAACTGTCCGCTGACGAGCGTACGCACCACTACTTGGCGCTCGCCCACTCTCCAAGGGGTCGAGGTTGAGTCATACACCGGCCAGGAAAAGGTAAGCTTTACTTCGTATAGATTGTTAACGAGGAAGGTCGTGTGACCACCATCGATGGTTCGACCGCGCGGATACTCTAATTGCAGGGGGTCCCCCGCGTGGCGACTCACCTCGGCGGTCACAATGTAGCTGAACGCCATGTTGTTACCCGCTACAGCCGAGTCCCCTAAGTTCCCGCTGAGGGCGCGAAAATGCGCCCGGTTCAGGCCACCGTTAGTTGAGTTGGTCGTGTCCCAGCGAGGGATGCTCAGGCGCGCGATCACATCCAGCGGCGTCCACGCGCCCGCCGGCGGCACGGACGGCCCGCTAAAGCCAAGTAATGAGCTAGAGAGCACGGTTAGCCCCGCGCTGTTGGGACCGCCCCGGATGGCCTCCAGCAGCAACGCCGCGTCTTGCGAGATTATAGTATCCTCCCGGTTCTCTTTCTGCACGTTCAACCCAAACGGCATCACGCCAATGATGGCGACCATTGCAAATGCCACGATGGCGAGGCTCAGCGCGACCTCGACCATCGTGAAGGCGCGAGTGCGGTGGGGATGGCCTTGGGCCTTCACGTAACGAGGAGAAAAAGTGGCCGCCGAACGCATGAGGGTTGTGACCTCCAACGCCAACACGGGCACCTCCTCACCCCTAGCTTCGCAAACGGCAAGGGAGGAATGTCCACCGCAGGTGCGCGGGACAGTTAGAGATGGCAGCTTCACCTTCATTGGATTTGAGGGCGGATGGCGCGGCCCCGCCCGGTCACACGATCCAGTCGCACGCCGTAAAGCTCCACTACTCGGGGCGAGCCTCCCACCGGGGCGTAGTTGCCGCTGGCCAGCGTGCCACGAAAGGTTCGGCCCGCCAGATAGGTCGTCGCGCCATACTGAACGGACGACCCTGGCATGCCGGCCACGAGATACTCGATGTTCGGCACGATGCCGCCCGCCGGCACGGACACAGCGACCTCAATGGCATCGGTGGGTTCCACGATGTTGCGTGGACCGTTGGCTTCCTTACGGTGTAGGACGCTGCCTTGGATAATCGGCAGAGTTATGTCGCCAGGGTGGCGGTGCAGTTGGCCCTGCTCATCGAAGGCAATGAACGGCAGCGGCAGCGCCCACGCGCCGGCCGACTCCTCCACTGGGAAACTATAGGTTAGCGGACTGCCCGCAACGTTGTGGAAAATGTTGGGATTGTAGAACGCACTGGTGGGAATGAATGCGCCGTCCGGCAGGGAGTGCCATTCTGTGAGGTAACGCGGCGTATTCTGGCCCGGTTGGTCGCCCACCTGCCGGGGCGTGAAAACCACGTAACTAGTCAACTGCCCGCCGATCACGCTGTTCGCAGCCTGATTGGTGAAAAGATAGTTGGTTTGAAACGGGGTGAGGCTGCCGAACCAAGACAAGTCGGGTGCGAAGACTACATACACCTTCGTACGCCCGCTCATGGCCTTGAGCCGAGCGAGGGCCAAGTCGTCCTGCAACTGCCGGGTGGCGGACTCCAATGCTTCACCCTTCTTTCCCGCTTTCGTGAACGACGGCACGGTCATCGCTGCCAACATGCCGATGATGCCCAACACCACCAACATCTCGATGAGGGTGAAGGCAGCTACTCTCGAACCCGTCAGCCCCCCCCTCGCCCCATCCCCCTCCCCTCCTCCAAGGAAGTGAGCGGGCGCCCGCAGTGCGGGTGAAAAGTGGCTCGTCGATTGAGGGGAGGCCACGTTCATAAACTTACTTCCAACTTAGGACATTGTCCTTATTCGGCTCCGCATTTGCGGCAGTGGATGTGCTAAACATTCCATCCGGACCGAAGGAGAAGACCATCGCAGAATCCTTAAGCGCCCAACTGCCACCGTACTGAACCAATCCCGCGCCCCCTACACTCACGGTGCTGAGGCCATAAACCGGATTGGAAACCCAGCCATCGTAGTTTAAGTCTAAGGAGACGATGTATGGACTACCCCACGGGTCACGCATCACGCCGTCGGTGCCCAGGCCCGCGCCTGAGGCAGCCCCGGAGGACTTGGCATTAAAATAAGGAGTGCGCCGCGGGTTTTTGGCATTGCCTTGGATCGAGGCATGGGGCGTGTAGCCCGGGAAGGTTCCAGCCGTGAGGATGACCATCAGTTCCGCGTTGCTGGCCTGATAGCCGGAGCCGTTGACGATGTTCGTGCCGTAGCCGGTGTTCATGGTGCCATACGTGAAGTCGCTGCCCACGCCCGCCGCCGCGCTGGATGCCGGCAGGCGGCTATAGTCGTTCTGATATAAGCTAATGGCACCCTTGATGTCCGCCGAGTCTTTCTGACCCTGCACGGTCTTGGCCCTTTTCTTTACATTGCCCACGGCGGGCAGAATGAGGCCGGCAAGCACGCCAATGATGCTGATGACCACCAGCAACTCGATCAAGGACATGGCCTGCCGAGGTTTGCAGATACGGGTGAGATAAGGATTAAGTTTCATATGGGTTATTGAAATCAGTTCCAGTTGCCGATGATGTTGGTGCCGCCGCCTCGCCGCTTGAACTCGGCCCAAAGGTCGAAACTCTTCGGATTGCGACCGTTAACCGGATACGCACGGTAGCGCCAGACGTTCAGGCCGCCGGCGGGATGCTCGGCGGGAACCCGCAGGAACATCGCGGCGTTAGTGATGCCAGAAACGGCGTTGGTGACATAAACGAAGGTAGCATTTTCTCCCGAGCCGCCACCGGTGATGAAGGAACGTGCTTTCCCGCTCGGGGGGGTGACGTTCACGAAGCCAGCCACCGCAAAATAATGATTTACCTCATTTGGACTGGCCGTGCGAATGGTGTGGGCCGGATCCAATTCAGAGGTGAAGTTTGCACCTGACCGCCGCACGCCACCCAACTCGTAGGCAAGCGGGTTCCAAGCAGGGTTGTTGGAGGCCATTATCGGGTTGTCCGGCGGATAAGCCCCGTACTGCTTCTTATAACTCTCGATGGCCAGCACGAGTTTGGCGAGTTGAGTCTTTATTGCCGCCTCCTCCTTTTTGCCGCGCGCCGCGGCCAGGCCCACCACCGTGAGGCTAGCAATGATGCCGATAATCGAGATTACCATCAGCAATTCTATAAGCGTAAATGCCCGCCAGCCGCACCCTAATTGTCCCTTGTTGCTCGTCATCATTCTCATCGTATTGCCTTATCTTTGAGTTCTTGTTCCATTCGTTCGCTTAACCACTGCTTGACCATGCTCTGATAGTTCAAAAAGCGCGATCGTGCTAGGCGCTTGATGCGCGAGAGCATCCGCGGATCCATCCGCAAGGTGACCGTCACCGACTCCGTCGATTCCGCGCCCGCCACCACCGCTGCATCCATCAGCCTCAGGTCCAACCGATGCTGCTGCCAAAAATCCGCCTCGTCGCCCTCGCTCTCGAAGGCCGGCACCACGTCCCAATTGGAAATCACCGTCATTTTAATCACGCGTTTCCAGCAGTTGCGTCACGCGCCGCTTGTAAAAGAACTGCTCTTCCTGCAAAAACTCCCGCGCGTAGATTACCCGTACCTGCTTGCCGTTCGTGCGATACACGCTGAACACGCCCACCCCACGCGCCGAACGACCCAGATTAAAATAGCGCGCCTGACCCGCAAATCGCGGGGAGTCCGGCAGCAACCGCACCACAAAGGCGTCTTCAAAGGAATCCTCTACGTCCTGTTGCGTCAGCTCACCCGATGGGGTGAACGAGGGTTGATTCCAATCAAAATCCATGAGAAATGCGCTATGCGATGAATCTCCAATGAACGTCCGGTGTCACGACAATGTATTTACCGACCTGAGCATGGGTGGTCAAACCGGGTTTTCACCTTAGATTCTCAAAAATGACTGTTTTAAGCCTTTCCGCCAAATATCCACTGGCACCTGTGCTTTAGTGAGCTTTTTCAGTGACAAAATCGAATCTCTACACCTTTTGGGTCCAACTACAGGCTAAGCTCAGGGAAATGAAGCCTTGCGCTAAGATGTTTTACCTTTTCAATTCCGCCCTTAATTGAAATGAGCGGCCATCCCGGATTCGGTGCCCACACCGACCCCAGTTTCAAATCGAAGCCGCGCTCGACCAGCGAGGTTGTGCGGCGCGTGGGCGTTTATTTGCTGCCCTACAAGTTAATGGCGCTTGGCACCATCGCCTTCGCGCTGCTCTCGCTTGCCGCCGCCTTCACCTACCCGAAACTCACCCAGCACGTTATTGACGAGGTCATCACCAAGAAAAACACCGCCAGCCTTGCGCCTGTGATGGCCTTACTCATTGGTGCGTTCTTTCTCCGCGAATTGTTCAACGGCTTACGCATTCGCCTTAACAACGGCTTGGAGCAATTGGTCATCCTCGACATCCGCCGCGATGTGTATGCCCGCCTGCAGCGCCTGCCGGTCGGCTGGTTCGACCAGCGTGCATCCGGTGACCTGATGACTCGCGTCATCGAAGACGTAAACAGCATGGAGCGCCTGCTCATTGACGGCACAGAGCAAGGCACCGTCGCCGTCCTGAGTATTGGCGGCGTCCTGACGATTCTGTTTTGGACCAATCCCGTGCTAGCCGGCGTCGCACTCCTGCCGCTGCCCGTCCTCATTGGTGGCGCCCTCTGGTATACGCTCACCGCCCACCAGCGGTACCGCGCGCAACGCCAGGCCGCAAGTGCCATGAACGCCCTGCTCATGGACAACCTTCAAGGCATCCGCCAAATTAAATCCTTTGGCCGCGAGCGTCACGAGGACGCACGCTTTGGCGCCCGTGCGGAGGAACTCCGCCAAGGCACGCTGACCGTCATGCGCGCTTGGTCCATCTACTCCCCCGCAATGGCCTTTGCCTCCTCGCTTGGGATCGGCTTGGTGCTCTGGTTTGGCGGAACACAAGTTCTCGCGAATAAGATGACCGTTGGTGAGTTGGTGCAATTTCTCCTCTACCTCGGCCTCTTCTACGAGCCGATTAGTCGTCTGCATGGCCTAAACCAAATGCTCCAATCCGCCCGTGCCGCCGCCGAGCGCGTTTTCGACATTATGGATGCAACGGAAGAACGCGAGGTATCGGCCGACACAAGAAGGCGCCTTTCGAACGCGGAAAACGAAAAGGGGCAGGCAGGATCCAATGGAAGCCTCCTCAGGGCGGAAGCACCACGCATGCGCGGCGAGGTCCACTACGAAAACGTCGGTTTCCAATATAGTCCCGAACGCGTCGTGCTGAAATCTGTCTCCCTCCATGCCCGGCCCGGGCAGATGACCGCGCTCGTCGGCCCCACTGGCTCAGGGAAATCCACACTCGTCAACCTCCTCCCCGCCTTTTACCAAGCCACAGCAGGCCGAGTTCTTATTGATGGTAGAGACACCCGCGAGTTGCCGTTGGAAACGCTGCGCGAACAAATCAGCGTGGTCGCGCAGGAGCCGTTCCTCTTCAACGGCACCATCCGCGAGAACATCCTCTACGGCCGCCTTGACGCCACCGAAGCCGACCTTCACGCCGCCGCGAAGGCCGCCAACTGCCACGACTTCATCACCCGCCTGCCCGACGGCTACGACGCGCGCGTGGGCGAGCGGGGCGTAAAATTGAGCGTTGGGGAAAAACAGCGCGTGAGCATTGCCCGCGCGCTGGTCAAAAACGCGCCCATCCTCATCCTCGACGAAGCTACTGCCAGCGTGGACACCCAGACTGAAAAGCTAATTCAACAAGCGCTGGAACGCCTCATGGCTGGCCGCACCAGCTTCGTAATCGCCCACCGCCTGAGCACCATTCGCACCGCCGACCAAATCCTCGTCCTTCGCCAAGGGGAAATTGTCGAGCGCGGCACGCACGAGGAACTCCTGGCCGCCGACGGCCTCTACGCAAAACTCGCGCGCATCCAAAACACTACTTTCATCGAGGAAAGCTTCGAGAGGCTCGCGGTGAATTAACGTTTGCCCGCGGGTAAGGCGATGACTCAGTTGTAATGACCGTCGCCTTCCACAACGCCTTCTTATCACCCTGAATCCGCTTTATCAGCGGGCACTCCTTCGTGTCAGCCCGCCAATTCTGCTGAACTCCAACGTTCGCCCGCCTGCAATACCCGGCACTTCTGCCCCAGCTTCCCGCACTCCGCCACGAACTCCTCAGGCGAAGCCGTGTTGAACGTGAACATGTCGTAGTGCATCGGGATCACGAGCTTCGCGCCAATGGCCTTGGCCAGTTGCGCCGCCTCGCGACCGTCCAGATTCCCCGCGACCTTGCGCTCCGGTTTGTCGCCGTTGATGGGCAACAGCGCCACGTCCACGCGGAACGGGCGCACCCAGTCCTCGATACCCTCGTAGAGCTTCGTGTCGCCGGCGTGATAGATGCGCCATGGACCGAACTGCAGCAGGAAACCGAGGAATTTGTGATTGCCCGCTGCGTCCACCTCCAACTCATTGTGTGCCGCAGGAATGCCGTTGAACGTGAACCCGCCTGCTGACTTCACGTCGCCCGCGCGCACGCCGATGAGGTTCGCCGCCTTAAGACCCAGCCCGATGCGGAACGCACCCGCACCCTTGTTCGCCTCGGGCAGCACCAGTGGCAGTGTGGGCTTTGCCGCGAGCAACGGCTTGAGCGTATCCGGGTCGAAGTGATCGGTGTGGTTGTGGCTGCTCGTCACCACATCCACGAAGCCCAGCCGCTCCGGCGCGATGACGCGCGCGGTCATGCGCACGTGCGGCTTGTCGGTTGCGGCATACTTCGCGGTGAGCGAGTCGGAGAGATAAGGGTCCAGTAGTGCGTGCCGTCCGTTGAACTGCACGAGAAATCCACTCTGCCCCAGCCACCACAGGCGGAAGTTAGGCCGGTCCGGCTTGGCAGCCTCAATGTCACCAAGCAACGCATCCTCTTGGAGCAACGGTTTGATCATCGGAGCCATTTAGTCATGCGTTAAGTGAAAAAAGAAACTCCGATATCGCAAAGCTTGGCGAAGGTTTGCAGCTGGTTGGTCAACCTGCCCTCGCGGAACAGTGAACTCCACCGCGGCCAACGACCTTAACACCCTAGCTCATCCCGCACGCGTTTAACCCCGGTCACCATGTTTACCAACTTTTGCTTCGCTGCCCAACGGGCCGTTTGGCTCAGTCCACAATCCGGCGCGAAGGCTAATCGTTCAGCCGGCGCGAGCTGCAAACATGACTTTACCCTTGCGGCGATGTCCTCGGGCGTTTCGATGTAGTAACTCTTCACGTCCACGATGCCGACGGCGGCGATATGCCGCTTCGCGATTTCACGGATGACCTCCAGCTCCGCAAACTCGCGGCCCGCCATCTCGACGTGAATTTCATCCACGTGCAACTCAAGGAACGCCGGGAACATGGGCGCGTAGCGGCGCATCCCCACGGCGCGGCCCTTATAGTTGCCAAAGCAAAGGTGTGAACTGAGGTGGCACCGGCCTACGATCGGCTCGACGGTGCGGTTGAAGATGTTCACGAAGCGCTTCGGGTCCTCGCGGTGCGCATAGCAGCTCATACTCGGCTCATCCACGCAGATTTCTTGGCAACCCGCACGCACGAGCGCATCCAGCTCCGCACGCACCAAGGGCAATAATGCCTCGGTCAGCTCCCAACGATTTTTGTATTGGTCATTAGGCAGCAGGCGACCCGAGAGCGTGTACGGGCCCGGCACCGATGCTTTTAAGACGACTGGCGATGGCTGATGGTTGTTTGCCGACTGTGCGATGCGCTTCAGTCGCGCGAAATCCTCCACTGTACCAAGGCCGCGCGGGGCGCGCAGTTCACCCACGACCTTGTGCTTTCCACGTTGATCGTGCGCGGGCGGACCAAAGCGGCGCGGCGGTGCGCTCTCCAGTTCAATGCCCTCGATAAAGCCGTAAAAACTGAGGTTAAAGTCCAACCGCGTCTGTTCGCCGTCGGTGATGACATCCAGGCCAGCGTCACGCTGATCTTTCACAGCGACGGCGACGGCGTCGTCAACCAACTCCGCGCGATCCGCATCGCCGAACTGGTCAAGATGTTGGCAGGCGAATTCCAGCCAGCCGGGGAATGGGTAGCTGCCGATGACAGTGGTGCGGAGCGGTTGGGGTTTCATGTTTTAGATTTGCCGGCAAAAGGCACAAGAGATGCAAATGAAGACTTTCCGATTGTTACCTCCGGGCATTGTTGTAGCTCAAATTAACTAGCCCAAGTTTTCGTAAAGCTTTGCCATGCGGCGCGCGTGTTCATCATAAGCCGCCTCGAACAACTCAGTGGCCTTTGCGGCTCCAGCCACGGCTCCTGCGGTGAGCACCTTCGGCGGCTGACCCGCCTGCGTGAGCCGCGCGGCAACCTCGGCTTTGAGTGCGTTGACCAGCGCGCAACCGCCGATGGTCGAGCCGGGTGCGACCGGTGTGTCCAATCCAGGCACGCGCACCATCGCGTCGCCCGCGGGTGCGCCCGTGTCGAGCACGAGATCGGCGAAGTCCTGAAGCTTCTTTCCGCCCGGGTGCCGACTGGTGCTCGCCTTGCTGTGCGCGCGGCTGATGATGGCAACGACTTTCACCCCGCGCTTCCGAAACTGCTCCGCCATCTCGATGGACACAACGTTGCAGCCAGACGAGGACGCTACGAGCGCACAATCCTGCGCGGACAAATCGAAGTTACGTAGGATGCGCTCGGCGAGGCCGGGGACATTTTCGAGGAACATCGCCTGCCGCTGGCCGTTCGCGCCAACGACAAGATTGTGGAAGGACAGGGACAACTCGACAATGGGGTTGAAACCCGGGAACGACCCATAGCGCGGCCACATCTCCTCGACGAGGATGCGGCTGTGGCCTGAGCCAAACAGGTGTACCATCCGGCCCGCAAGGATGGTCTGCGAGAACCAGCTTGCCGCCTGCTCGAGGGCAGGGGCTTGACGCTCCACCACTTCGAGCAGGGCGCGGCAGTGCTGGAGATAATCGGCGGTTAAAGATGGCATCGGCATTACGAGGACTAGTCATAGCAGGCCAGACCGTCAGCTGAATAGCTCAGAAGACCTTTCAGCAGGGAGAAAACGCTCTCCTCGCCGCCCTATTCCGCAACTCCATCAGCGCTCTGGGCAAACAAATCTGCGGATTTTATTGCCATTTTAGGCGGCATTTTTGCTATTGCTTGGATTTGGCTGGCCGGTATGTTGTCGCGCTCTATCTGATAGCCATTTAGCATGAATCCTGAACTTGTTCGCAAAGCCATCGAAAAGGTCGGCAACCCTAACGTGCTGACCAACCTCGTCTCACGCCGTGTGCGCCAGCTCAATTCCGGCAATCGCCCACTGCTGGTCCTGCCGCCCACCACCGGCGCGGCGGATATTGCACTGCACGAACTGGTCGAGGACAAAATGCTATGGGACGCACCCGAGACGCCCGAGGCAGCGGAACCGCCCCGCAAGAAGCGCCGCAAGAACTGAGCCGCGGCGGCTGACCCTTTCCGCGCCCGCCAGAAGGTTCCCCCTTCTGGCTGTTTTCGTTTATGGCCGACATTGTCTCCAACTCGAAGGCACGCCGCGACTACCACATCCTTGAGACCTACGAGGCCGGGCTGGTGCTGCGCGGCACCGAGGTGAAGGCCATCCGCGCCGGCCATGTGCAGATCAGCGACGCCTTCGCTCGCATTGACCGCGGCGAGGCTTGGCTACACAACGCGCACATTGACGAATATTCTCACGGCAACCGCGAGAACCACGTTCCTAAAGCCGCGCGCAAGTTGCTCCTCCACCAGTCTGAGCTCCGGAAACTACACGAGGCCACGGCCGTGAAGGGCAATCAACTAGTGCCGCTGTCCTTCTACTGGAAGAATGGTCGGGTGAAAGTCGCCCTAGCCGTCGGCAAATCCAAGGCGCAGTTCGACAAGCGTGAAGACATCAAGCGTCGGGACGCCGATCGCGAAATGAAACGCGCGACGATGCAACGGATGAAGGGTCGGTGAAAGCGCCCTGATTCAGCTGCTTACACCACTTCCACCGGGCATTTGGGAATCGCATCGAGAAACGCTTGACCATAGCGTTTGTTAAGCACCCGGTTGTCGAGCACCACTACGATGCCGGCATCGGTCTTGGTGCGGATGAGACGACCCACGCCCTGGCGGAATTTAAGAATAGCCTCGGGCAAACTGAACTCGCTAAAGGCATTTCCCCCACGCGCCTCGATGGCTTCAATACGCGCCTCGATCAGCGGGTGGTCCGGCACAGCAAAGGGCAAACGAGTAATGATGACGTTGGAAAGTGCCTCGCCGGGCACATCCACGCCCTGCCAGAAGCTATCGGTGCCGAAAAGCACGCTGTCCACGTCATCTTTGAATTTCTCCAGCATGGTTGAGCGCGGCGTGCCGGTGCCTTGAATGAAGCATTCCACACCCAATTTCTGGAAGAACGGTTGCATCCGCTCGCCCAACTCCTGCATGAGCTTGTAGTTGGTGAAGAGGACAAAGGCCTTGCCATGCGTTTGCCGGATGAAGTGCTCAATCCAGTGCTCCAAGGCTTCGCGATAGCCGGCGTCGCGTGGATCAGGCATCTTATTGGCGACATAAACTTTCATTTGCCGCTCATAATCGAAGGGCGAACCGAGTTGGACGGCTGTAGCTGATTCTGCACCGATGCGGCGAATGAAGTAACTCAGGCCAGGAGCAGGGACGGACTTTTGCGGATTGCGTGAGGCGGGTTGCGGGTTTTCAGGCTCAGAGCAAGGGGCGCGCGACACGCTCGTTCCCAAAGTGGCGCTTGTCATGACGACGCTGGTTTCGCTCTCAAAAAGCCGCCGCCGCAGGTAGTCCGCTACGTCCACCGGCGCGGCATTGAGCGAGAGGTTGCGCTGTGACTTGCCGCCGCGCTCAACCCAATAAACATAGTCTTGCCCTTCCTGGCTCAGAAAAGCCGCGATAGCTTGACGCAGTTCCAACAAGCGGCGATTACATTCCATCAACTCCTGCCCTGTGTCCGAATCTTCGGAGCTCTTAATAAGTTCGCTCACCGACTCGCGCAGCCGCTGAATGGGTAGTGTGACGTTATCCTTGACCAAATCAGCTTGGCGAATGCGGAGTTCCTTCCAGTCCCGGCGCGAACCTTCACCGGAGCCGAAGCGAGTGCGAGACTCCGAATCCCGATTCCGCGCATTCAACGCGTCGCAGGCTTCCTCGACCTGCTGAAAAAACTTTTCTGATTCGCCGAGTAGTTGATCCACAAGCGACACCGCTTTGCCCTGCCGCAACGTCGCCAGCAGGCCCTTGCCGGACTTGGGATTCCACAGCCGTCCAAGGGCGAAGCGGAGCTGGCCGCTCGAAACGCTCAGGCCCACGTGCTTGGCCGCGACATTTTCTACCGTGTGCGCTTCGTCAAAGATGAGGAAGTCGTTCTTAAAAAGGATGCCGCCCTCCTGCTCCTCGCTTGCCGCGCCGAGCAGTGTGAAGAAGAGCGTGTGGTTCAGCACCAGCACGTCAGCGGCAAGGATGCTTTTGCGCGCGCGCTGGAAGAAACAGAGGCCGTGGTCTTTTGCAAAGTCAGATTGATGGCCGCAAATCTTTGGCGAGCATAGGCCGCGCTCGGAGCAGACCAGCGACCAAACCTTCGGGTCTGGCTCCAACTCGAAGTCCGAACGGCTGCCATCCTTTGTTTCCTTCGCCCACTCGGCGACACGTTTGAGCTCCTCCATCTCCGGCGAGGTGAAAAGCTGATCGGCTTGTTGCAGCGCTTTGCGCAAGCGGCGGGAGCAGAGGTAGTTCGCCCGGCCCTTGAGCATGGCATAATTAAATCGCACTGGCTCCGGTAGCGCGCCCAGCACAGCAGCGAGCATTGGCAAATCCTTCTGCGTAAGCTGCTCCTGAAGGTTGATCGTGTGCGTGCAAACGACCGCCTTCTTGTTTTGCGCGAGAGCAAAAAGGATGGACGGAATGAGGTAAGCGAGGGACTTGCCGACGCCAGTGCCGGCCTCAACGACAAGATGCTCGCGGTTCACCAGCGCACGCGCCACAGCCACGGCCATCTGCTGCTGCTCGGGGCGAAACTCGAAGTTACTGGCCTTGGAGAGTAGGCCGTTGGACGAAAAAATTTCCGCCACCTGCTGTACAAGGTCGGTGCCGGAACCGGCGGGTTGATGTTCAATGGCGGCAATCACGGGCACGAAACTATGGGAAGCCCGCCGCACATGAGGCGAGGGAAAAGGACGGCCTACGCATGGGGAGAAGACAGTGCTTTTAGATTTACTTTGCGATTTTTCGCTAAATTCGCAGGCTGACCGAGGTTGAAAAGTAACTTGCCAGAAGTGTGAGCTTCCTCGCGATCCGCCCGACAGTCATCCTGCTAGACGCAGGAGTGTAAAGCTTCGCCAGACTGCAGACAAATCGGGTACAAGAAATTGGGGTGCTGCACACCTTCCTATCGGCACAAAGCAACAGGACAGCAAACAAGCTCAAGGTTGAGTGGGCGATCCTCCCAACAACGCAATCTCTCGCGCCCGCACACAGGCCAGTTCGTGGCCCGGAGAAAAGGATTCCAACACCGGCGCCTTTACCTTGCACGCCTCAGTTGCGTGCGGACAACGTGGGTGAAACGCGCAGCCGGCCGGGGGATTTAACGGCGAAGGCGGATCCCCCGCCAGCACGATGCGCTGGCGGGCCCTGGCCTTGACCGGGTCGGGCACGGCCACCGCGCTCACCAGCGCCTGCGCGTAGGGATGCAACGGCCGGTCGAAGACGTCCGCCGCCGGTCCCAGCTCGACGATCTTTCCGAGATACATCACCGCGATGCGGTCAGAGATATGCCGCACCACCGAGAGGTCGTGCGAAATAAACACCAGCGTGAGGCCCATCTCGCGCGAGAGTTTGGCGAGGAGGTTGATGATCTGCGCCTGGATCGAGACATCGAGCGCGGACACCGGCTCGTCGGCGACGATGAGCTTTGGCTCCACTGCCAGAGCGCGCGCGATGGCGATGCGCTGCCGCTGGCCGCCGCTGAACTCGTGCGGATACTTGCGTTGGAAGCGCGGCGCTAGGCCAACCCTTTCCATCAGCACCGCCACGCGGTTGGGCAATTCCGCAGCCGGCACTGCGCGGTGTGACCGGATTGCCTCCGCCAGCGTATCGAACACTGTCATGCGCGGGTTCAACGAGGCGTAGGGGTCTTGAAAAATCATCTGAAACTCTGCGCGTGCCGCCCGTAGTTCCGCGCCACGGAGCGAGGTCAAGTTCCGCCCACCGAGCAAGACCGTACCCTCGCTAGCAGGGATGAGTTGCAGGATCGTTCGCCCAAGCGTGGACTTGCCACAGCCGGATTCGCCCACCAACCCGAGGATTTCTCCCGGTCGCAGCGCGAGCGACACTCCGTCCACTGCCCGCACCGTGCCTAACCGCCGCCGGAACACCAACCCATGCTCCACCGGGAAGTGGGTCTTCACATCGCACAACTCAAGGAAGGCGTTCAAGCGGGCCCAAAGAAAGCATGGCCCGGCGCGAAAGGCACGCCGGATTACGCACCGCGGCGGACGGTTTGATCCGTGATTAATAATGTTAGTGCCCTGCCGCTTCGATCATCCCGTCAAACAGCCGATCCACTTTATGCGAGGATTCAGCGTTGGGGCGAAAACCGATGACACGGCTGAAACTTGCAGCGTCGCGCTTTACCCTTTAACCACTGGCGTAGGCGTGGTTGAGTTCGCCGCGTGACCGGCACGCTGATCAACACGGCGGCGATTCTCTTCGGCGGCTTCCTCGGCCTCAAAGCATCGCAGCAGATTTCTGCGGCGGCGCAGGCGCGCATCAAGCTAGTGCTCGCCGCGTTCACGATCTACGCCGGCGCGAGCATGATCTGGCAGGGTGCGAGCGGCGGCTTGAGCAACGGGCTAAAGCAATTAGGCATCGCGTGCCTCGCGTTGGTGCTGGGCAACGCCGTCGGGATGCTGCTGCGGCTGCAAAATGGGCTGAACCGCCTCGGCCAATACGCGAGGGATCGGCTGGCAGGCGGCGCCGAGGCCAGCCACCGCTTCAGCGAGGGCTTCATCACTTGCACGCTGCTCTTCTGTGTGGGGCCGATGGCGATCCTCGGCGCAGTAGAGGACGGGCTGCACGGCGACTTCAAAATCCTCGCGATCAAGGCAGCGATGGATGGACTGGCAGCGATGGGCTTTGCGGCAATGTTTGGCTCTGGCGTGCTACTAGCGGCACTGCCAGTGCTGGCGTATCAAGGCACCATCACGCTATTGGCTTCTGCGCTGGCGCAGCATTTAAACGACCCGTTGCTGCTCAACTCGATGCGCGTGACTGGCGGACTGCTCGTGCTTTGCATCACGGTCATCATTCTCGATGTGCGCAAGGTGCCACTGGCAAATTACTTGCCGAGCCTTGCTGTCGCGCCGGCCCTCACGAATTGGTGGCGTTAAGCGCCAACCCGCCGCGCGATACTTGAACCAAGTTGGCTCGATTCACGCGCACCGGGCGCAGTGACTGCGGGCTAAGACTCGGCTAAATCTGGAAGTCCGACCGACCTTTCTCGCGCTCACGCTTGTCGAACACCTTCACGTTGACCTCTTCGTAGAGCACGAGCGAATGCGGCGGTACACTTTGCATCAGGAAGACGTTCGCCCCGACTGTGCTGTGCGCGCCGATAACCGTCTCGCCGCCCACGATGGTCGCGCCCGCGTAGATGGTCACGTGGTCCTCGACGGTGGGGTGACGCTTGCGGCCCTTGAGCGACTGACCGCCGGCCAGCGAGCGCGCGACTAGGCCGACGCCCTGATACATCTTCACGTGGTTGCCGATTTCGCAGGTCTCGCCAATGACCGTGCCCGTGCAGTGGTCCACGAAGAAATGCGTGCCGATGCGCGCGCCGGGGTGCAGGTCCATCCCGCTGCGGCTGTGCGCCCACTCGGTCATGATGCGCGGCAGCAATGCGATCCCTTGCCGGTAAAGCTCGTGAGCCATGCGCTGCACGGCGATGGCCTCCATGAACGGATACGCCACGATGACCTCCTCCTTGCTTAACGCGGCAGGGTCGCCGTTGAAAGCAGCTTCGGCGTCAGTTTGGAGGATCTCCCGCACGCGCGGGAGGCTGCCGAGAAACTCCAGCGTGAGCTGCCGCGCCTCGGGGCGGTGGTCCTTTCGCTTGTCAGAGTCGGGTGGGTTGTATTTGAGGGCCTTGAGTAACTCGTCTTCCAGACGGCCTTGCACTGAGTCCATGAGCGTGGCTGTCTCAACCTTCAGCTCGGAAGAATGCATCGGCTTCTCCTCAAAAAAGCCGGGGAAAAGCAGCCGTAGCAAATCCACAGTGATGCCCGCGATGGCGGTCTTCGAGGGCAGGTTTTTGCCATCGAGGTGGTTAATGCCGCCAACGCGCGCGTAAGAGGCGACGAGTTCGTTGGTGAGTTGAGAGACGGTAACGCTCACGGACTAGGAGTATCCGCGACGTTCACCGCGCTGGCAAGCGAGTGGTGCCAGTTGCGTTTTCTCGCAATTCTGAGCTTGATCCTGCCCCTCCAGCGCTAAATCTGGACGACCACGGGAGCGGGCTCAGTGAATCCAAAGCACATGCGGCGTTTTTCGTGCGAATGCTCGTGAACTACGGATGCGTCTACCAATGGTCAACTTGAACACGCTCCTAAATCTTAATTTCAAGGTGCAAGGAAGCCCTCCACACCCAGCCCCCATGACTTTTGCGCGGGCCAAACGCCATCTCATGACTTGGAGTTGGGGATTTCTTTGCAACTTGGGATTTGGATTTTGGAGCTTCACCCACGCCGCGACCACCAATCTCAACGGCCACAACTTCACCCTCCCCGACGGCTTGACTGTGGAACTGGTCGCGCGCACACCGCTGATCAACCGCCCCATTTCCATCGCGTTCGACGAACTAGGTCGCCTCTACGCGACGGACTCCTCCGGTTCCAACGACAAGGGGCCGACGCAATACGAACGCAAGGACCACCGCATCGTGCGTCTCGAGGACACCGATGGCGACGGGCGTTTCGACAAATCCGTCGTCTTTGCGGATAAGATGATGTTTCCCGAGGGCGCGATGTTTTACGAAGGCTCGCTCTACGTCGCCGCGCCGCCGCAAATCTGGAAGCTCACCGACACTGACGGCAACGGCGTCGCGGACAAGCGCGAGGTTTGGCACGACGGTAAAACGCTTACCGGCTGCGCCAACGACTTGCACGGCCCCTACCTGGGCCCAGACGGCTGGATTTATTGGACCAAAGGCGCATTCGCCGAGCAGCGCTACACACTCGCGAACGGAAAACCCTTCGTCACCCGCGCCTCGCATATCTTCCGCGCGCGGCCCGATGGCACGGGCCTCGAGCCAGTGCTCACCGGCGGCATGGACAATCCCGTGGGCGTGGCCTTCCACTCGACCGGCGAGCGTTTCCTGAGCTGCACGTTTGTCCAACCCGGCGGGGGTAAACGCGACGGTCTGCTGCATGCCGTTTACGGCGGCGTTTATGGCAAGGAGCAGGCCGCACTCGACGGCCACCCGCGCACCGGCGACCTCATGCCCGTGCTGCATCACTCCGGCGCGTCAGCTCCATGCGGCCTGACCATGTATCGCTCGCGCGTCCTTGGCGCGGACTGGGCGGACAACCTGCTCGCGTGTTACTTCAACCTGCGGAAAGTCGTCCGCCACGAACTCATCCCCGACGGTGCGACTTTCAAGACGAAGGACACCGACCTGCTGGCCAGCGACCACCTCGACTTCCACCCGACCGACGTGCTGGAAGACGCCGATGGGAGCATCCTCATCGTGGACACCGGCGGCTGGTATAAAATCTGTTGTCCCACCTCGCAACTCGCCAAACCCGACGTGCTTGGGGCGATTTACCGCTTGCGCAAAGCGGGTTTGCCCCCGCGCGAAGACCCGCGTGGCCTCAAGCTGAATTGGCCGACACTTAAAACCGACGACCTGGCAAAACTCTTGGCCGACGACCGCCTCTACGTCCGTCAACGCGCCATCCACGAACTTGGCAAACGCGGTGAGGCGGCGGTGCCTGCATTACGCAACTTGCTGGTAGCAGCCGACGTCCGGAGGCTCGCGTCTAACGCGAAACCTCAAACGCAAAACTCGAAAAAGAAATCAGAGCCTCCTCACGTCAGCTACTACCCGGAGGAGGCACGCCTCGCCGCCGTCTGGTCTCTCGCCCGTATCCCCGGCCCTGCCGCACGCGAGGCCATCCGCACCGCGCTCAACGACACCGACAGCTCCGTCCGCCACGCCGCCCTGCACGTCGTGAGCCTTTGGCGCGACATGACTGCCGTCGGGCGACTGCAAGCCTTCGTGGAACCGAAATCCCCTGCCGAAACTCGCGTCGCCGCCGAAGCACTTGGTCGATTGAAAGCCACGAACTCCGCCTCAGCTCTGCTTGCCGTCGCCGACCAATCCCGCGCGGGCAACTCCACAATGACCGACGCGCAGCGCATTCTCTGGCACTCGCTCACCTACGCCGTCATCGAGATGGCGGCGGGCGAAACCGTCAGCACACAGCTCCCTTCCCGCGCGCCATCCGCCGCCACGCTCATTGCCCTCGCCCACACTGGCGGCGCGAGTCTGAAGCCCGAAATAGTCATTCCTCTCCTCCACTCGCGCGACCCGGTCGTGCGGCAGACAGCGCAGTGGATTGCCAGCCAGCGACCTGACTGGGGCAAGGCGCTCGCCTCCGCATTTTTTGGCGACCTCCACCTTAATTCACCTCAACTGAAACCGGACTCTGCGGCTATGCCTGCGTTGATGGCAGCATTTGCAAAGTTGCCCGAAGTCCAGCAGAGGCTAGCTGACCTTGTGCGGGATGGGCAAACCCCGCGCACGGCGCGGCTCATCGCTCTGCAGGGAATGTCCGCAGCGAGCCTAAAGGAAACTCCGGCAACTTGGTTCGCACCGGTCACAAGCTTGCTGACCAGCACCGATGCCGAACTGCTCCGCCAAGCCGTCGCCACCGCGCGCACCTTTACCCTGCCAAAGCAGGGTAACGCCGAGTTCACCCGCGCATTGCAGGCGGTCGGCGA